>ERZ795052.1409-NODE-1409-length-32813-cov-5.717016_pt1 | contig 32813 bp, 30 predicted proteins | sample MGYA00375136_ERZ795052 | MGnify/ENA primary metagenome ERZ795052 (study PRJEB30181, sample SAMN05720156) | activated sludge metagenome | isolation source: Anaerobic digester | place: Japan | collected 2015-05-26 ... | reverse complement strand
CTGTATCAGCGATAAGCCCGATCATTGGTGCATCAATGAATGAGGAATCGCTCCGGATAACCGCATCTTTGAATATTATTCCTCTTCCCGTTACGGAAACAGCTGCCGACATGCTATTGATTCTGAATCCGCTTCTCTCGAGTGCACTCAGCCTGTCAATCTTTAGTGCAACCGAATCGCCCATTACGGCAAAATCGCTGAACCCGGCATTTATGCCGGAGATCCTCATATAATTGAAGTCAATTCCGCTTTTACCGGGCGTCCTAATCATTTTCTCCAGCCTGAAGGTCCCGTTTTTAATCTCGCCGGAATTAATCGTAATTGAAAAATCTCCTTTTTTCCTGTTACCGTTTCCTCCCGACAGAAAATCAAGATACCACCTAAGGTTCAGAAGCCCTGTGGAATCGGTAATCAGGGCAAAAACAGGGGATGATGCAACAGCCCTCCCAAGTTTTATCCTGCCTCCGGAAAGATCAATTTTATGAATGGAAGCCTGAAAATAAGGTACATACAGTAATGTGTCCTTATTTCTGTCAGCAATCATTATTTCCCTGGCAGAGATCCTGTTAAAGAAATTGAAACTGACTTCACCAATGGAAATAACAGAATTAGTGTTACTTGACAGATACTGAGTAACCTTTTTTGTTATGTAAGTCTGGACAGGCGAAAGGCTCAAAAGCAGCATCAGCAGCAGAACCGGCAGGGCTAGTGTGGCTATTGCAATAAGTATAATGCTTACTGTTTTTTTAATACTTTTGAGCATTGTTTATACGGTGGCAACCAGGTTATAAAAATAATTTAAAAAAACAATTTAAGGAAACTTGAAGAAAGTTACCATACTGGCCGTTGAATCATCGTGCGATGATACATCAGCTTCGGTTGTGAGTGACGGGTATGTTCTTTCGAGCATCATTTCGACTCAGAAAATACATATTCCTTTCGGAGGTGTTGTTCCGGAACTGGCTTCAAGAGCACATATGGCAAATATCATACCGGTTGTTGAAGCAGCCCTGAAGGAATCAGGCACCGGGATGGATGAAATCTCCGCGGTGGCCTTTACAAGAGGGCCAGGACTGATGGGTTCGCTGCTGGTGGGTGTGTCGTTTGCCAAAGGATTCGCCCTTGCCCGGGATATTCCGTTAATTGAAGTAAATCATCTGCAGGCACATGTGCTGGTTCACTTTATAAAAAGAACAGAAAACGGCTCCGGAATACCCGGGTTCCCTTTTCTTTGTCTGCTCGTGTCGGGCGGTCATACCCAGATAATTGTCGCACGCGACTATTTTGACATGGAGGTAATAGGCACAACCATTGATGATGCCGCGGGAGAGGCGTTTGACAAATGCGGGAAGGTGATGGGGCTTCCTTACCCGTCAGGCCCCGTGATCGACAAAATGGCATCGGGAGGAAATCCCGATGCATTCAGGTTCGCAAAACCTTCAGTGGCCAATCTTGATTTCAGTTTCAGCGGACTAAAAACCAGCTTCTTATATTTTCTCAGGGACTCCCTGAAAAATAATCCGTCATTTATAGAAGAGAACAAGCCCGACCTTTGTGCTTCACTGCAGAAATCTATCGTTTCAATTCTGACTGAGAAGATGATAATGGCGGCAGAGAAAACAGGAATAAAAAACATCGGGCTTGCAGGAGGCGTATCGGCCAATTCCGCTTTAAGGGAAATGTTTATCAGAGAGGGAAATAAAAGAGGCTGGAAGGTATATATTCCGGATATCAGGCTCACGACCGACAACGCGGCAATGATCGGAATAGCAGGATACTACAGATACCTTCGGGGGATTTTTTCTTCCCATGCGGCAGGCCCTTCGGCCAGGTTCGGTTTCTGACACCATTTTCATTCCTGCCTTAAAACTTCTTTCTGTCTAATTAACTTACCTTTATATCATTTCAGGGTGAGTGTTCTGATGTATTTTTATTATATTCGTACAAATATTTTACTATGCATGAACTCAGGATAGAACCCGGGAGACATACTCCCGAAATTGTTCTTAATCCCGAAGGACACATACGGATTAAGGGACGTTCTATCCATGAGAATGCAGAGGAGTTTTTTGAACCGGTTGTGAAATGGGTTAAGGCCTATATCGAAAACCCTGCCGATGTTACGGTTGTTGATATAAAAATAGAGTACTTCAACAGTCCCAGCGCCAGGGCTCTGATCAGAATTCTGCAGAAACTGGTTTATGTGTCGGTCAAAAACAAGAAATTTGTAATCAACTGGTATTATGAGGAGGGAGATGAAGATATTCTGGAGCGCGGGGAATACTTCTCTTCAATACTTTCGGTTCAGTTCAATTTCATAAAATTATAGAACAGATACCCGGGTACAGGGTATTAATAGGCAAGTATCATACTCCTTTCCCTGCCGGAGCCCCTGATCCATATCTTGTTCGGGTAAACGTCAACAATAGCAAAACTGTTCTGATCGGGTGTCTCAACCATGCCTTTGAAGTTATAGAAATGAACCATATTAAGGTTTCCGTAATTGCCGGCATGATTATGACCGCTGAACCAGGCTATTATATTGTCGTATGGCTGCATGATTTCAATTATCTGTCTGTAATTGAGAAGATTATGTTCGTTAACAGGCCAGACAGGGAAATGGCATAGAATGAAGACCTTCTGGTTTTCCCTGATTGAATTGTTAAGCTGATCCTTAAGCCATTCAATCTGTTTTGAGCCTATCCCGCCGTTCCAGTCCATTCCGTTAGGCTCACCTTCTTCCCTTAGTTTTTCAATCATTGTGACCGCCTCTTTGACCTGCTGCCTGCTACCCGGTCCGTATGTACTGACCTCATTGCCGTCGAGAATGATAAACCTGAACGAACCATGCGAAAAGGAGTAGTAACCGGTTTTCCCTGTCAGAAGCGGAAGGACATGCTTCTTTTGTCTTTCGTCAACGGAAAAATCATGATTCCCGGCAACATTGTAAAGTTTAATGCTGTTGCCCTTCAGGACATCGGTCAGGGTGTTGAACGAATCAAACTCCCTGTCGATAAGATCTCCGAGGTTTACAACGAATTCAACCTTCTCCTCTTCGAAAGCCCCGAAAGCCTCCCCGAGTTTCTCAAGGGATGATTTGTAAAATCTTGTCCCTGAGGGCTCACAATCACAATATTGTACATCGGCGATTACACCGAACGAGAACAACGGTGTCTGATCCTGGTCAGGACCTGATGAATTTCGGCTGTCTGTACCATTAACGAGAAACGATATAATCATGACGGTGAAGTATGCAATCAGGGATTTCATCAGCAAAATTTGAAAAGCAGGTAAAGATAATTATAAATGTGTTATTGAATGCTTATTACGCATAAGATGGAATCAGCAAAAGGAAATGAATTGGCCCGGATAAACCATCTATTGAAAAAATTTATCCTTCCCCGGGTACCTGAACCTTCGGATGGCAATGTCGACCGGGTAAATAAAATACTTCAGATCTGCTTCAGCACAGACATTATTTCCGGAATCAATAAGCCGGCAGTTTATCTCTGCATACCTCTCGTTTCTGCTTACAAGGCTTGCCACAATCCTGACGGCACCTTTTGAGATATAAACAGGCTGATTGTACTTTACGTACATTGAGGAGGTTACACCTGCAGTTCCGGCCTTGACATATATGCACCATGCAGCGGTCTCGTCCATCAGGGTGGCTGTGATCCCACCGTGCAGGACACCCGGATAACCCTGAAATTGAGCGGAAGGAACCCAGAGTGCCTCAACAGAGTCATCTTTCTCGGTGAACTCAAGCTTCAGCCCGTTATGGTTTGACGGGCTGCAGCCAAAGCATTTGTTCTGTTCACTGTCGAACGGGTTATTTATTTTTCTTTCCATAGCGGGGGTTACTGGCTGTTTCTTCCAAAAAAGCTTTCAGATGAACATAAGAAATGAAACACAGAACGATTCCAAGCAATATAAAAATGATTAAAATAAGAACCGAAGGGTTCTTTAACCCAGGTATCGGATGTTTGATTCTGTAGATATATCCGAAGACTGACATAAACAAGACCACAAGAGATATTATTATTGAAATAAGTATGGTGGTCTTGTTAAAGAACCGTGTTGTTTTGTAAAAATCGGTTTTGCTGAAGGATGAATATGAAGCCCTTGCAAAGGCGTCAGCTCTCTGCCGGGCCTGCCTGCCCCTGTATTTCTGCCAGTCCTCCATTGCCCTGATAAACTCATTGTCTTCACAGGAAAGCCTGGAAAAGTTTGTAATCAGGAACTCATAGGCTTCCGTCACGGCAATGAACTTGTCAGCAGCATCCTCGCTTTTATTGTGATCGGGATGGTATTCGCTTGCCAGCCTCCGGTACGCCTTTTTAATGTCCTGCAGGGTACAGTCGCGTTTAAGTCCGAGCACATTTAAATAACCGGAAGCTTCCATCAGAAAATCCTCATATCAAGGTGCTAAGTTATATTTTAAACAGAAGAGTTTTTAAAATTCCGGAAAAAATCATACCGGCGAAACCACATAAAAAAAATTGTATGCCTGAGCGCCGGAAATAATATAAAGGAGTGCAGTTGTTAATATCGGGTAAAAAGATACTTTTGCAATCTGGAATTAAACCAGATAAAAATAGCGATATTGGAGTGGCCATCAGTTTATAGTGCTTTTTTTCTGACTTTTCTGGCAGGCATGGCAACGGGAATAGGAGGGTTGGTTGCCTTTTTTGCAAAGCGTACAAAACCATCATTCCTTTCATTTTCCCTTGGTTTCTCAGCCGGGGTTATGATATTTATTTCTTTCACTGAACTGTTACCAGAGGCAGGCAGGATATTCTCATCATCCTATTCCGCAAAAACATCATCGTGGCTGGCACTGGCATTTCTGGTGGCAGGTTTTGCAGTTACGGCATTAATTGACAAGATGATACCTTCGGTAGATAATCCGCATGAAGCGCGCGATCTGGAACAGATAGCGGAGATGGAAAGCCATGATAACATACCCGCCACTTCCGGCGGCAAAGGGAAAAGATACCGGGGAGGGAGAAATTTTGTCCGGAAAGACCGCCGGCTCATGAGGGTGGGAATTTTTACCGCACTTGCAATCTTCATTCACAATATTCCCGAGGGCATGGCTACATTTATTTCGGGAATTGATAATCTGACCATAGGCATCAGCATAGCTCTGGCGATAGCGATACATAATATCCCTGAAGGAATTGCTGTTTCGGTACCTATATATTTTGCAACGGGTTCCAAAAAGAAGGCTCTTTTGTGGTCTGTGCTTTCAGGCTTTTCCGAGCCGGCCGGCGCCATTATCGGGCTGACAATTATATATTTTATACGCGACAGCGCCCTTCTTGGTTACATTTATGCAATGGTAGCCGGGATTATGATCTATATATCTTTCGATGAGCTTCTTCCGTCGGCGCACCGGTACGGAAGGCATCACACCGCTATTTACGGTCTGCTGACAGGTATGATTGTTATCGGAGCGAGTCTTCTGCTGATTCACTGATCTATTTCACTATTCCTGAGAATCCCATAAAAGCCAGAGCAAGGATGCCGGCAACGAGCAGGGATATGGGAGCTCCCTTCATTCCTTTAGGCACTTCTGCCATATCGAGCTGTTCCCTGATGCCAGCCAGAAGAATAAGAGCAAGACCGAATCCGAGCGCCGTGGCAAAACTGTATACCACACCTTCCAACAGATTAAAATGTTTCTTTATCACCAGCAGTGTAACACCAAGCACTGCACAGTTGGTCGTTATCAGAGGAAGAAATATCCCGAGAGCCTGGTATAACGCCTGACTTACTTTCTTAAGAATGATTTCCACAAGCTGCACGAGCGAAGCGATAACAAGGATATATGTTATCGTTTGCATAAATCCTATTCCCAGGGGAATAAGCAAATATGTATATATAAGGTACGTGACTATTGATGCAAGTACCATAACGAAAGTCACAGCCCCGGTCATGCCGACGGAAGTGCTTATTTTATTCGAAACGCCGAGGAAAGGGCAAACCCCCAGGAACTGTGCAAGGACAATATTATTTACAAGTATTGCTGATATAATGATAAGTAGATATTCCATATTGTGCCTCCTAAGCTTTTCTGATTTTGTTAATTAATGCAATAAGGTATCCGAGGGCGATAAATGCGCCCGGAGCAAGAATAAATACCAGAATGGCATCGCCCTTAATCAGTTTATAATTAAAGATTGAGCCGTTGCCGAGAATTTCACGGATGCTTCCCAGTATGCCGAGTGCCATGGTAAAACCCAGCCCCATCCCGGCTCCGTCGAGCAGCGAGGGGAGCAACCTGTTTTTGCTGGCAAAGGCTTCGGCTCTGGCGAGGACTATGCAGTTTACAACAATCAGAGGTATGAAAATGCCGAGGGTCTCATAAAGGTCGGGAACATAGGCCTGCATGATAAGGTCAACGATGGTGACAAATGAGGCTATCACAACAATATATGAAGGAATTCTAACCTTGTCCGGGATAAACTTTGCAAGCAGCGAGATTGCAACATTTGATGATGTAAGAACGAAAGTAGTGGCGATACCCATACCCAGGCCGTTAATTGCCGATGATGTTGTGGCAAGGGTGGGACAAGTGCCAAGAAGGAGTACCAGTATCGGGTTCTCTTTGAAAAAACCTTTTGTAAAAATCTTCAGATTGCTCATATAAGTCCTCCTTTCTTTAATGTTTTATAAGCCCTGTCAACAGCTTCGCAGAATGCCCTTGATGTTATTGTGGCGGCAGTTATGGCATCAACCTGCCCGCCGTCTTTCTTTACTTTCATTGCAAAGGATGAAGGATCCTTTCCGTTAAACTGAGTCTTAAATACATCTTCCGTCATTTTTGTACCCAGTCCCGGCGTTTCTTTATGTTCGAGAACGTTGGTATTTATTATTGTGCCATCAGGGGAAAATCCGGCCATGATGCCGATATATCCGCTGAACCCGTTCACTGTGTAGGTTCTGACGGCATATCCCACTATTGTACCGCCCGATTTGGCAGGGTATATCTCAAGGCTGTCGCCGTTATCACCGGCCAGCCGGAACATTTCATTGTCGGGGTTATTGTCGAATGGAGGTACCACAGCCTTGATGGCGATTAGTTTCTTGTTAAGCTTTGAAATCTCAATCGGTTTTTTTGTGACTTCATAGACAAAGCCGAGTGCTGTTGCCGCCACAAGGGCAATAAGAGTCAGGGAGAGTACCATGTTCCTGAGTGTCGATTCGGTCTTAGCCATTTTTCACCTCCTTTCCGAACCTTCCGGGTTTTATATAGGCATTCATAAGAGGAACGAATGCATTCATGATCAGTATGGCAAAAGAGACACCCTCGGGGTATGCCCCGAAGATTCTTATAACAACCGTCAAAATGCCTATTCCGGCACCGTATATTAACATTGCTTTCGGAACCATCGGAGAAGTGACGTAATCCGTAGCCATGAAAATAGCACCCAGCATTACGCCTCCTGTAAGCAGATGAAACAGAGGATCTGCATACTGCGAGGGATTAATCAGCCAAAGTATTCCTGTGAAGATGGCTATTGTTACAATTATTGACACAGGAATATGCCATGTTATTATTTTTCTGAAGAGCATATAAATGAGTCCGAGAATTAGTGCGGCGGCGGCCACTTCGCCCATGGAGCCTCCCATGTAGCCGTAGAACAACTGCATATGGTCCGGAACCTGGTTCATCAGTTGGGGAATTGTCTCGCCGTTTCTGAGGCCTTCCTTGATTATTCCAAGAGGCGTTGCGCCGGTAACTGCATCGGCATACCCCGTTTTGAATCCTGAAGGTACCGGCCATGTGGTCATCTGAACGGGGAATGAAATAAGGAGGAAGACTCTTCCCACGAGTGCGGGGTTAAACGGGTTATTGCCCAGGCCTCCGAAGCTCATTTTGCCTATTCCGATCGAAACAAGCGCTCCAAGTATAATTATCAGCACCGGCAGATTGGAAGGAACATTAAATGCCAGAAGCAGTCCGGTTACTACGGCTGAACCGTCTGTAATTGTTACCGGGCCCTTTAAAAGATATTTCTGAATGGCGTATTCGAATACCACGCATGCGGCGACAGATGTGAGTGTCACGATAATTGCACCCCAGCCGAAATAATACACCGAAGCTATCAGTGCCGGGATAAGTGCAATAATGACACCTTTCATCAGTTTGCCTGTGTCATCCTTTGAGTGGATATGAGGTGAAAGGGAAACTTTTAGATAATTGCTCATTTCCTGTTTATTATTTCATGCTTTTTTCACGTTTCATTTTTACCACAGCCGATTTGCCGAGCCTTATATAGTCGAGCAAAGGTCTGTATGCCGGGCATATAAAGCTGCATGAGCCGCACTCGATGCAATCGGTTATCCTGTTCTCACCTGCCTTTTCGTATAACACTTTCTGCGAAAGGGCCATTAACAGGTATGGTTCAAGTCCCATCGGGCAGACAGATATGCATTTGCTGCAGCGGATGCATGGTCCGTATTGTTTTCTTTCGGTCTCGCCCCCGGAAAAAACCACCAGTCCAGACATACCTTTAACTACCGGTACCTGGGTATTACCGATGGCTTTGCCCATCATGGGGCCGCCTGAGATGATCTTTACGGCATTGTCGGGGAGGCCTCCTGCCGCCTCAATCAGGGCCGAAACCGGAGTGCCGATCCTTACCAGGTAATTGCCCGGCCTGGATAATGTCTTTCCGGTAACCGTAACAACCCGTTCCACAAGGGGCTTGTTTTTCTGAACGGCCTCATATACCGCATAGGCTGTACCTGCATTCTGGACGATTACGCCCACATCAAGAGGCAGTTTTCCCGACGGCACTTCTCTGCCTGTTACGGCTTTAATAAGCTGCTTCTCTCCGCCCTGCGGGTATTTTACCTTAAGAGCCTGGACACTTATATCACCGTTCTTTCCGGCAAGCCTCTCCAGCAGGGAAATTGCGTCCTGTTTGTTGTTTTCCACGCCGATAACGGCTTTTTCAACCCCCAGGGCTTTCATAATTATCCTTGTTCCGGTTATTATTTCTTCTCCTTTCTCAAGCATAAGCCGGTGGTCGGAAGTAAGAAACGGTTCGCATTCAACTCCGTTAATAATGAGAAGATCACATTTTTTGCCTGCCGGAACCTTAAGTTTTACGTGTGTGGGGAAAGTTGCGCCTCCGAGACCTACAATCCCCGAGTCGAGGCATTTCTGAACGATCTCTTCAGGGCTCAGCTTTATCTCCTTGACAGGATCTGAGCCGTTAACTATTTCCGGCACCCACTCGTCGCCTTCGACATCTATAAAAATGGCTGTCTGCTTGTACCCGGAAGTATCAGTATGGGAGTCGATTTTCAGGACTTTGCCCGACACTGACGAATGTATGTTGGCCGATATAAAACCCGCCGCCTTTGCAATAAGCTGGCCAGCCAGAACCTTGTCGCCTTTATTAACCACAGGTACGGCAGGGGCTCCGAGGTGCTGGGAAACGGGTATAACCACTGATTTCGGCGGAGGCAGGATCTCGATCTTGCATCCGGCAGTCAGTTTGTTTTCGGGCGGGTGGACGCCGCCGGTGGGAAATGTCTTAAGCATTTTCAGTTGCTTCTTATTTTGTTATTCTTTTTTCTCTTCTTCAACAGTTTCCGCCTTCACCTTTCTGGGAGGGAAGTTAGTTTCTATTATTGCATTGGTGGGGCATTCCACAACACATTTCCTGCAGAAGGTGCATTTGAAAGAATCAATGTAGGCCAGGTTGTCTTTAATTGTAATTGCATTGAACTCGCACACATTGTAACATTTGTTACAGGCGATGCATGCCACCCTGCAGGCTTTGCGTGCCGGTCCTCCCTTGTCGCAGTTGACACACGAAACAAAAATCTTACGGTCTTTTTTCGCTTTTTTCCTGAGCTCAATAATGTCTCTCGGGCAAGCTCTGACACAGGCGCCGCAGGCAACACATTTCTCGTCTATTATCACGGGTAAACCTGTTTTCTCATCCATGTACATGGCGTCGAAATTACAGGCTCGTACACAATCGCCATAGCCAAGGCATCCGTAGTGACAGTCGGTTTCGCCTCCGTAAAGATAATGAGCAGCACTGCATTCCTTTACGCCGTCGTAAACCGAAGTGCGCGGCCTGTGCTCATAACTACCCTGGCACCTCACCACTGCCACCAGAGGGTCTGCAGCAACAGCCTCTTTCCCTAGAATTTTTGCCACATCGGCCATCAGCGAAGCACCTCCTACCGGGCAGTTAAGTCCGTCGAGAGTATCTGCTTTTACAAGTGCCTCCGCAAAATTCCTGCAACCTGTGAAACCGCAGCCTCCGCAGTTAGCCCCCGGCAGTGCCTCCTGTATCTGGTCTATCCTGGGGTCTTCGTAAACCTTGAACTTCTGCGAAATGAAATACAGTATCAAGGCTGCAACAAGTCCGACAGAACCGAGGCTGATGACAGTTAACAGAACAGTATGACCCATTTTATCATATTTTATGTACCCTGAAGTTGAATTTTCCTGATATATGTTTCCCTGAGAGATAAAGCCCCAGGTAATATATTCCTGTTACCCCGACGGCGGCAAGGGCGGCTGTGACCTCACCGGCTGAAAGGCCGGTAAGAATGAAAAGCACGGTAAGAAGGATCAGTAACGGAAGCAGGTAACCCAGAAAGAGTGCCAGGTATCCCTGTGATTTGCTTATTGATACTTCAACCCGGTCACCCGACCGGAGTTCATGGTTACCCTTCACTTCCATAATTCTCTCCTCCGACGAAGTGGCAGTGCAGTAACCTGCGGCATGGCAGCCTGCGCATGCGCTGTTCTGTTCGAACCGCACTTTCACGGCATCAGGACCGGCAGAAACGACAATACCTGTGTGCTTTATTTCTTCCACAACCGTAATGAAAAAAAACGGAAATATGAAAGCGCAAATTTATTATTCCCGTATAAATAGCACCTGTTTTTTATCATTTTTTATTATCTGTTAAATGAACAGGTGATGTTAAAAATCATTAAAGATAAATTTCATGAAGCATAACCCGTTGAAGATATGTAAAAATGATAGCATGCTAAAGATAAAATGCATCAATATTGTCAGCTGATATTGCTCCATGAATATTTTCGGGCAAAGATTCTGTTGAGTTCGTTTCGGAGGACGCTGTTTTTTTCATCAGTAAGCGTCGGATCTTTTTCAAGGACTGAGGCAGCCACTCTGCGGGCATATTCTATCAGCTGGCCGTCGCGTGCCAGGTCGCTTATTTTGAGGTCGAAGGCAATTCCGCTTTGCTGTGTACCCTCAAGGTCTCCCGGTCCTCTCAGGGTGAGGTCCGCTTCGGCAATTTCGAAGCCGTTGTTTGTAGAAACCATTGTTCCGATCCGAACGGAAGCTTCTTTTGAGATTTTAGCCGGACTCATAAGGATGCAATATGACTGGCCGGCCCCTCTTCCGACCCTGCCTCTTAACTGATGAAGCTGGGAAAGGCCGAAACGTTCGGCACTCTCGATCAGCATCACCGTGGCATTGGGAATGTCGACCCCGACCTCTATTACCGTTGTTGCAACCATTATCTGCGCCTGCCGGTCCCTGAAAAGCTTCATGGAGACTTCCTTGTTGGCAGGAGTCATCTTGCCGTGCAGCACGCTAATGCAGTAATCGGGAGGCGGGAAAACAGATGTTAATATGTCAAGCCCTTCTTCAAGGTTGCGGTAATCAAGTTTCCCGGATTCCTCTATCAGCGGGTAGACAATATAAACCTGCCTGCCTTCGGCAATCTGTTTTCTAATAAATCCGTAAACCTTGTTTCTTTCATTATCCGTAAAGTGCATTGTCTTCACCGGCAGGCGGCCCGGCGGCATTTCGTCAATAACGGAAACATCAAGATCTCCGTAAAGCGTCATGGCAAGGGTTCTCGGTATGGGCGTTGCAGTCATCACAAGTACATGCGGCGGCTGTGCGCTCTTTTCCCACAGTTTCGCCCTCTGGGCCACTCCGAACCTGTGCTGCTCATCTATCACAGCAAGTCCCAGCCGGCTGAACCGTACGCTCTCCTCTATAAGGGCATGGGTGCCGATAAGTATTACAGGCTTTTCGCCTTCGAGCGTTTCCGCTATTCTCTTTCTTTCAGTACTCTTTGTGGAGCCTGTCAGCAGCAGAACCTCTATGCCGATACCTTCTGTAAAAGCAGTCACCGACCTGAAATGCTGATATGCAAGAATTTCGGTAGGCGTCATAATGCACGACTGAAACCCGTTATCGGCGGCAATAAGCATGGCCATCAGGGCGACCATCGTCTTGCCGCTTCCCACATCACCCTGCAGCAGGCGGTTCATCTGCCGGCCCGACCCCAGGTCCTTCCTGATTTCCTTTATCACCCTCTTCTGGGCATTTGTAAGTTCAAAGGGGAGCTTATTGTAATAGAATCTGTTAAACAGATCGCCCACCCTGCTGAAAACGAAGCCCTTAACATGAGTGTCGCGGTGTGACTTATACCTCAGGAGATTTAGCTGGATATAGAAGAGTTCTTCAAATTTCAGCCGGTAACGTGCCTTTTCGAGAACATCATGCCGTGACGGAAAATGCGCCTCAAAAAGAGCATCATGCAGACTCATCAGGTGATACTTCTGAATCAGCCAGGCGGGTAGGGTTTCGGGAACTTTGAAATTCATCATTTTAAACAGATTTCCTGTTATCCTGCTGATGAATTTTGAAGTAATGAAATGGTTCTTAAGTTTCTCGGTAGTGCTGTACTGGGCCTGGAAGGCAGATACAATCCGTTCTTCCCTTTTTTCGGCAGATTCAATCTCGGGATGAATAATATTAATTTTTCCTGAGAAGAGCCCGGGTTTTCCGAAAATGATATACTCCCTGCCCGCGGGGTATGTATCGGGTATCCATTTTATTCCCCTGAACCATGTCAGTCTTATTCGCCCCGTCTCATCCTCAAAATCGGCCGAAAGCCTCTTCCCCGGCCCCCTGCCTTCGGAATGGTATGCCACTATCCTTCCCTGTAGCTGCACATTCGGCATCTCAGGTTCGAGCTCATTTATTTTGTAAAACTTTGTCCTGTCTTCATACCGGTAAGGGAAATAATACAGCAGGTCCCTGTAACATCTGATCCCGGCTTCTTCAGCCAGAAGCTCTGCCCTCTTTGGTCCAACCCCCTGCAGGAATTTTATTTCCGTATCAAAAAAATTTTGCATGCCGTCGTATTTGGCGGAGAATTAAATGAGATTCGAAAATAACTATTTTTGCAAACCTTACACAACCGGGTCTTTATGATGTTAATAAATCTTCATTCCGCGGCCAGGTACCTGGTATATAAACTCTTCTCGCGACACAGAAGGGGTTTTGGCATTCACAGCCCGTTTGTCTTTGACATTGTAACAAGGGTCTTCAGGAATAAAATCGATCCCAGTATTGTCTGTAGGATAGAAAATATAAGAAAAAGGATGCTTTCCGACAAAAGTAAGGTAAATGTGACAGATTACGGTGCAGGAGGAAACAGAAACAGTCTGAGGAAAATCTCGGCGATTGCCGGAAAGTCATCCCTGCCTGAAAAATATTGCCGGATTATTGCATCGCTTGCCGGTGAATACGGACATGGGTCAATAGTCGAACTCGGTACCTGCCTGGGGATAAGCACACTTTATCTTTCGTTCGGTTCTCCGTCATCAACCATCCATACAGCTGAGGGGTGCCCTGAACTTGCAGGGTACGCGGCGGAAAACTTCCGGACGGCCGGGAGGGAAAATATCAGGGTTTACAATAAAAAGTTTGATGATTTTATTGATGATGTGGAAAAGGAAGGACTGAGACCGGGAATGGTTTTTATTGACGGGGACCACCGCCCGGAGTCACTTCTGCGATATTATAATAAAATCAGAAAGTGCTGCAGGGAAGACGGGGTTATCGTTATTGATGACATTCATGCAGATGCAGGAATGTCCCGCGCCTGGGAAGAAATAAAAAATACGGAAACAGTAAATGTGACTATCGACATTAACAGAATGGGAATAGTTTTTTTAAGGGGAGGAATCGCAGGAAGGGATTATATAATACGGTATTAACAAAAATTAATATAAATAAATTCTACAATTGATTATTTTAGTCTAATTTCGAACCTTTTAACAGAGCAATTTATGAACGATAAAGTTATTGAATTACAAGACATTGTTAAGAATTACCAGATAGGTACAGTAATTGTGAGGGCACTTCGTTCCGTTTCACTTACCATAAAAAGAAATGAATATGTCGCCATTATGGGACCTTCGGGTTCCGGGAAATCAACACTTATGAACCTCATCGGGGCACTCGATACTCCCACCAGCGGAAGCTACTTTCTGAACAACACGGATGTGAGTAAGATGGCAGATGACCGCCTTGCGGAAATACGAAACAAGGAGATCGGATTTGTGTTTCAGACATTCAACCTGCTGCCGCGTTATACCGCCCTGGAGAATGTAACGCTGCCACTTATCTATGCAGGCGTACCCAAAGCTGAACGGGAACAGAGAGCAATTGAGGTACTTAAGCAGGTTGGTCTTGCCGACCGCATGGATCACAAACCAAACGAGCTTTCGGGAGGGCAGAGGCAGAGAGTGGCAATCGCCAGGGCACTGGTAAATAAACCATCGATAATTCTGGCCGATGAGCCTACAGGAAACCTCGACAGCAAGACCTCGGTGGATATTATGGGACTGCTCGATGAGATTCATGGCAAGGGAAATACCGTAATAGTCGTAACCCACGAGGAAGATATTGCCAAACATGCTGCAAGAATTGTTAGACTGCTCGATGGAATGATTTCCTCAGATGTTCCAAACGAAAAGTATGTAAAGGCCTGAAGAGCCGGAATCTTTCTGTAAATTTGCCTGTTAATTAAATCAGACAGGCTATGAAAATCTATACCCGCACAGGCGATGACGGGACTACCTCGATCAGAGGGGGAAGACGCATTGCAAAATACCATGTTAAGCTTGAGGCCTACGGCACTGTTGATGAACTTATTGCATGGATAGGCCTGTTGCGTGGCTGCGATGAAAACCGTAAAAGAAAAAAATTCCTCGTTTATGTCCAGGAACAGCTTATGTCGGCAGCTGCTGCTCTGGCACACGATTACGGTAACAGCGACATCAAACCCGTTTTGCCCGATCCGGAATGCATAAGGCGGGTGGAGGAGGAGATTGATTCATTGGAAAGCAATCTGCCACCACTAAATTCATTCATCCTGCCGGGAGGGAGTCATTGCGGATCTTTCAGCCAGATTGCCAGATGCGTATGCAGAAGAGCCGAAAGGCAAGTCCTCAGGCTGGGTACCGAGGAAGAAGTGCCTGCAATCATCACAGGTTTTCTCAACCGGCTTTCAGATTACCTTTTTGTGCTGGCGAGAGAGCTTGATAAAGAGGCTGGTAATGAGGAGATTAAGTGGAAAATATAAAGCTGGTTGAACACCCCCGGGGGTTTGTTGGTTTATATAAAATAATTTTTATATTTGCGAACCTTTAACGATTAACTAAGAATTTTTTAGTTATGTACTGGACACTTGAACTTGCATCAAAACTGGAGGATGCTCCATGGCCCGCAACAAAGGATGAGCTTATTGACTATGCCATCAGGTCAGGTGCTCCACTTGAAGTGATTGAGAATCTGCAGGAAATCGAGGACGAAGGAGATATCTATGAAAGCATTGAGGATATCTGGCCCGATTATCCGAGCAAGGATGATTTCTTCTTTAATGAGGATGAGTACTGAAAAACGGGGCCGGGTTAAGGCCCTTTTTTATTTCTGTATATTTTCCTGAATCACATTCAGAATACCCGTCGCACCGGGATATTTAAGGAAAACGTCCGATTTCTTCTTTGGTCTTATATCATCATACCAGGCAAATCCTTTCAACCTGAGTTCCTGAGGAGGGTCCTTACCGGGCGGATCGAGCCTTCCTTCCGGGTTCTGATGTTCAATTATTTCCTTAATCTTTCCCTCCTCAACAAGGATTTCAACCGATGAACTCCTGGCATGGTTGACACCGAGCAGTTCATCATTGTCGACCATAAAATAAATTGTTTCGCCGTTACCCTCTATCAATATCCGGTAAAGCTTGTTGTTTTCAAAATACCCGGTAAGTTTTCTCCCTTTTATCTGGTTATATCTCAGGGAGTCTACCTGTCCGGCCACAAATACATTATTGTATAGTTCGAGCCTGTCGGTCTTCCGGTTTTTGGAAAATATTGCCATCGAATCGGCCGTAAGCTGATTTTCTTCAGACCACAGGACGGGGAAATAGTACAGCCTTATTACCGAATCCTGAAACGAATAGGAAAGAGAGTCGCATCTTGCCTGAAGGTCAGTGCTGTATACACGGCAACCGTGAAAAGCTCTCATAAGCCTGAACTCAGTGGTATCCGTTAATGACTGCAAAGTCACCATTGTAATCGTATCGGCGTGGAGATAGAGAGAATCATTTTCGGAGAACTGGGTAAACAATGCCCGTCCTGTCACAAGAAACCGTTCAGGTTCTTTGTAATACCATGCATATTCACCTTCGGCCATCACGCTGTTCACGGTATCGGTAATGGAGATATTTCTGAAGGCCTCCCCGAACCCTTTTTTCCTGTCGTAGAACAGGGAATCACCCCTGATAACCTGTTTCCTGTTATCTATTAATGCATTCTGCCAGATTGATGATATGTCGTTCCTTGTGTCGTACCAGCCCTTTTCGCAATACAGATAAAGACTGTCGCCCTCAATAACCGAAGGTCCTTTAAAGAATGCCGTTTCGGTTTCGGTATTGTACTCGAGTGTGTCGGCCTTCAGAGTGTAGTCGGGATTATTTATCCTGACGCTGTCCTTGAAATGGAAACGTTTCTCTTTCGAATAATAGATGCCGGTTTTGCTGAAAAGTTCATTTTTCCCGTTGATAATTCTGCCGGTATAAGGATAACTGGCAACCCTTGTATTGACGTCGTAATTGACCAATGCCGTAAAAAGCTTCGATTCCTTGTCGGAAAGTTCAACATTTCCTTCCATTATTCCCTTTTCCTCGTTGCCGTCGTAGAAAAGGTAATTTCCCGAAATGCTTATAGTGTCGGCCTGGTTGATTTTAACGTTTCCGTAGGCTTTTACCTGGTTCAGCTCCTGGTAAAGATAAGCGCTGTCGCAGGTCATAAGAATCTGGTTGTGCCTGAGAGCCACGTTTCCTATAAGGCGCTGAAGATCTTTATTCAGCTGCTTGTCAATAATAAGTTCATCGCAGTAAATGAGTTCAATTTTCTTTCTCTGCCTGGATTGCTGTTCCTGTGAAACAATAAAGAAAGATCCTCCGCTGATCAGCAGGAGGATCATGGTAATGAAGTATTTAGTCTTTTTTCGTACCGCGGAATACCGGTTTCCTATTGAATCCATTTCGGGTTGGAAAAGGGGCATGATTTGAACTCGTCGCTGATACGGATATAGGTCACATCAATCTTTTTGTTGATCCAATCCCTGTATGTTTTAATTCGTTTCTCAGCCAGTGTTGCGTTGTACAGGGCCTGGTAATCATCCTTCAGATCAGCCACGTGTGCAGGTATTTGTTTGTCGAGCCTTACAATTCTGAAGACTATATTTCCGTTTTCATCTACTGTTTTGAACGGATCTGAGATTTCGCCGGGTTTCATTTCCCTCACAACCGAGTAGGTTGCCTGGTCGAGTTCCTCGAGGGCGAAAAGGCTGGTTCTGGCAGAGGGGTCGTTTTTAACCAGTTTGCCTCCGTTTATGCGACTGTCCTTATGATTTGAGAACATCATGGCGGCTTTCTCGAATTTTAAACTGTCGCTGCGGATTTTGCCTGCAATGCTGTCGAGACGCGCCAGGGCTGTAATTTCCTGTTCGGGTTTTACCTTTGGTCTGATGAGAATATGGCGTGTATTTACCATATCGCCCATTCTGTCGATAAGCTGTATTATATGAAATCCGTATTTTGTTTCAACAATCCTCGAAACGTTGTTTTTGTTCAGCGAGAATGCCACATCAGCGTACGGTTTTTCGAGCTCGCCCCTGGTAACGTATCCTATTTCGCCTCCTCTCTTTGCCGATTCGGTATCTTCAGAATAGATAACCGCGAGAGCCGCGAAACTTTTTCCTGCAAGTATCTGTGCACGGTAATCGAGAAGTTTCTGCCTTGCCTCAGCCTTATTTTGCTCAATGCCGGGAGGATCGAGCTGTATAATGCTTATTTCAACCATCGCCGGTATTGCCGGCAGGCTGTCTTTGGGAATTTTTGAATAGAACCTTTTAACCTCTTCGGGAGAGACTTTTATATCTTGTGCGATATTGCTCTGCACCTCTTCGATAATTTTCTGATTTTTAAGATTTTTTCTGAGATCAGCCCTGATCTCGGTTATACTTTTCCTGAAATGGTCTTCAAGAGCCTTCTCAGAACCGGCAATGGTTATATATTTGTTCATCTGCATGTTGAGATAGCCGTCGACCGATTCATTTGATACTTCGATACTGTCGAGCCTGGCCTGATCGAGAAAAAGTTTTGCAACAAGCTGTTCTTCGAAATAAGAGCATCTTAATTTCTCCACCGGCGTTTTGTCGCCTGAAAAGAGCTGCTGGGCGATCATATTTTCAATATCGGAAAGAAAAATAACTTCATTACCAACAATTCCGGCAACCGACTCAACAAGCCTCTGAGCTTTCAACGTGCCGGATATAACAGTTGCTGAGACAACAACCAGTATTATTCTCACTATAATTCCCTTTTTCATATCAGTTGTATACCTTAAACAGATTTGCTTTAACTGCCTCTTCATATATTCCGTTTTCGAGCGATTTCAGAAAATCGAACCGCCTGTTGTTAAGTATGATGCTTTTAATGTCTTCTTTTACGTATTCATAAGGGGCAATGGCCTGGCTGAGGCGATAGTCTCTTATTGCCACAAAATAAAGGTAGGAGGTATCGCGGGTTTCAAAAAATGTATAGCGTCTCAGAAAATCATCGGGCTTTATAACTTCTTCGGGAAGTTCCACCGCGACCTTGTCGAATGAGATCCATTCCTCGCCGAAATCGTCGTACTTTTCCGCGAACTGGTAGCAATAGGTTTCGAGCTGCTGCAAATCCTTCGGATCGGCAGAAGAGTACCATTGTCTGATGCTGTTGTTATTTGGAGCATGCACCGGAACCTTAATGAAAAGAGCCTTGACAATGCTTGAATTGAGCCTGAACTGCTCCTGATTTACGGCGTAATAGTTTTCCATTTCGGTATCTGATACCACTGTATCCATTTTCTCAATTATCAACTGGCGCTGATAGTTGTAGATATAGAGGTCTGTTCTCATTTCCTGGAGCTGTTTTTCAATATCGCTCCTTGTTGCAGGGGCTATGTTTTCAGAGGCTTTAATATACATAAGTTCGCGCCTTGCCCAGCTATTGATGTAGTTGTTTATGGCGGCTATGCTGTCTTCCCTGCTGTTGGCACTCCTGTAAATAACCGGTATCTGGTCGTAAAAGAGAATCTTCTCGCCGGCCCGCGCAACAGGTATCCTGTCTGTGTTCTGGTTTTTTCTGCTGCATGATATGCAGGTCAGAAAAAGAAACGGGATGAGAATCAGGAACGCATTTAAGTTTCTATACATCTGACAGCATTTTTTTTATTTCCGAAAGGACAGCATTATCAGTTTTAACGGTGAATGCTGCCCTTAATTGTTCAATCCACTCCTTTTCGAGCCACTCCTGGTAAAGTGGAATAAGCTCATCTTTAACTTCTTCAAAGGGTAATGGCTCTTTTTCGGGTATATCTTTAATATCAACAACTGCAGGATATCCGCCTGCATAAAATTTTGTTATCCCTTTTTCAGGTTTTAAATCTGCAGGAAGCCTCGGATCGGAAGCCGGGAAAGTGCCTCTGATCACCTTCAGGAGGGTATCATTTGCGGGCGAAACACTTTTCAGCAACCTTTTTTCCATGTCGGGGGCATTCCTGTATTTCATGAACTCTTTATAGAATTTCTTTTCCATGCCCCGCTGCTCCAGAATACATATTGTACCTTCATAAAATTGTTGCCCGGGGTATTCTTTTTTATGGCGCTCATAATACTGCTTCAGCCCTGCTGTATCTTCCGCAGCCCTGTTCCATACTTTATCCTGCGAAATGTCGAACAGGAGAATGCCGTCATGGAACTCCTTCATCAGAAGCCTGAATTCAGGATATTTTGATTCAAGCACTCTGTTTTCGTAATTCAGGATGTGGTCCGAAACATATAAGTCAAGCATTCTTTGCAGGTATGCTGCCGGCTCTTCACTTATCGACTCTGCAGCTTTGCTCTCTATGAATTTTGCAAATTCGGCAGAAGTGATTGATTGTCCTGCATAGGTACACAATGGACCGGGAGGGATGCTGTTTTTGTTAAATTTATTATACCCCTTGATTATAAGAGTGTCGGTATTTTCCACGAACCAGTTCATGGCCCTTTCGTTAAGCCTGTAGTTATATTCTTTCTTAAGCTTTCTGACAAGAGATCTCTCCGCTTCGGCTTGAAGCCATGATCCGCTTATTCTCTCCTCAAGGGTGCCTCTGGCTTCTTCCCACGAAGGCGGAGGTTTTACTTCAAGTCTTTTGATGATATGCCAGCCATATATTGTTCTTACAGGGGCTGTGAAATCGCCGTCAGCCTTCAGTGAAAAAGCAGCTTCTGCAAAGTCGGTGGATATTTCCCCGGCGCCGAACCAGTTAAGTTCTCCGCCCCTCAGTGCGGATTCCCTGTGGTCCGAGTATTTCTTTGCCAGGTCGCTGAAGGATTCACCTGCCAGAAGTTTCCTGTAAACTGATTTTATCGTGTCTTCCGCCGCTTTGTCAACTGAAGGGTCAGAATTGGAAGGAACAGATCTCATGATATGAGCAACCCTGATTTTTCCTCTTGATGGTCTTATGTCGGATACCATTATAAGGTGATAGCCGTAGGGTGTTCTTACCGGTTCGGATATCTCACCTTTCTTCATTCTGTAGGCTGCATCCTCGAAGGGAGTTATCATCTGGAATGCGGTAAAATAACCAAGATGACCGCCGTTAAGTCTCACGGAAGGGTCGTCAGAAACGCTTCTTGCAACCTTGTCGAATGGTTCACCCCCCGCGATACGGGCTTTAATTTCAAGTGTTTTGGTCCATGCTGCCAGTGTATCTTCCGGTTTGCTCCCGGGTGGGCATGCGACCAGAATATGCCAGGCGTCAATCTCCGTCATAAGCCTCTGGTAAGCCTGCCGGAGTATCTTTTCCTTTACATCTTTATCGCTTAGGTAGTTTGCGGATATCTGACTTCTGTATCCGCTGAGTTCATCCCTGAAACTCTTTGTCGTATCATAACCCTTCGATACGGCATCGGCTACCTTCAGCTTGAAGACAATATACTGGTCGAGGTAATTTTCAAATTCCTTAAGATTAAAAGTGTCGCTGCTTTTGCGGTACATTCTGATGAATTCGGCTGCTGTGATGGTATCTCCTGCCACCGTCATAAGCACTTTTCTTCCGATGTCCTGCGATGAGAGCAGGTCAGGGAGGAGAGAAAGGACCAATATGACCGGCAGGTGCCTCATCTGTGATTCTCAGGGCAGGTTACTCAAATGATTTCCTGCTGTAATTGGGAGCTTCGCGGGTAATAGTAACATCGTGAGGATGGCTCTCCACGATACCTGCCCCGGTTATGCGGACAAATTTTGCCTCTTTCTTGAGGGTTTCAATATCGGGTGTGCCGAGATAGCCCATACCTGCCCTGAGGCCTCCTATCATCTGGAAGATCACCTCCGAAAGAGAGCCTTTGTAGGGTACCCGGGCTTCGATGCCTTCCGGCACAAGCTTTTTGATGTCGTCTTCAACATCCTGGAAGTACCTGTCCTTCGAGCCCTGGTTCATGGCTTCCACTGAACCCATTCCCCTGTAAGTTTTGAATTTTCTGCCGTTGTAGATGATGGTTTCGCCCGGCGACTCCTCTACGCCTGCAAATAGAGAACCTGCCATGATGGAGTCTGCGCCGGCGGCAATGGCTTTTATGATATCTCCCGAATACCTCACTCCTCCGTCGGCAATAACCGGTACTCCTGATCCCTGTATAGCTTTGGCTACGTTATACACGGCTGACAACTGAGGTATCCCGACGCCTGCTATTATGCGTGTTGTGCATATTGATCCCGGCCCGATGCCCACCTTAACCCCGTCGGCCCCTTCACTTACCAGTCTCTTGGCAGCTTCGGGGGTTCCTATATTTCCGGCAACAACTTCTATGGTTCCGTATTTCTTTTTTATCTCCCTCAGAATGTTAATTACGTTTCTTGTATGCCCGTGGGCGGTGTCAATTACCAGCGCATCGACTCCTGCATTAATGAGTGCATCGGCCCTTTCAATAGTATCGGCTGCAATACCCACTGCTCCGGCAACCCTCAGCCTCCCTTTCTCATCCTTGCAGGCACTCGGTCTGTCCTTGGTTTTGGTTATATCCTTGTATGTGATAAGACCTATAAGTTTGTTATTCTCGTCAACGACAGGCAGTTTTTCAATCTTATGCTTCTGGAGGATTCTAGCGGCTTCCTCAAGGTTAACCTGGTTGTCGCTGGTGATGAGATCTGTGGTCATCACTTCCGAAATCTTCCTCGAGGAATTGTTTTCAAAACGAAGGTCGCGGTTGGTGACAATACCTTTCAGTATCCCGTTGCGGTCGGTGACAGGTATGCCCCCTATCTTGTATTCCCTCATCAGGTTCAGTGCCTCTGCAACGGTGGCGTCAGGGTTTATGGTAACTGGTTCAAGAATCATTACGCTTTCAGCCCGTTTGACCTTCCTTACCTGCGAGGCCTGCTTGTCGATCGACATGTTTTTGTGAATAACCCCGATGCCCCCTTCGCGGGCAATGGCGATTGCCATTTCAGCCTCGGTAACGGTATCCATCGCTGCCGAAACAACCGGCGTGTTAAGCCTTATCCTTCTTGAAAACATCGTGCTTATATCCACTTCGCGGGGCAGCACCTCGGAATAGGCCGGGATCAGAAGTACATCATCAAAGGTTAGTCCTTCAAACAGTATTTTATCTTTTATAAACGACATGGCTGACTCTTTTCGGTTTGCGGCGCAAATTACAAAAAAAATAGCTACAGGGGAAAAAGAGCCGGTATTTTGTTAATGTTAAAAAATTGGATTACAGTTATTATTTTTGTATATTAAGTATGATTTCCGGAACAGTTCTTTTTTGATACACTTATCTTTTTTATCTGTCTGATCTGATGGAACTTGAACAATGCAGAAAAATCCTTACCAGATACTGGGGCTTTACCTCCTTCAGGCCTTTGCAGGAAGAGATTATAAGGTCGGTGACAGAGGGTAAAGACACACTGGGCCTCATGCCCACAGGCGGAGGAAAGTCGCTCACATTCCAGGTACCGGGCATCGCCCTCGACGGCATATGTCTTGTGATAACCCCTCTTATTGCCTTGATGAAAGAGCAGGTGGCAAAACTGAACAGCATGGAAATCAAGACACTGATGATCCATTCTGGCCTTACAAGGGAGGAGATTGAAATTACACTCGACAACTGCATATACGGTGATTATAAATTTCTTTACATGTCGCCTGAAAGGATAACAACCCCTCTGTTCCGGAGTAAGGCTCCCCGGCTGAACGTCTCCCTCGTTGCCGTGGATGAGGCGCACTGTATTTCACAATGGGGATATGATTTCAGACCCTCATACCTGAGAATTCCGGAGCTTCGTGATCTCCTTCAGTCGAATCCGCCATTTCTTGCTCTCACCGCATCTGCTACAGAAAAAGTAGCCGACGACATAATGGACAAGCTCGCGTTCAGGCAGAGAAATGTACTGAAGACAAGCTTTGAGCGAAAAAATATTTCTTATCTCGTGCGAAAAGTTGAGGACAAAGGTACTTACCTTGTCAGTACACTTGGAAATATAAATGGTACAGGAATCGTATATGTAAGAAGCAGGAAGAAATCGCGCGAGGTGGCCGAACTGATATCGGGCAAAGGCTTCAGCGCCGATTTTTACCATGCCGGACTGGTCCAGGAAACCCGCGACAAAAAACAGAAAGCATGGATGGAAGGAAAAACAAAAATAATCGTGGCCACAAATGCTTTCGGAATGGGGATCGATAAACCTGATGTCAGATTCGTCATTCACTGGGACATACCCGATTCAATAGAATCTTATTTCCAGGAGACTGGAAGGGCAGGACGTGACGGAAAGCAGTCGTGGGCGGTTCTCCTTTATACCGAAGCCGACAAAAACCGGCTCATGCAGAGCGTGGCTCATAAGTTTCCCCCTGTGGAAAAAATAAAGGATGTCTATGAACTTCTCTGCAATCACCTCCAGATGCCGGTAGGCTCAGGAAAAGATACCGTCCATGATTTCAATATGCAGGAATTCGTCGCAAAATACCGCCTGCCGGTTATTGATACCTATAACAGCCTGCTGTTCCTGCAGAGGGAGGGATACCTCGAATTTACCGAAGAAATAAATAACCCGTCGCGGGTCCACTTCATCGTTGGACGCGATGACCTGTATAAATTCCAGGTAGCCAATGAAGCCTACGATAAATTCATTAAACTGCTGCTGCGCTCATATAGCGGAATGTTTACCGAATACGTGGTTATTAACGAAGATTCGCTCGCTGCCAGGGCAGGCGTTACACGGGATGCCATTTACCAGTTCCTCGTAAAGCTGTCGGCCCTGAACATCATTCATTATATACCGGGGAAAAAGACTCCCCTGATAATCTTTACCGCAGAGCGGCTTGAAAGAAAATCACTCTATATCTCGCCTGAAAACTATCTTCATGTTAAGGAGAAATATATCAGCCGGCTCGACAAAATGATCGAATATGCCGAAACTGATACAAAGTGCCGGTCGGTCATGCTGCTCGGTTATTTCGGTGAGGAGGCCGAAAGGTGCGGCAACTGCGATGTATGCAGAAAAAGAAATGAACTGGAACTGAGTGAATATGAGTTCGACCTGATTCTGAAGGCAATTAAGGAGATACTTTCAAAAGAAAACCCCGACGCCGGAAGCCTGGCGGAAAAAACCGGTTATCCTCCCGAAAAGGCCGTAAGGGTTATCCGGTGGCTCCTCGATCATAAAAAAATAGTCCCCGACGAGAATATGAGACTCCGCTGGGCAGTTAAAGAATAAATTTGCATAATTTTGCCATCTGAATTTCAGGAAATGACAAAATCACCAGACCCCCTTTTTTCAGGTTCTGTTGTCGAATTCGTGGCTTCTGCAAACGAATTCTGCAAATACACCGAACGAAACGGGGAAATTGAGGGAATAGAACTGCTTAAGATCTACCAGCGTCTGCTGCCCTTCATCTATCTGAAGGCTTCGCTTCTGCCCGAACTTGAACCTGTTTTCGGGGAGGGAAATGAAAAATTCGTAAGGGAGGAGGACTGGAATAAAATACATGATGAACTTAAGGCAAAGCTCGGCACTGCCGACAGCTACCTGGAGGTGTTCGACGAAAGAATGCATGATTCCGACACTCCTGTCGTTGCCAGCCTGGCTGAAAATATTGCAGATATATACCAGGACCTGAAAGACTTCCTGATACTGTACCAGACCGGAACCAACGAGATAATGAATGATGCCGTCTGGGAGTGCAGAATGAATTTTGAGAACTACTGGGGACAGAAACTGCTTAACTCCCTCAGAGCCATTCACAGACTTATATATTCGGGCGAGGAGATCGGACTGGAACCTGAGAAACCGGGCAGCGAGGATGAAGAAAAATACCGCGAAAGCTGGATACTGAGCAGGAGACAGAAAGATTACAGAAAAGATGGAAAGTAGAAGATTTTTGCCCGAAATATCAAAGGAAGATCTTGGAAATTACAGGGTGGAAGCCTTTAACGGGAGGATCTGTGTTATTGACAGCCTGAAGAACATGGATCATGCCATGGCTCTGATCAGAAACACACGGCTGCTCGGTTTCGACACCGAAACAAAGCCTTCCTTCAGAAAAGGCAAAAGAAACAAAGTGGCACTCTTACAGCTCGCTTTCGACAATACCGCCCTGTTGTTCAGAATTAACAGAATAGGCTTGCCCGATCCGCTTATCGGCGTGCTTTCCGACCCCGGAATAATAAAGGCGGGTGTCGCCGTGCACGACGATATAAGAATACTTCAGAATATAAGGAATTTTAACCCGGCGGGATTTGTCGATCTTCAGAAAATGGCAAAAGAACACGGCATCGAAAGCATGAGCCTGAAGAAACTGTCGGCCATAGTGCTGGGCTTCAGAATCTCAAAGAGCCAGCAGGTAACCGACTGGAACGCTGATGTTCTTACCGAAGCACAGATGAAATACGCTTCAACCGATGCATGGGTCAGCTATGAAATCTACAGGAAACTTAACTCCGCACAGCAAAAAGCCTTCTAAAATATTCTCCGTGGAAACCGTAAAAATAGTACTTAAATCAGGGAAAGACCAGCCGGTGAAAAGATTCCATCCGTGGATCTTCTCGGGAGCCATAAAAAAAATATACGGTAACCCGGCCGACGGAGATATCGTGGACGTATATGACAATAAGGATACTTTCCTTGGCACTGGCCATTACCAGCCGGGTTCAATAGCCGTCCGCATTCTCTCGTTCGAAAAAGTGGTCCCGGATAAGGAGTTCTTTAAATCAAAAATTGCATCTGCAATTGAATACCGCAGAAACCTCGGCTTCTTCAGCGATCACTCAACAAACGCCTTCAGGCTTGTCCATGCCGAGGGCGATAACCTGCCCGGACTTATTGCCGATTTCTACGACGGACTCGTGGTGCTGCAGATGCATTCGGCAGGAATGTTCAGAATGAGAAACGAAATAACGCAGGCCATCCTGGAATTGTTGCCGTCTGAAGTAAGGGCAGTGTACGACAAAAGCGAAACAACAGTCCCCTTTAAATCCGGAATAGTTACCGTAAATGAATTTCTCGCCGGAGAGGCCGGCACACCGGTGATAAAGGAAAACGGATACCGGTTCAGGGTCGATTTTGCCGCCGGACAGAAAACCGGGTTTTTTCTCGACCAGCGCGATAACAGAATGCTGCTTGGCAAATATTCCGCGGGCCGGAAGGTCCTGAACCTTTTCGGTTATACGGGAGGTTTCTCGGTTTATGCAATGAGCAATGCGGAACTGGTGCATACTGTCGACAGCTCAGGACCGGCAACCGATATGGCTGATGAGAATGTTAAACTGAATTACGGGGACGACGAGAGACATAAATCGTTCCGTGAAGACGCATTCGGTTTCCTCGAAGGATGCAGGGATAAATATGACCTTATTATTCTTGATCCCCCGGCCTTCGCAAAACATAACGATGTCCTTGCAAATGCACTGCAGGGTTACAAAAGACTCAATATGAAGGCAATTGAAAATGTAAGAAGGGGAGGTGTCATTTTTACTTTTTCCTGCTCCCAGGTGGTGACAAGGGAAAATTTCAGGAAATCGGTTTTTGCCGCCGCCGCAAATACGGGAAGGAAAGTGAGAATTTTACACCAGCTATCACAACCACCCGATCACCCAGTAAATATTTATCACCCTGAAAGTGAATACCTTAAAGGATTAGTGCTGTATGTCGACTGAACCATGAACAGCGCACTCTGACGATCATGTACTGATTTCTTTTATACTCCGGAAAAAATAACACAATGGAAAAATATATAAAGATAATAGCTGATAAACTTGGCATTCAGCAGTGGCAGGTAGAGAACACAATCAGGCTGCTCGACGACGGTGCCACGGTTCCTTTTATAAGCCGTTACCGCAAGGAGATGACAGGGAGCCTCGATGAGGTGACAATCCTGACTATTAAAGACGAATTTGCCAGGCTGAAGGAGCTGGAGAAAAGACGTGAGGCGGTAATACGCTCTGTAGAAGAACAGGAGAAAATGACTCCCGAACTTCTGCAAAGACTCAATGAGGCTGTCACGCTATCGGAACTCGAGGATATTTACCTTCCCTACAGACCCAAAAGAAGAACAAGGGCGACGGTGGCCAGGGAGAACGGCCTGGAACCTCTTGCAGTATCAATTTTTAAACAACATATTCCCGACCCCGAAACCGAGGCCGGAAAGTACATCAGCGAAAAAGTCGCAACAACAGAAGAGGCTCTTGCCGGGGCCTGCGATATAATAGCCGAATGGGTAAGCGAGGATGAAAAGGCAAGAAAGATGCTGAGGGGGCTTTTTGAAAAAGATGCCGTAATCGTTTCAAAGGTGATCAGGGGAAAAGAAACCGACGGAAACAAATTCGCAGATTACTTCGAATGGTCGGAACCCGCCAGACGCTGCCCCTCTCACCGGATGCTGGCAATGCTCAGAGGTGAAAATGAAGGATTTCTAAGGCTCTCATTCATGCCCGACGAGACAAAGGCTTTGTCAATACTTGAGAATCTTTTTGTTAAGGGAAAAAATGCCTCGTCAGGTCTTGTGAAAAGTGCAGTTCACGACAGTTGGAAAAGACTGCTCTCTCCCTCTCTTGAGAACGAATTTAAGAATACCTGCAAGGAGAAAGCCGACGATGAAGCGATAAAAGTTTTTGCGGATAACCTCAGGCAGCTGCTTCTCGCCCCGCCGCTGGGAGAGAAAAGCATACTTGCCATTGACCCTGGCTACCGCACCGGTTGCAAAATTGTTTGCCTCGACCGACAGGGTAACCTGCTGCATAATGAAACCATTTACCCGCATCCTCCGCAGAATGAAACAGCTCTGTCCGTAAAAAAGATCGTTAACCTGGTCAATTCGTATAAAATTGAAGCTGTGGCCATAGGAAACGGAACTGCCAGCAGGGAAACAGAAGATCTGATACGCTGGATCAAATTCGACAGGGATATACAGGTTTTTGTTGTGAGCGAGGCGGGCGCTTCGGTATATTCGGCATCGAAGGTTGCGAGGGAAGAATTTCCCGAATATGATGTTACCGTCAGGGGTGCCGTTTCCATAGGGAGGAGGCTCATGGATCCGCTGGCTGAACTTGTGAAGATAGATCCCAAATCGATAGGGGTAGGGCAGTACCAGCATGATGTGGACCAGACAAAACTGCAGCAGTCGCTCGACGACGTGGTTATAAGCTGCGTGAATGCCGTCGGCGTTGAAGTAAATACCGCCAGTCCGCACCTGCTTAATTATGTCTCCGGACTCGGACAGCAGCTTGCCAGAAACATAGTTGAGTACAGGAAACAGAACGGTCCGTTCCGCTCGCGGAAGGAGCTGCTTAAGGTTAAAAGGCTTGGAGAGAAGGCTTTTGAGCAGTGTGCCGGCTTCCTCAGGATTAGAAACGGCGAAAATCCGCTTGATGCAAGCGCCGTCCACCCTGAAAGCTACCCCGTGGTCGAAAAGATGGCTTACGACCTGGGAGTTAAAGTCGCTGAACTGATAGGCAACACGGAACTGCAGAAAAAGATTGAACCTGAAAAGTATGTCTCCGAAAATGTGGGTATGCCTACACTGAAGGATATACTGGAAGAGCTTGCCAGGCCGGGCCGCGACCCGCGTCAGAAAATAAAGGCTTTCAGCTTTGCCGATATCCGCTCAATCGAAGATGTGAAAGAAGGAATGGTTGTTCCCGGAATTGTAACAAATGTTACAAAATTCGGGGCTTTTGTTGACATAGGAGTTAAACAGGACGGACTTGTGCATATTTCAAACCTCCGGAAAGGATATGTCAAAGACCCTTCAGAAGTTGTGAAGCTTCATCAGCACGTAATGGTAAAAGTTATCGGGGTGGATCCGGAAAGAAAAAGGATACAGCTTTCAATGAAAGATGTATCCCCCGGTAACTGAAAACTGATTGTCACCTTCCCTGGCGGTCATGTTTCTGTCGTGCAATATGCCTGCTCGCCCTGTTCTGCTCCCGCCTCAGGAACCGTTTTTCTGCTGGCGTTACCTTACCGTCGGCCTGTGCCAGCCGTTTTTCAATCTGTATTTTTTTCTGTTCTCTCTCAAGAACCCTTGTTTCGCGGCGCGTAAGTTCTCCGCTTCCTGCACCCTGGGCAATACGCGCCTGCTGAGCCCCCTGGCGGGCACTGTTCGGGACTGTACTCCTCTGGCCAAAAACAGAAGCGGCCGACAGGACTAACATGATGACGGTTGTGATTATTATTCTTTTCATATACTATTTTTTTATAGGTTTGTAATATTTAGACTCTGTTTGAGGAAGAAAGTTTAACACATTCCCGGATAATTTTACACAGTCTGATCCGGATTTACCCGCTCAAAGGAGATAAACATTTTATTAATAACAATTTAGATAACGAAAAAATAATCGTAAAGATGAACAGAAAAATTTCATTCCTTTTCTTCCTGCCAATCCTGATTTTTGCGTGCACCGGCAATGACGTTAAACCTCCGGTAGCTGAGAAAATCCCCTTCGAAGTCACGGGAGGCCGCATAGATAACTATTATTGGATTAGACTCTCAGATGCACAAAAGACGGCTGCAGAACCGGATGAACAGACCTCAAAGGTCATCGGATACCTCAATGCAGAGAATGATTACACAAAAGCCGTAATGAAACATACGGAACCTTTGCAGAAAAAAATATTTGACGAACTGGTGGGCAGAATAAAACAGAATGATGCCTCTGTACCCTATTTCGACAACGGATATTTCTACTACACCCGTTATGCTGAGGGAAAGGAATACCCGGTTTACTGCAGGAAAAAGGGTTCTCCTGATGCACCGGAGGAGGTAATGCTCGATGTGAACAGGCTCGCTGAAGGGAAAAGCTATTGCTCTGTTACAGGCCTTGCCGTTACACCCGATAATAAGATTCTTGCATACGCTGCCGACTTTGTGAGCAGACGCAGATATACAATCTATTTTCTCGATCTTCAATCCGGAACTCTTCTGCCGGATATCATTGAAAATACAACCGGCAATGCGGTTTGGGCAAATGATAACAGGACACTTTTCTATACTATGCGCGACCCTCAGACTCTCAGGGCCGAAAGGGTGAAAAAACACAGACTTGCCACTCTTGCTTCGCAGGACAGCGAGGTCTATTACGAGAAGGATGAAACATTCAGCGTAAACATCGGCCGTACAAAGAGCAGGAAATACATCCTCATAAACTCGGATCAGACTCTCTCTACAGAGGTGCGGTTTATTGACGCCTCAAGACCAGACAGTGAACCGAAAGTTTTTGAACCAAGGGCGAGAAATCACGAATATAGCATTGATCACCTCAACGGGACATTCTTTATAAGAACCAACGCTGACAATGCGGAGAATTTCAAGCTGATGAAAACGTCAGAGAAGCAGACAGGCAAAGAGAACTGGACCGATTTCATTCCTCACAGGGATGATGTGCTGCTGGAAGATTTTGAGCTTTTCAATGACTTTGTTGCACTGGACGAGCGGTACAACGGGCTTGGCAGGATTAACATCGTGAGAATGTCCGACTTATCCTCTCACAGCATCGATTTCGGGGAGGAAACCTACACCTGCGGTTTAAGCATAAACATTGACCCTTCCTCAGAAATTGTGCGTTACAATTATTCCTCCCTCACCACGCCCAATTCCGTTTTTGATTATAACGTCAATACCAGGGAGAAAAAGCTCCTTAAGCAGGATGAGATTCAGGGCGGCTTTTCTTCATCGGCCTATGAGTCGAAGCGGCTCTGGGCAAGGGCAGGCGACAGCACCATGGTGCCCATTTCGCTTGTGTACCGTAAGGGCTTTGTCAGAAATGGCAGGGCGCCACTGCTTCTTTACGCCTACGGCTCGTATGGCAGTTCAACCGATCCCTCTTTCAGGTCGAATATTGTAAGTCTGCTCGACAGGGGCTTTGTTTATGCCATCGCCCATGTGAGAGGCGGCAGCGAGATGGGCCGGCAATGGTACGAGAACGGAAAACTGCTGAAGAAGAAAAACACCTTTACAGATTTTATAGACTGTGCCCTGTTTCTTATTAACGAAAAGTATACCAGCCCCGACCGGCTTTTCGCCCAGGGAGGCAGCGCCGGAGGCTTATTAATTGGCGCCATAGTAAACATGAGACCAGATCTTTTTAAAGGCGTGATTGCCGCGGTGCCCTTTGTGGATGTGGTTACCACCATGCTCGATACTTCGATTCCTCTGACCACTTTTGAATGGGACGAATGGGGCGATCCCAGGCAGAAGGAATACTATGATTATATGCTTTCCTACTCTCCATACGACCAGGTTAAAAGACAGAAGTATCCGAACATGATTGTCACTACAGGGTTCTGGGATTCTCAGGTACAATACTGGGAGCCGGTAAAATGGGTTGCCAAACTGAGAGACATGAAAAAAGACAATAACCTTTTGGTTCTGGACATCAACATGTCTGCAGGCCACGGAGGCGCTTCGGGCCGTTTCGAACGCAACCGTGTTACGGCTCTGCAGTATGCGTTTATTCTCGACCTGGCCGGGATTAAGGAATAAAGAAAGGTCCTGCGGTCTGGCACTATCGGAGGCTTATGATCTTTCGCTTTTTTATCTTCTGCTTCCGGGAAAAACAAGGGAACGCGGATTATCGCGGATTTCAGCGCGGATTATCGCGGATCTATCTTCGTTCAATTATGTACTTGTCGCAATATTTGTCTTTTAAAACGGGAATTACAATTTAATGCGGATTAATCTGCGTTCATCAGCGTTCCCGGCGCAGGCGGGATCCGCGTTTATCAGCGTGCTATTTTCTTTCTGAATAAACTGAAAACCAATGGAACGCGGATTTTCGCGGATTTCAGCGCGGATTATCGCGGATCTATCTTCGTTCCATCATGTACTTGTCGCAATATTTGTATTTTGAAACGGGAATTACAATTTAATGCGGATTAATCTGCGTTCATCAGCGTTCCCGGCG
>ERZ795052.1404-NODE-1404-length-32864-cov-8.209668_pt1 | contig 32864 bp, 23 predicted proteins | sample MGYA00375136_ERZ795052 | MGnify/ENA primary metagenome ERZ795052 (study PRJEB30181, sample SAMN05720156) | activated sludge metagenome | isolation source: Anaerobic digester | place: Japan | collected 2015-05-26 ... | reverse complement strand
TGGAGTACCATTAGTTGTTCTAAAACCATCACCATGAACAGCAAGAAATGAAAAATCATATAGTGAGAAGCTTGCGAACCAACTATCGACAGGTTGCCAGTGCACGTTCTTCATGTTCTCGCATCTAAGTTTGAGTATATGGCAGAAGACAGTATCTAGGTTATCCATCGTTTTATCAAACTCATTCTTCTCACCAAGTCTACCATGATTACCTGGTAAACTGAATACATCTACATTATCAAACTTCTTGGCTAATGGATAGATAAGATTTCGCGCCAGGACTTCTGGACCAGTACATAGCTGGTACTCTATGGGGGCACTTTCGCCAACCTGTCCAGCAAAGATCGTCCTCCCCTCAACCACATCTCCTCCAAGAACAATAACAAGTCTATCAAGTGAATGACTCTGCTGTATAGAACGTATCTCAACTAACAGGTCTTCTGTAAGAGTATTACACCTTGAGATAAAGGTATCAGTATTATAGTTCGACAGCGGACCATTAGTTATATGACCAATGTGAAGATCATATAAAGGTAATATAATAGATGCTTTTGGCTTGGTGGATAAGGTAGGTTCGGGCTGAGGGATGTGAAGTGATGGCAGTTTAGAGAAACCTTCGTTGATAGAGTTAAGTGAATCATACATATCAACAAGAGCTTGCTTGAGCTTTGAGATAACCTTCTTCGCATAAGCAAGTTCTGATTTCTCTTTCTCTGCCTCGATTACAGTCTTTAATTCATTCTCATCCAGTAGTTGAGTAAGACGCACACTATCTGTTGCAGGTGGTATTCTACCCTCTTTACGTAAGTAATATGTCAGATCTTTCCACCGCCTGAATCTTACGTCTGGATGCGTGGCAGCAAATTCAGCATATGCCTCACCGTTAATAATAGCTGCCTCAATCTCCTCTTTAGATGTTACTTGATATTTATCCATAAATATCTCCACTGATTTAGTGTATTATACCGCCAGATTCTTTATAAACTCATCTGTTCTGTCATGCTGGACTTCAACATCAATATCAGATCTGGTCTCGTTACCAGGTATTACACTCAGATCTATGTCAATATCGTGCAGGCCTCGTGCTGTAAGGATACTTTTTAAAGTGTCGCGAACTAAGGTTGTTGTACCATTTACTGTTGGTACGGGAACATTTTCTGTGGCAAGCTTGGCATCAAGAATATTTCGTGGATAAATTTCCATCTCTATTGGGTTGATGCCTTCCTCCTGTGCTGCTATAGCTCTAGCATGGTCAAGATCAAATTCTGGATTCCATCCTGCCCAAGAAGCGTCTGGAAGCGAATGTGTTCTAAAGTACTCCTCAAGACTTACCTTCTTTGGTATATTAGGTGCCCTTATTCCGAGAGATTTGCCAAATGCTGCCTTTTGATTCCTTGGAAGAAGAGCGAATAGTTCGCGCTTTTCGCTCTTTGAGCCGTTGTTTATTATATCCTCAATAAGTTCTCGTTCATATTTAGGCATGCCTGCAAGGGCGTCTCTTGGATTACTTGGATCTGATCCGATAATTGTACGCTTTGCTCGTTCCCTATACGCAAGCATCATCGCTACATTTTCAGAAACTGGATATGCTGCTCGATTTTTTCTTTGTAAACCAGCAATATAGCGATTTATCTTAGTAGTTTCTCTATCGCGTTTATCTTTAGATATTGAGAGATTAAGCTTTAGTCTGCGCTTTGCATTTGCGAGTTTTCGCATCTTTCTTCCATATGCTGCGCCACGTGCTTGCTGCCTTGCTTCGATACTTCTAATATTAATTCCCTCTTCCTTCTCAGCCTTTCTTGCATAAACTGCCTCAAGATGCTTGTCTTTTACAAACTCAAGAACATCGTAATATTCTTCGACTTCTCTACGCTTCTCAACACGTTTGGGTATGAATGTGCCGCCCTGCATCACCCCAGCTGCCTTTCCATACAAACTTAAACCAACACCTGCTACAGCACCAGCAGTTGCTGCTAATAGTTTACCTGTTTGGCTTCTCATAAAGAAGGAACCAATCATGCCACCGCTCAATGCAGCCAGTAGTGGGTTCCTACCAGCTAAAGCATTCATGGTAGGTATTACATATGTTGATATAGGATGTGCCCAATCTCCAGCGTTTGTTCCATAAACCTGGGTTCGCTTATACAACTCAAGTGCACTTGCCGGTGCACCAAGCTTTCTTCCCCAAGGAGTATCGATATGGGCAAATCTTTCATAAGTACCACCAATAAACCGCTCAAATGGGCTATATCTTCCAACAATACCTGCTGCTGAATCGTCAGAGTCTTCTTCAATACCAACACCCATCCTTATCAAGCGTTTATTAATATTTCCACCAACTGCAAATATAGCAGCATGTGTGGTCCCCATTGTATCATTAGAAATTGTATCATCCTCTGAAACAACGGCCTTTACTTTTGCTCCTCTAAAGATACCCATAGAACCATAAAAAGCATCAAGTATTTTATCACCACTCTCAACGCGCCTGTTGTTTTCTCGCATCCACTCTTGAATTCTAGCAGTTGAGGCTTTAACTCCGGCCAATCTTATAGGTCGTTTTGATTCAGCTATTCCAAATGTATTGGCATCTATAATATCTGTAATAGTGACTGTTCTAGATTTAGTGTGCTGCAAGAACTTGTAGTCATGTATTTGTGTTTGTTTACGCATCTTGGATGCGCGTTTTCTTGCTGCTTGTAGTCTTTTGGATAGCTCCTGCTGAAAGATTGGATCATCCTCTCCTGTAACATAGGTGCGGGCTTGCTGTAGTGCGGTTTTATACTCAGTGGACCACGGCTGTAGATTTGCCAGTACCTCAACTCTGGATACTGGATCATACAACTCACCGCGCGCAGCTTCTCCACTGTTAATCATTTCAACAACACGTTTTTTAGCGTTTTGTACTTTAGCTATGGTATCTTTATAGAGCTGCTCTTTATAGCTAAGATTATAAACTTTTATTGGAGCAGAAGGATCATCTCTATTGATATAATAAATCTGACCACGATCTATACCAAGTTCGTGCTGATAAAAGTTTACCTGTGCTACATGCTCATCAATAGGGCCACGTAGATCGTTGTACTTTTCTCCACCAACTGTTTTAATATCTGCTACATATCGCTTTCCTTCTATGTTTAGAATGGCATCCATATGGCCTGAAATATTGTGCTCCTGATCAACCATTCTGCGCTCAGAAGCTTCGAGAACGCCCAATTTAGCCCATTGTTTTTGTACTGCTTTATGCGCCTTATTTCCCCACTCTGTTACATATTCACCATAATCAGTTAGTGGGGAAACCCTGCCAAGCATAGCATCTGCAATTTCCTCTTCACTCTTCCCAAGAGCAGATGCGCGTGTTCTAAACAACGGCATCATTACGTCTTCGTGTAGTCTTTCGTATGCTTCGCCAGGAACACGAACATTACCAAATGGTACAGCAGTGTATGGGTCGCCAGTGGTCATTGGGATTAGTGCGTCTGGCCCAGGCATCCATGGTGCCTGTGTGTTTGGAACGGGGTTGTATAACTTTCTGTTTCTATCCTTGTGTACAACAACGCGACGCAACAATTCGTTTACATCGCCACCTACACCACCCCATTCTCTGTCATACCAACGCCCTTCCCAGCTTGTTGCTTGATCTGGAGTTGCAATTATTGGTGCAGAAACGCTCTGGTCTACAATATTTAGTCTTTCACCAGTAGATGTGGATATGAAGCCATAGATACCGAGAATATCCTCAACCTGCTTACTTACCCTTTTTCGTACTGGATTAAACTCATATGGCGATATAGGATCAAGCCCGGCTGTTGGTGCTTTTGCTAGGTCCCATGTTGGATTTATTGCAGTGTAACCATAGGAATATGCCGCTGTATTCTTTCTTGGGAGCCTTCTCCAGTCACGTGGTAGTTGTGCTGTGCCTCCATTTGCTCCACGACCGCCACCACCACCGTATCCGCCTTGGCCACCTCCTCCACCATATCCGCCTTGGCCACCTCCTCCACCATATCCGCCTTGTCCACCCCCTCCACCGTATCCGCCTTGGCTACCCACTCCGCCATGTCCACCTTGACCGCCACCACTTATACCAGCATCTGATAAGGCTGGATTGCCTCCAGTTAGGGTGCTTCCATAAACACCAATACCTCCTCTTGGGGCGAACATAGCAAAGTATCGCTCATTCTTATCCCTGTTAGTGCCGTTTATTGCATCCTCGTATAACTCACCACCTACAGCATATTCTGGATGAAGAACCCTAGTTGGCTTTGTAATTCGTCCTATAGTAACATTCCAGATGTTTCCCCAAAGAGTGTTCGGATCTCCGCCACCTTGGCCAGAAACTACATAAGGACGATCAGCATTCTCACCGACAGAGTGTTTGTTTTCAAACCAATATGGATCAAGGAATCGCCAGATTGGAGCAAACGGGTGGCTTGGGGTTGGAATAATAGAGTGCGCCCAATAATCATCAGTATTTAGATCAACATTTTCTGCTGACTGCCAATTTGATGTGGCAAGTTGGTACCAAGATGGAGACCAATATCGAATCTTTCCGCCGAGGAATGGTGTTCTTGTACCAGTAAGCCAACCACGCCCAGCTCTTACAGGCTCATAGCCTTCATTTAGATAGTCGCGCTGTTCCTCAACGGTTCTTGGCTCAACATATTGCTCCACTCCTGGTAATATGCTAACTAGTCTTTTTGCTCTGGCTGTTATCCCAAGATGATCTGAGATCCATGACGCCGCAAGATGATAGTGCGCACGAATATTTGCAAGACCTTCAGATGGAGTCATTCCAGTAACTTCATCTGACTCGTGGTTAATATATTTCCAGGCTTCAATCGCACCAAATGTCGGAAGGATTCTCTTTAAAAACAGGTTTCCATATATGCTTGTGGTTGTTTGTAGATCTTTGTCAGGTAACCCAAGACCAAATTCTGCAAGCATCTGGTTAAGTCTATAACCACTGTGGTATAGAGAACCTGGTGTTTGTGTCTCGCCGGCCCAAAACGGTCTTTCGTGTAAATAGTTAGAGGCCAAAGCAACTGAGTGTTCGATTACACTTCTTACGCCGTCTGCTGCTGTTCCTGTTCCTCTACCGCTGTTATAAGCATCAAGCACCCCTTGCCAAAGAGTCTTTACTCCGCGCCATTCTGGAACAGCATACACGGAAGTATGAATACCTCCAAATTCATTAAATGCCGGTTGTACCCAGGAAGACAGATCTGGATAAGCTCTTTCGATAGCTTCGTTTACCAGTATAAGAGCATCAGCATTTTGCCTTAGTGATGTTGCTATTGCAGTTGCAGTCGCCTTTTGTTTGGCGGCAGAAGAGTAAAATGCTGCTTCTTGAATACCAGCCCAAATATTTGAAAACATTGAACTGCGCTGCTCGAATGAAATGTCCTGCAAACTAATGATGTTTCTCAGTATCTCATTTAGAGCAGTATCTCTACTAGAAGCCTGCGAGTTAGCAACCTGGCTAACTAATTCGTCAAGAATGGCGTTTACAAGACGTTGCCTTCCACGAATTGCATCTGGACGTCCCAATAATCCAGATGCATTTACTATTCCAAGCTTATCTACTACCTCTTCTCCCTCATACAGTACCTCAAATGGGTTAACTTCCATTCGATCTGCTAGATTTCGAAGAGCTGGGTTTAGGAACATCTTGCGTGGCGTATTCTGCCCAAAGAATCTGGCACCTTGAATAGGTGTACCAGCATTTATAGCATGAATCTCATGTAGTGCTTGAACTAGTGCTTCATCGGACATACCCTCATCTAACAGACGAACGAAGCCTCTTGGTAACAAATCTCTTGCAGCAGTGCCAAAGATATTGTTAAGGTCTACTCCAGCGAAGTCTCCATGCTGACATCTAAGCGCTATAAGCAGACCCTCGATATCATCAATATCATTACCGCCTTCGATTATACGTTGCAGTATATTTGCAGGGTGTCGTGCATACTTTTCAGAATCTGGGGAGATACGCCTTCCAATAACAGACGCAACATCGCTTAGCTTGGATGGCTGTGTCTGCTTGTCTAGCCCAAGAAAGTCCATTACATGCCCAACGAAGCTATCACCAAACCAGTTTCGTACAGATCCTTGGACTTCTACGCCTTCATTTTGCCTTATTCTGGCATAGTCCCGCATAAAGCCAACTCTGGCATCACGTATAGACCACTCACCAGGGAGCCCAAGCAGCTTATTACCAATGAAATGTATGTCTCTACGCAAAACTCCAGCTGCTGTGAACAGATCATCTGCTGCATTTTGCGCTTCTAGTGCAATCTGAAGATCACGCTGCTTTGTGCCAGCAGCCAGCGTTCCTGCAAAGGTTTCGCTATAGCCCCTTATCCATGGGAAGAACTTAAATGGCTGTAAGCCAACCAGTCCTGGGGCTATTGGTATCTGAAAATCATCTGCAAAGTTCTTAGCAATAACACCTATAGTACGCGAGAGTCTTGCGGTGTTTATGACGGTATCGCCTACTTGTGTGATACCAACAGGAAGGGCATTGGCAAATGCGCTCCAATTAGCGTGGCCTGATTCGACTGCGATATTCGCGGCTCTCGCATACATAAGCTCTGCATTTGAAAGAGCCCTTTGTTCAGCAAGCCTGGAGAAGAATGTGCGTCGCCTGGTCCATGGATCTTGAATTGCGCTTGTTTCACGAACAACTTCTTTAATACTTTGGGTAAATTTGGCATCTACCATACTGCCTAGACGACGTTCTTTTATGCCAAAGTGTTTTGATAAAGGACCACTACGCTTTGAACGCGCACTAAGCAGTTCAAACATTGTACGATTAGCTTCGTTAAGAGCGTCTGCCGTGCCTTCTCCTCTGACTGCTCTGGCAACTTTTAGCGCCTCAGTAACTTGCTGCTCGACAGCGCCAATACTACGTGTATGTCGTATGGTTGGTAGAACGTGCTTTCTATACCAAGGCGAGGCTAAAGCCCTTCTTGGATCTGTACGCATAATGTCGTAAGGAACATCAACCGGCTGGAACAACAGTCGAGCTGATTCTTCTGTCCAGTTATATGTATGCGTCAGGTACTGTACTGCACGCTCTGCCTGTGCTTGGCGCGGTATTCCAGTAGATACAAGTCTGTTAAAACTTTCTAGATCTCTGTATAAACTACTATTTTCTAGACCAAACGTACGTATCGCTTTAGAGGATTTAATAAGATCACTGCTTATTGACGTGCCAAGACGCTCGTCTATATATTCACCGGTTTTACGTATAGCACTACCGAGAAGTTTAGTTATAAATTTAGCTCTACTTTGATCTGATAAAAAGACTACAGCTGATGTAAGTGTAAAAATTCCAGTAGCAGCGGCAAAGCCACGCTTAATATTTCTTGAGCGATCTCTGTCTTCATACGTTGTGTATGTTCTGAATAATGGCATTTATCAGCCTAGTGCGCCACTGGCGGACGATTTCTTAGTGTTGGTCGTCGCTGTGTTTGCTTACCTGAGGAGGTTGCGGAAAACGACTGACGCTGATACTGTACCTGGTTTATTGGAGCTGCTTGTGGCTGCCTTTGTTGTATACGTGGTGGGGGTTGTTGTGGCTGTTGTGGAACTTGATTAGCTTGCTGCTCACCTATATTCATATAGGCGCGTAGATCGAGCCCATATAATGATGCCGCCAATAGTTGAGCGGCAGCTGCTGCTTTATGCCATTCTTCTGAATACATGGCATCTATATCTTTAGGGGTTAAATGGAGAACACCCATAATTAGCGCATCCAACTTTCCTACTGGGCTAATTGCCCACTCATCTGCTTGCTGCTGCAGCCTGGTTGCATCAGCTTCATTAGCTCCAGAAAGTTCAGTAATCTCTCGTGCAAGCTTATCCGGTATGCCTGCATACATCTCTTCCGGATCAATCTTCGGATCAATTAGGCATTGCCTAACCAAAAAATCTTCTGCAGCAAAGGCGTTTCCCGTAGAAAACGCCTGTGCAAGCTCTCCTCTTGTGGCTTCTCGCACTGTATAACGAATGCCACCAATCTCAACAGTTCTTGTATGCATTGGATTATTTTATCACAGAGTTAACTTAGTAACAAGTCCTTTCCTACAAAGTTATAAACATTAAGCAAGTTCTTACCACTATCATCAATAGCCTGTCCAGCACCAGTGATGTGGACATCTACTATTGTTAATGTTGTCTTTTCCTGACTTATAGAATAATCTGCTGGATTTAAATCAGACTTAAGCGTAACATCATCAGCATCTACAGGTCTTATCTGGTCATAATCAAATGACTTATTCAGATACTTGATTACAAGTATGCTTGGAGTAGTACCAAAGTAGGGAGCATTAACAGAAACAAGTTTTTCTATATCCTCCTCCGTTAATGATGGCGTCTCAAGTAACCAGTATTCGTTGCGTAGTTTATTTGCTGTATCAGTAAGTTGCTCATTCGACATACCAAGTAGACTTTGTATATCTACAGTGCTTGGAAATATTGCCTCGGTTGGTGTGGAAGGTACTGGCGACGTTTGCTTTTGTGCAGTAGCTGGTCGAAGAGCCTTTAATACAGCATCTTCTGGCGTAAAGTTTATCGAGAATGTACCTTGCACTATACGCGTTCCTTTAACCACAGTCTTGAACGAGTAATCAGCATAGTCATAAAGCGGTAAAGCATTCTCAACTAGTTGAAACTGTATGTTGACTATTTCGTCTAAAAGTGTATCGTTAAGGAAAACTGTTGTATCGAGTCCTGAGTAGTATACTGAGTTAAACGAGTATAGAGTCATAGCGCACCTAAAATATGTTTGTCTCAGGTATCTGAATAGTAACTTTAGTGTTCTCCTCAGTATTAGGCTGCGAAACTCGTTGTGCAGCTAATCTTGCTATAGGTTGGAGCGGAATTCTATCAACGGCCATATAAGAATAGCTCTCCATTATAGCTATATTATCTAGAGAATAGGTCTCTCCCTCATCTAACAAGGATACCCCAAGCAATCCAGTCATTGAACCAATACCTTCTTCATTTACCATAACTATAGTAATATCAAATGGAGGAAGATTGTCTGGTAGAACAGAGGTAATAGGAGCAAACTCTTTTTTAGAAATGCCCTCTATCATCCTATACCAGACATATCTATCATATGAAGAAAATACGAGGGTACCGCCGACCATTCTATGTCCGGCAGTAATCCCTCGTATCTTAATTGATCCTAGCCCAGTTACAGGAAACTTATCTCTATGGGTAGAAATTGAAACAAGAGCAAGACTTCCAAGCTTATATACCTTCTTCGTAGGAAGTGACACATAAGCCGTCATATCAGTAGCACTGAAGACCATTGGCGAAGTCATGGCATCAGTATCCAGCCGCTCTCCAGCCTGTGGAAACAGCGGAGATCCAGGCTGCACAAAAACGTCAAGTGTGCCTTCCTGCTTAAAGGAATCTGAAGTCATTAGTTATTACCAGCTATTGTTAGCTATTTATACCAGAGGAGATGCAGCCGCAGCTACTGAGGCAGAAGCCTTAGAAATAGCGGTAAGTGGCGTCAATGGAATTACATCTTTTGCTATATAGGTTACTGCCATTTCACTGGTAAGGTCATCCAATGTCCACCCATAGCCCTCATTAACAAGCTGCACTCCAAGAACAGCAGCCATGGAAGCAACCCCTGAGTCATTAACCATGCCTATAGTTACATCAAAAGGAGGAATCTGATCTACAAACTTCAGTGACCGCGAACCAACAGCATCATATATATCCTGTATCTCGCTATTAACATGACTAAGCCATGAGTTCCAGCCCCTCCCCATTACAGCCGCTGCTGCAGCAGCATCAGCTGGTCTGGAAATATTACTTTGTTGTGCATTCCAAAGGTCTGCTTGTGTTGACAGATTTCTAAGCGCTTCAGCTTCCTTAAGAACAGCATGCCTGTCAAACTGAGTAAATACAAGGTTACCAGAGATGGCACGCTTTCCTTTTACAAAGGCACGCGGCCCTCTATTACCAAATGTGTAAATAGGCATAACTTCACAAACAATACTAACTGTAATGCCTTGAAGCGATGCTACTCGTTTATGCCCCATGTAAGCCACAATATCACAGCCAGAAAATGCCTGATGTGTCTTATCAGTATCATCAAAGGCTAGATTTGAGGAATAAACAAAGGTATCACTGGTGGTTGTTGCCATTATATGTCTCCTTCAACCCCGTCAAAACGACGAGAACAAGTGATTAACATTCTAATAGGGTGCGGGGTGGGGTTGGCACCCCGCACAATAGACTACTGAGATACAGAAACTGTTACTATAATATCCCTAATCTGCAGCGAAGGACGTAGTCGCATGGTTACATTGATTTGTGTAAATACCTGATCTAGTCGATCAGATGTAATAGCAAAGTCATAACCAACAGAATCGCCACCAAGCAACATTCCTGCTTCAACCATCTTGTCAAATGCAGATTTGAGGTTAGTCTTCATTGCCCCGCGTGCTTCAACGGTATTTGGTTCTCCAATATACGGGAAGAGAACCTGTTTAGCCAACTGAGACGCAAGGTTAACAATCCTAAGAATCTGCAAAACAGCATAATCACTGGTTCTTAGTGCAGCAGTATTATCCTGTACTACAACAGGAACGCCAACAACTTGACTGGTCTTGAATACAACATATGCACCGCCACCAGCGTAACCAAGATAGTCGTCCTTGCCAACGCCACTGATCAACGCAGCCCTCGTAAGCTGTGGGAAGTTGCCAAGAAGTGCACTGACTGCTCCAAGCGCCTTGTTTGTTGCAGCTTTGTGCGCAGCAATAGAAGAAACTAACCCAGCATAAACTGCAGCTCCGTTAGTATTATACATGGCCTTACTTGAATTCAATCCACTACAATATAGTATAACATCAGGACCAGCTACAACACTCAAGTATTTCCCAATATCAACCGTTTCGCCTGTATATGGATCAACCATAGAAAAGCCATCTTTCATAAATGGTCCAAACTTAATCCACCTGTCAGCGGCTACACCATAGTTTCCATATGTAGTTGCTAGATAGTTATTGTCTGCCAATGCCTTTAGGTCACCTGGTGTGCGTAGGCCTGTCGGACGCAAACCAATAACACCATGTACAGGCTGTGCTTCTGAGCTAATGACATGCAGGAACCTAGCAAAGTCAGTAGCAACAGATGTGGTGGTTGCTGCAGCGCCATCGACCACCTGATCGTCTGCATAAATGCCTGTTAGAAGTGCCAAGTTAAATTCAGCACTGGCCAGTGTTTCAAATGTTCCACCTGTTGCGGTCAGTGTTGCATAATAGCCAGCTTTGCTGGCATAGTAGTCTTCTCCAGGAGCTGCTGTACCATAAGTACCGCCAGAGAATGCAATTCCAGATGGATATGCAGTAAGAGTGGAGACCATCAGTGTACCAGAAACTGCTGGAACAGAGAAGTAAATAGTACTATTTCTGGCATCTGAGTTTAGCTTATCACACACCTCTTGTAGCGTGGTAGTTGTAGACTGAAAATCTGAGTACATTACACCACCCTTAACTGCAGGTTGTGTAATAGTAATCCTGGTCATACCACTTGCACCAACAGGATTATGAACAACTGAAACACGTACTCCATTGTAAATACGGCCCGGTGCAACAACCGTCATTCCAAGTACGTTTCCTGTTGCGGAGTATGTGGCGCGTGTACCACCTGCTCGCACAAGAACAACGTTGCCTGCGCCACCGATCATTGCCTCGTAAAGCGCTAGTACAAGCGTATTGTACGAATTCTTACCACTCTCAGTACCAGTAATAGGATCTACAAATCCTTTTGTATAGGTAAGAGGGCCAAAGATGGCTTCCGCTTGAGTTAAACTGTTTACTCTTATTGGAACATTTACTGGTCCATCAAGAGCGTTGCCGATAATCAAAAGTCGTTCAGTTGTGGGTTCTAGCTGTGCAGCGACAAGCCCACCATCGCGTATAGTAAACTGTATACCAGGTTCTTTTAGTGCTGCCATGATTTGTTCTCCTATCACGTTATAGTTAGTATCCTATCTTGCAGGATTACTGCTCAACAGGGATTGTTTGGTCCTCTTCATTATGGTAATAAGTAACGTAGTACTTCTCACCAGGTTTAGGATGTTTTGCACCTTTAATCCATGCTATTGCTGATGCGCCTGTAGACAGATCCAGATTAGGATAAAAGTCGACATTGACGATAAACTCGTCCTTTGCATCAGTACTACGTGGATCTCGTGTTACTCGCACTATATTAGCAAGCCAGTTGTGCGCAAGTAGATCATGAAGATCAGTACCACGCGTTACTAGCTCATTTTCAATAAGTACAGCATTGTGCACAGGATGTATCCAGATTTGCTGGATAGTAGGTACTTGTTTAAGGTACTTTCTCTCAATAATACATCTGTATCTTAATGTTCTTCTTGGAAGAAATTGGATATTCTGCAGGTCAACTTCAGTATCAATAAGTTGCTCATCAAAAAACCAACCGCATATCCCAAGATCTTTTAAGGTTGCTGTACTGTAAAACATCAGCATCTCAAAGTCTTCTAGCAGGGCATCTACTTTAGAACTTGACACATCAAAAAGATCAAACTGATAGATAACCGTATGCCACTGCGCCCATTGGTCTATAACTGACGTTTGATCCGCAGCGGTCTTTATAAATTGTCGTGGTCTTGGAGCTAATGTTTCCAAGCCTCCCCTACCAGGAACGCGTCTGTAAATCTTCCACACGATGGTGGGGCCATTAACTGGTTCAGTAGGATAATCACGCGTAAAAGTTACGTTCTTCCCAGCCCAGGTATTCTCTATAATGTCCCACAAAACAAGTGGAACCGTAGTAGGTCCAAGAGGCACGTGTATCTTAGGATCAAAGTGTGTCGCAACAGCGCTCATCGATATGTCACCAGACTTAGCGTAATCGCCTGAACTTCACCAACAACAACTATGGTAATAGTTATCTCTATACTTGTTTTATCAACTGAAGAAGTAAAGGACAAAGATCTTACATTTGGGATATTTGATAGCTTTTCAGTTAGCAGAGCGTCAACTTTTTCCTTGGTGATATTCGCCTCTCCAATAAAGCCATTGAGTGCCTCAGAAAGATTAGCCAAGATAGCTTGACAAGCTTGTAATACAAAGTGGCTACGACCGTCTGTTGTGATAGCACGATAGAAACCAAAGCCTGTTTGTATAAAACGTGTTGCAAGAACAAACCTAGTACTCAATGCGTGCAGCTGCTCTGTTGTCCACAATGGATATACTGAAAATACTGGAAGTTTGTTATGAACAATAGGACCATGTAGCGCATAGCAACCAGCAAAAACCGGCGCTAATGTGGTCCACGTATACTGGTTACTGTCCAACCCAACAACCACATCACAAAAGCCACCAACATAAAACACTCGTGCACTGCTTATTGGTAGATTATTAAGGTAGTCATAATAGGCAGGATCTTCTAGATACTGTAATGAGCTGCCAGCAATTATGCAGCAACATGAGCTGTTCTCTTGAACAAAAGTAGCGGCTTCTTCTAGTATATTCGCATCTATACCGCCACAAAAGACTATGCAATCAATTGAATTAAGATCAGAAGCGTTTAATGCCTCCAGAATAACATCAGATGTTATACTGCCATCTGTTCCACCACTTAGCCTCCAAGTACCAACTGGGATTGGGTTATAACTAATAGACGGTGCTGCTAATTCAACTGGTATTCTTCCGTAGTAAGCATCACGATTTATGCTTTGAATCAGCTCATCAATTGTAGTTACTGTATAACTTTTACTTGGGGCACGAGCAGAATAAGGATTGGTTATTGTTAGAGTAGTGCCATCAAAGCTGATTGTTATATTGTTATATCTTGCGCCAGCGTTTATGGCGGAAAAGACAATAGAGTCAAACTGCAATGAAGCTTTAGTACCACCAACACGTAATACATAAGGCATGTTGTTGCTTACATTCCAATATGCTCGAAGATCTACCAATAGGGAATTCTCTGGTTGAACCGGCACATATGTCACCTGATAAGTGCCGCTTAAGCAACGAGACGTAAATGTAATAACATTTCCAGAGCAGGCCACATTAAAAAGATCACTATCATATAGTTGTGTATCGACAACTTTGTGAATTGAAAATGTGTTGTTGAAGACTGGGTAGTCCAGGGTTATTGATGTTCCTGTTGTCGTAACTGTATGTACTTCAGTCAGTTGCCAACCAAACTTGTTCATGGCATCAACCATTGTTGTTGGTTTAATGTACTCACCAATAGGACCGTCATAAGCTGTGCCAATCAATAAAGCTGGTATATGCATTATAACCCTCTATATACCCAGGACTTATTATTAAACAGCAACCACTGCTGCTGCTGATTAAAATATAGTTCATACGGCAATAGACCTGAAACGAAGTAGCTCATGGTATCTTCTGACAAAGACAGGGCCACATCTACTCGATACGTTCTTATTACATTTACTGGTCTACCTATAGTTGGTATTTTATCAATTGTAGTATCCCACTCTACCTCTATGTATAGATCATACTTACTTGGATAAGTACATTTTGGCGAATAGAGAATTTCTTTGTAAGCACTAACTAAGCCCATCTCCTCCTGCTCGGCAAGAGTACCCTGTCCAGATGTTAATCTTCCTGGAAGACTTCGTCTACACATATGTTTCTCAAAAGAGATCTTGTAACCAAGACCAAAACATACAGGACAATCTGGATTAGGCTCTTTGTTAGACGAGATGTAACATTCAGAATGTGGATATCTTAAATCTCTGCGGATATACACAAAGAAATGCGGATGTTCCTTTAGGAACGACTCAAGACCAGTCTTTACCGCATTACGGTCGACTCTAGATTGATGTTTTGCGGCGGAAAATCCGAAGACATCCTCTGCCATCAAAAGTCTCCTCTGCTGTGGATATCTCTAATAAACTGTATTGAACTAATATCATCATACTTCTTTGTTGGATGCCACTTGCTGCTTCTGACTACTGTTCTTGGAGATGGGATGCGTTTGGCGAATTGAGAGAACCATTCAAGTGCTTCTGCTTCTTCCTGCTTAATTGCCGCTTGAATATCGCGTAATAGCTGAGACCCTATCTGCTCAGTGTAATCTCCAAGCCTATGCATTGAATCAGCACGCTTAAGCATCTCATGATAATACATTGTAAGTAAACGTGCTGAAGCTTTGTGCTCAACCCACCTTTCCATTGCAAAGGTAGGCATTATTGAGGAGAAACGAACTGCTTCTTCTGTTGGATTTTGTGCGGACAATGTTGCAAGCAGATATCTATTCGCATCAAGACTTGTTCTATAGATACAGAAGTTAATAACATCGTCCGGATAATCCAATAGGAATGCTCCAAAATTTGCTTTAATTACCGTAGCATCTACATATAACGGCATATACCATGTTGTAAAAGAGTAAGAAATGGGAGCAAGCAATGTATTGCCATTACTGTCTGCCATATTCTTAGGAAAGGTTATTGTGTATCTGGTGTTCGCTGGAGGAGCTCCATCCAATTTGATTGTAACAACCGACTGATCTATGTCTATATTTGCGTTAACAACTTCTGGCTTATTTGTTGGATATCCATCAACAGGCACTCTAGTTACTAATATTGCACCGCTTACTGCAATTGGATAAGAAAACACAAACCAGAGGTCAGGAAACTCAGATAGGTTAGTCGCACCATTCTCTATTGAGGCATCAATAATACGCAACTGATTATCATCAGCAAGCTTTTGTTGTGTACTAGGCCCTGGCGCAAATTCCTCTCCAAGATAAAATGTTCTTGCATAGGACCAGTCACCAGTAATAACACCTTCAGATGTTACTATCTCCGCTCTTACTCGCCAAAAGTATGATGTAGAGGTTGCTAGAGCGACGGCAGGAGTAGCTGTTGTTTCTACTGTAGTTGTTGACCAGCCATGCTCAGTAATAGTATTGAATGCAGTGCTTGTATCCACCTGTATTCGATACTGTATAGTACCTGTAGTAACATAGGTAATAGCTTTCCATGTAAATGTAGGTATTTCTAAAACAGACGTATTGTCTGCTGGAGTCAGAAGTTCTACTGCAGGGACATCGTTTGCAGAAACTTTAAACTTAAAAGAAAAGTCGGCCTGCATCTCTCGACCTTCGAAAGATGGCAGACCTTGTAGTAAGGTAACCTGATACGTTGCACCCTCTGTAAGAGGCACGGCTGGTTTGAATCGTAGAACACGGGAGCTATAGCTAACAAACTCAATTGGAGTTGTTACTGAAGCACCATCTTCAATAAGCCGTACAAAGCGTGCAAGCTTGTCAGAGGTGTTTATTTCTACAGCATCCAGCTCGATGCTGAACCTGACAGTAATCTCCGGAACACTATCTACAGCCTTGTCAGATAGTGTTGGCGAGTATGAGATTACCGTCGGAAAGTATGACGATAGGTTCATAGAATTTTATTGATATAGGAGGGGGCGAGAGCCTCGCCCCCAACCGTACTTAAGCAGGAGTAGCTGCTAGAACTGCCTGAACGGGCGCCCAGTTCTGCTCAATTCGAACGTTCTTGGCTACAGCAATTGCCTTACCAGCATTAGGAATGCCAATGCCATAACGCTCAGATACTTTCATACGAGTAATGTCACGATACGGATCGTTGAAGTCCTCAACGCCCATTGGTGTGCGCTGCAGGATTACACAGGAGTTATTGCTATCAACGACATAGATATCAGTCACATCGCACGCTGTAAGTCCAGAGGCTTGGCTTGTAGCAAGTACAGTGCTTCGCGTGAACGGAACGAATGGAGTAACTAGATAGGTTACAGCCCAGGGGATATTAACCTGCTGATCAAATGATGGAATCTGCTTAAATAGTGATGCACCAACTCCACCGCCATTCATTGACAACGTGCGGAGCATTGGATCGGTCATAAATACAGACCAAGCCATTGGGTGCGTAATAATATGCGTTGGAACATATCCATGCGCAACAACTACACCCATCATATTGATCATGTTATCGAACGTCATTGAGAAGTTAAGCTTCTGAGCATAGTTTCGCCCTGACGTCCATGCAGCCGAATCTTCGATGCTGTTATCATACACAGCATGACCAAACTCTGTGAAGCCATTGAAGATCTTCTCTTCTTTATGGCGACCCATTGCATAGCCAGCTGCCTCCGTATACAGAGCTAGAAGATCCCACTGACTATCGTCAATTACTTCCTGAGAAATACTGACCATAAGTCCTGATTTCGTAACCTTAATTTCAGTTACGTTCTCAGTAAAGCTGGGATACTGCTCAGTATATGTACCGGTTTCAGGGATGTCAAATGCGCGTAACGCTCCCATTGCTGGGATCTCAATCGAGCGAATATTATCAATCTGAATAGTCTTTGCTAGTACTGTTTGGCCAATCATGAGAGGCTCAAGTGGCCGTACAAGTACGTCAGAGATTACCTTTGGAAAGATAATAGATGCATCGGGAGACTGAAGCGCTTCCGACATGGGAACGCGTGGTCCACGGATGCTATTATCTGTTCGCATAAGTGTCTTTACAAACTCAACCTGCTTTATAAACTCCTCAATGCCGGTAAGCTGAGGCGCCTTTTGGATGAGTTTAGCTTCTTCGTTTTTGTAGAAGTTATCCAAAACTTCCTTGAATGAGGATGCTGCCATCGTGTTTCTCCTTTTACGTGCTGATTATGGCACCGCCTACATCAGCTACAGAGTTTCTATTTGGAAGGGCGGGCCATAACGACCCGCCCAACGAGAGAGTTATTAGCGGATGATGCACCTTAGAGAGCCGACGCTACCGGCAACCTCAAGGTTAGCTGGAGTTCCAGGAACACCAGTATAGCGACCATCAGTAAGCTGTGGAATGCCTCCACCCCAAAGCTGTCCTGATCGATAGCTTGTCTCGTAGCTGTAATCGACAGCAAGTGCGGTTACAGTAACGTTATTTGATAGTCTAAGCATACCAGTTAGAGCATCAATGGTGTAGTAAACACCGCGAGTGTAGTCTACTGCTGAAATGTTAGCCATGGCTAGAGGCTCGCCATTATATGTAGATGTTGAGCCATCTGGATTGACTACGGAACCGGTAAGCTTAACAGTAATTGGTAGCCATGCTGCGACTGGATAGTGCTGCAGCCTATAAAGTCCTGAACTAATTGCGTCAGGAGTCTCGTTACTAACAGCCGTTGCTGGAACTCGCTTAACCATGTCAGCATACTGCTCTGCAGGATACTGGACAGTAACCCACTCAAGCCAGCCATGCAACTTATGAGAGCTGTTGATTGGCTCAACACGAATTACTTCACCACAGCGCATTTCTGCACCCTGGCCATACTCGTAAACTACGTCAGTAACGGCATTACCAAAAGTTACAGCCCAGGCAGAACCGTTCCACGTTGGAACTGCGCTGGCTCCCGTAGCAACCACAGTACCATTGTTCATAGCAAGAATAATTGTTGGTCTAAACGCTGGTAGAGTTGCAGCAGCCAACACTACAGCAGGATTAGCGGCCTGGTGCAGGCTATACACACGTCGCTCAACCCACTTTACAATCTTACCAACATGCTGAGGTGCTGGCGTAGTAGAAGAAACACTACCATAAAAGGCTGTTATGGGTGTTCCACCAGCTAGCGCACCATATGCCCCATTGATTGCGGAAACATATGGAACTTCAATAACATCACCAAGTGAAAGCAGAGGCATCCACTGCATCTTATGCGCAGGCTTTCGGAAGAAGTTGGACTCCGCATAACCAATTGGTCGGACAGTGCTACCATCTGCAAGAGTCAGTTTAGCTCGCTCAACGCTGGATATGGTATCTGGAACAATACCGATAAGACGACCAGCTGGTATAACAATCTGGTCTGATGGGAATCTTGGATCCTGTCCTAACGGTGGCAGAGAAGGATCTACTTCCCACTCCTCTGCAGGAACAGAGAAAGCAGAACTAAGACGAACTCCTGGTGCCCAGGGTCCTTCTGAGGAAGGTTGTGAACCGAATAGTGTTGCCATTATTGTGTCTCCTTATTAGTAGTGGCGTCCTTTCGTGGCATAATGCCGTAGATTGCAAGTGATTTTTCTACGGACTCTTTAAAGCCCTGAATGCTATTATTGCCACCTGTGTATAGAAGAATGCGGTCCCCAGCGTCCTCCTCTGTAATTGGAGATACATAGCCAGGTGCCTTGGTGGCATCTTGGTCTGTCCTGATAACAGGATCAGTCAGTTTCTCAAGTGTTGCTAGAGAAACATCAATTGGAGGCGTCTGCTGTGGCTGTTCTTTTGTTACAGTAACAGTAGTAACCTCAATCTTATTTGTGCGCTTATCGAGCTCTGCAGCAAGAAACTTATAAATGGTAATTCCTTCAGCAACTGTAGTCTCTTTCAACTCTTCTTGCAACTCAGCAATTGTTCGCTGTTCTGAGGCACTCATCCCAAGCGACTTTTGTAGAATGGCAATAGTTGCAATAACCTGATCATGAAGTGCTTCTTCAGCTGAAGCCAACTTTTCTTTTAGCTCATTATTTTCCTTGATAAGATCATCATTCGCCGTCTCCTGAGGCTCCTGTGCATCGGCAACCGCAGGTTCGGATACAGGCTTTTGTGCAGGAGCAGGCTTAGTAGGATCAGGCTGTGGCACTGGTTGAGCAGGAGCAGGCTGCGGTGCTGATTGAGCAGGGGCAGGCTGCGGTGCAGGCTGTGCAGGTTGTGTTGGCGCAGCCTTGGCCTCTTCTGCCTCAACCGCGTCTGTAGTAGACTCTGTCACCACTGATTCCTCAGTGGCATTCTCTTGTTCTGTTATACTTGTTTCAAGCATGTAATCCTCCAGGGCATCTATTACCGAATAAAGCAGCGGATAGGTATCCTGATTCAGCTCAATACGAACTGCTTCACCAGCAGTTATGCCACTTAGCTCTTCTGGAATAGGCTTTCCTGCTTTTTCATAGTAACCAACTAGCGCTGAAAGCATCTGGTTTTTCTGCTCATCAGTAAAGTTACTTGCTTTTACTGAGCTGTAAACTGCTGTAAAATCGGCGTTGTCGGTAGGAAATAGCGGATACTCTACCTGATACTTCTCATCGTATAGATACCCAAGAGGGGCCATCTCGCCATCATCCTTTTTATACTTAGCTAACCTGCGAAGCAAACAGGCTCTAATCTTTGCCTTGCTTCCAGGGCCTTTATATCGTCCAAGCAAACGCAGACCAGCTATACAATGTGCGCGGTCGTGCGCGGGAAAAGAGCGGTTAGGTCCGCAGAAAGCGCTATCTGGTAATGCTTTTCGTTGTTTAGTAGTAAGCGGAGCTTCTGTAGCAGCTCCCTCGTCGGGAGTACCATAGTCTGGATCATCCTTATCCAGACCATACAGATCGCCAAGAGTGCATATAGGATCTTCCTCTTCGGCGTCCTGTACCATCTTATCTGTCTCTTCTTTCATTTTTTTGCATTTCCCCTTCCACGAGTCGACTAGAAACTCACCAAATGTCTTACTCTCCCCCCCAATAATGGGAAGACGTTCGACATTCTTCTTTAGAACCATTGCTTCATTATCACTTGGGACGATGACGAATGAAAGCTCATCAAAGGTCAAGCCTTCAATGATCCAATAGCATTCTTTTTGCGCACCATCAACATCGTACATTTGTCCACGCTGATGGTCACAAATACCCTCATCCTCTCTTACACAATCGCTACCACAAATTGAGCACTTAACACTGGTACAATCAACACCAATACTAACAGTAAGAAATTCACCATTTAGTATTTTCTGTATTGCTTCTTTGTCTGTTATTGCTGGAATAATAGAGACATATTGTGATGTACCGTCTGAAGCAAGTGTTGCATACTTAACTCTTCCAAATACTTTGCTTGGGGCTGAGAACATACTGCCTGTTTGATGGCCCTCTATTACAGGTTTGGGGTATGGATATAACCACGAAACAAGACCAGTGTGATTCTTACTATCACCATAGATTGCAGATAATGGATAGTAAGTTTTGTTTCTTGTAACCTTATCAGCGGTTATTGCGCGGATTTCTGGGTAAATTACATCGGGTGCCTCAGAACCAAACGCTTCTTTTAACTTCTTGTCCGCAGAGGCTACCCCTTGAATAACTGCCTCTTCTATTAGTTTAATCGTCTTGGCCATAATATCACCTCTTATGAATTCGTGGAGATCTTATCTACTTGCTGTTTGAGCCGGGTGAAGGGGCACCCGGGGGTTCCAAAAAGAGCGCAACCCTCAACAGAAACAGGATCTAATACACGAATTATATTCTTTAGCTGCTCAAGCTCCTGCTGCAAAGCCTCAAGCTGAACAGAAAGACGCATGTTTTCGTGCTCAGCCTCTATGAGCTTTTGGTTAAGAAGAGTGATCTCGGTATGTGCCTTATCAAGATCCTCTTTTGTTTGGCGCAACTCAAGTAGTATCTGCTCTGTCAATTTTTGTCTATCATCAACTTCTTTATTACGAAGTTGAACTAGTTCTCTCTTGCTTGCCATTTCTTGCTTATACCTTATCGTCAACCACGTCGCTACGGCCGTGGATATTACAGACATTGCAGCCGCTATGTCAATAATCACATTAACCATCATTACCCTCCATTCGAGCAGTAGCGGCCTCGCGATAGGCGAGGATTAATGCACGTTCGTTTGAGAGGCGTGCATTTATCCGTAAACCTGCTGTTATCTCGTCGTTCTCAACGATATCTGCATAAAGTGCCTTAGCTAAAGCGCCTTTAGCATATTCTGGTAGATAATCAGGAAGTACGGCAAGAATAGCTGCTTCATTTTCTTTTCCTGATTTTATGTCTGGGATCATTACATTAAGCTTCTCACATATATTAGAGTATTCAACTAAAGCTTTTGTAAGCATCTCAGACGAAGAAGTTGGTGCAGGTGTATTCTTTCTAGTAGGAGGTTGAGTATTACCGCCTTGTGCAGTAATACTATCTTGTTTTGGCTTATCTTTCGTTGCAAGAGCATCAAGTGGCATACGCAGCTCTTCGTCAGAAAGTTCAAGTGGGTCTACACCAAGTTTACTGGCAAGTAACTGTGGGATTTGTACTTGGTGAACATAGTAATCTTTCCAGTCAACATTCCCTGGAAGACCTAACTTTTCTCTGAGCTCTGTAGCGCTTATCGCGTTTAGTGACCACAGATTGGTCCAGTGCGTCTGCTGTTTAACAACCCTGTCTGGCTCAAGCTCTGCCCACTTCCATATGACAATATCATCTGGGTTGGTATATGGATTATATCCACCCTCAAGAAGTAGCTCGTTAAGAATATAGTATGTTAGATAGTTCGATAAAAGGTATTGATAAAAGCGGGCTTTATTATGCATTTGTGTTGTGAGAGAATCTGCTGAAGAGCCAGCACCACTATCGGTCTCTCCCATGACTAGAGAAGAAACACCAAGGCCAGAAAAGACACGCTGCTTAAACATTTTATAATAACCTTCAGCTCTGATTGCTTGGCTTTCTGCACCTATTACAGATATCTTATGTCCTGGTGGGGTGATAATATAGCCGTCGACAGCCATAGATTGAACTGCATCAATAGCGGCGTCCACGTCTTCTTGTCTACCTTCCCCAGTACCAGTGATATCAGGTGTTTCATGCTGAATTAGTGGATTGAGATACTTATAAATCAGCTTAATAATATTCTCTTCTATCTGACGCAGCGCTCTAACATCTTCAATTACAGGAAGAATAGATGGGGTGCCCCATATATCTCCTGGCTCTCTGCAGAAAGAAAAGTGAATAACATCATCTGCACTAAAACTTACAACTGCACCACTTCGTGCATGCTGCTCCCAGGATACAATATTCCCATTCTTATCTGGAATAGGAACCATTTGAGTAATTGGTAGAGCAAAGAGTGCACCAATCGGTGGTTTTCCAAATAGGCCAGAGATTCTGTTATTAGAGATATCAGATAGGTATCTGGTTCTCTTCACTATAAGCATGCTATTTCCATACTTAACAAAATCTCTGACTATTCGTTCAACCAGCATTGGTAGTGGCGTTGGTGGATCAGACATAAGTCCAATGAACTTAAATCTGTTCTCAAGATAAGCTACTTGTTCAGCACCACCCTCTAATTTCCAACCATCTTTAAGTAGAAGTTCTACATACTTGTCAACACTCTGCCTTACGTAACTATCTGCAAGATATGCTGTGTGAATTGAATTAAAGTCATATATTGGTTTTCTTAGTGCAGGATACTGAAGAGTACGTGTAGAAGCAAGTTGCTTGGCGATAGGATCGGCGATCCTAACCAGTTGACTTGCTTTTCTGTGTCTACTATGTATGCTATATGGCAGCGTAATCCCTGTTTTTGGGCCAGCTGACTTAAGATTCATTTAGTGTTTTTCCACCTTCTGCTAACAGTCTGTTCATAGATGCGACAAGACTTTCCTCATCTATAGGATCATCCCATCTTATCCCAAGAAACAGAAGCCCATTTTCTGTACATTTGTTTTCTATTAATGCTGCAATTCTATTAGCCTCTTCCCATTCTTGTTTATTCTTACAACGATATTTGCACACGTCCCATGAACCAACTGCAGGTCCGAAGGCCGCGCACACTATTCCAAGATCAGGAAGAACAATTGTAATAGAGGGATGGTATCCAGTAGAGTCCTGGCACCAGCCCCACTTTCCGTCAATGACATAAGGAGTTGAAGGAGGTATTGATTTGACAATATTGAGTATAATTCGCTCTACCCTTTTCTCAACAATTGCCTCTCTCCTCCATCCTCCAAGCAGTCTGTATGTTATAATATCAGCTAAAGCAATTAGAAAACGTTTTAACCACGAAGGCCGTCGTGGCTGTTGCAGTTCAACCATTTGTCTTCCTCGCCTTTCATCGAGTACCGGTTTGATCGGTCCCAGTCGTGGTTTGTTGATTACTTTTAGTCTTTGAGGATTTTAGCCAAATTAGCAGCTGCTTTTCTAGCTCATTCTGGTCTGTAAGCTTTTCTAGTAGTTCAAGTGCCTTATCAATAAGTTCGATCTGTTTACCTACCTTAACTCTGTATTCTATTATACCTAAAGTTTTATTCTTGGTTTTAGACTTTTTCAATCTATCACGTAGGTAGCCTTCCATTCTTTCAACATATGTTGAACGAATTTTCCAAATATCAGTTAGTACAGAATTAATCATCTCATCAAACGCACTACAGGTATATTCTCTATCTAGCTCTTCTAACCCATTGATTGAGTCAAGTATGTTAGAAGTAAACTCCAACTCAAGATTGCTATATAAACGCAGTACCTCGAACATTACCATCTGGGCAGCACGCTGATTAAGATTGCTAAAGAGAACTTCTGTAAGTGCCGCAGCGTCCCTTGACTTGAAGACAATAGAGAGCTTTAAAATGCGACGAAGATTAGTGAGAAGTCTTTTTGCCTCATAGAGCTGATTACTTTTGTCATAAATCCTAATTTCATCTGTACTTCCAGTGAAGATGAGACTAATGAGTTTCTTTGCAAAGCACTCTTCAAGCTTTTTATTTGCTGTTGACCACGCTTCCTTAAGGTCAAAAAGAAAGTCTTCATTGTCTTTTATGCAGGACTTGAATACGTCTTGTAGCTCAGCTGGTATGTTTGCTGTTCCAGAACCATCTGTATAGAGCTCTATAGCGTCCGCAATACTACGTAGGTCAAACAGCGAGTCTTGGATAAGCAGCCATACTAATGACTCAAAGCGATCTGTGTTACGGTAATGGTGATCCATCCATACGGTAGAATATAACCTACTATGGGCAGCGCCAGATGATAGTACGTCACTTACAACAGATGATGTTAGTTCACTTACTCCATATACAGTAGGATCAACTGCTACTGGTTGTGTATACTGCTCAAATATTGTGCTAAGCTCTGTGTACTCATTCAGCATAGATTTAACAGACTCCAGCAGTGTCTTGGTTAGAAGAGTATTATCGACAGTGCTAACAGCATTTTCTAAATCAGTTGTACTTTGCTGCTCATCTGGTAAAGTAGACGGTATTTCCTCTTTAAAGACAGGCTTATTTATAAGTCTTTCGATTCCCATCTAGAACGTTTTCCTTGGGAGAGGCTTATCGCCAATAGTGCCGCGGGACCAACCACGTGTCAAAGATCGGTCGAGGATAGCTGGAGCCATTGTGCGAAACAGTTCCTTTTCTGCTTTTTGCGCTTTAGGAGATTTAACTGGCTCAGGTCTTTTTATAAGCACCGGTTTTTCTGCTGGTGCTGATTTAAGCTCATTCCTAAACTTATCGTATAAGCCAAATATGGCCAGGCCAACGGCATCAATAATGTGCTCATTACGTCGTGTAGTTTGTATTCTTCCACCGCTTGTACTCAATATCTTATAACCACGCAACTGTCTTTCAAAAATTGTATCTTTATCAGAGAACTTAAAGATGCCATCCTCAAGAACTTTAGCAAGTGTATTGAGCATTACAGACTTAAACTGTTTCTTTATCATTTCACCTGTTACAGGATCTGGTACATCTACATTTTCGTTGAACTGAATACCTATTACCTTACGATGCATCCCACTTTCTGGATGATTTTTGCCATACAGTTTAAGTGTTTCAATCTGGCTTTCACCATAACCTCTATCTATGAAGATATAGTCTGGATCAATGGCGGCATTAAGCTGTATGATGCGCTTAATTGCATCTGTAAGCGTATATTCAGATCTTGGTATCTCCTCTCTATAAGCAAGCTTAATTTCAGGAGAATATTTTGAGGCCTCTATGACTACAATATTCACGCCACTACTATACTTATCCCAATCTACACCAACGATTTTAATCGTATTGTGAGATGGAGAAGGCAATGTATATGTATAGTGTTGTTTAGCCTTATCAATATCAGTATTCCTGAATACATTGTCACCAATGTCAGGAAACTCAGCCATATGTTCAACGATCCATTCCTGCTCACTGGATGTGGCGCGGATAAGCGCTAGTCTTTCTGGAGTAATCTCTGGAACATCAGTAATAGGAACGTGTATCACCTCAAACTGATACGATGGATCGGTATTCCATAAGTAATATCTTCCATGTTCTGCTGTTGGAGTTGATGCAGCATAAATACGCACAGTACCAACATAGTAGTCGTTGGTAAAGATTGGCGATAATGCAGCAAAATCAGCTTCCTTCAGATATGCTGCCTCATCAATGATCACCATATTTGCACCAAGACCACGAGCACTAATAGCCTGCTTATTGTTTCCAGATCCAGTTGTTCTACCAGTTATCATAGAACCATTCGAAAAGCGAATTCTGTGCGGGCTCTTTGTATTTTCGGTGACAGCCGTTGCGAGATGTGGGTTTGCGGATAAGAAGTTTCTAATATAATCAAACAGGTTAGTTACGTGACTTTCTCCTGGACCCAAAACAAGTACAGTATAATTCTGCTTGGTTGTTGCTGCCCATAAGGCAAGAATAGCCAGGGAGTATGACTTTCCCTGGCGTCGTGGTATTCTAAGTACTACCCACGGACCTTTGGCAGAAAGGATCTTCCTTTCAACATAGTTTGCCTTGAACGGCTTCCCTGAAGTGGGCTCGATAAGGAACGTCTCCGCCCAACGGAGAGGGTCCTCAACAATCTCAAGTAGCTCATCTAATTCAGTGTTTTCAGGAAGATCCATTTCTACCAACTCATAAACAGGTATTAGATACCTGTATCCTTAGAACCAGAAGCTGTATTCTCTTGTGAAAGATTTGCCACACTCTTATCCATGTAGCCAACCAATGCCAAACAAGCTGCACCAAGAGCAGCAATAGCTTGATGCTTATCGATTGTTGGCGCAGCACTAAGTGTGAGAAGGAAGGTGCCAACAAAAAAGGCAACGCCCTTAGCAAAAACCCTAAGCATAATCTACCTCCTCATGTATCTAGCGTTGAGTGATGAAGCCTCATTACCTATCATACTCTTATAACCATTCATGGCCTGCATCCCACGCTGTTGGGCAGCGGCTGTCCAGTCAGAAGCATCGAACCTATGCGAAAATGGTGTTGCGGCTTGACGTATCCACTGGTTTCGCGTTTGCACAAGACCACTAATCTTATCAACAAAAGCTGGAAGAGTAGTAACTGCACCAAGGGCAGTAAAGGCAACAGTTGCTTTTGTAAAGTTAAATCCAGTAAGTACTATTGGTAGGCCGATATACGAGATACCAGAACTTACTCCGGCCCACAGTCTAGACTTATGCTCTTGCTGAGCCTTTTTCATCTCAGACATAATTGGCAAGATGCCAAAAGCGACTACACCAGCAACATTACCAAATGAACTTAAAGCACTGGCTTTCATCTATCACCTATTTGCATAATATGCCGCAAGACCAAAGGAACCAGTAGTTCCATAGCCAAGGGCATCTCCTACGCCGTTTTGTGGAGTCTCATCAATAACTTCAACGTTTGGGTTTTCGTGATACTGTAGCTGGCGTAATGTGTCTATGCCAGCAAACAAACCAGCACCAACGAATATTTTGTTACGAAATGATCTAGTAAAGGTAACAATAGTTGGTGGAGCATGCACTGGGTTGCGGCCGGCAATTGCCTCAGGTGGAGTAGCATACGGAGTACCACTAGCATCAACACCCCAACGTGAACGCCATGTGTTGAAGTCGTTTTGATATTTGCCAAGTCTACCCTTTAATCCAGTGTCTACATAAGACTTATAATAAGGATTTTCCACCTCTTCAAATAAAGGCTCTCCACCAAGAAGAAAGTCTGACACAAACGATCTCCACCATGGCCAGTCTCGCTTTACATTAGAAGCTGCCTTATCGTAAAGAGTATGAAGCAAGCCTTGCCTACCCCTGGCTACTACTTGGCCGTTCTTAACAACATTCCAACTTCCAAATAGGGTACTTGCCAGACCTTTCGTAGCTCCAACTGTTGCACCAACAGCGCCCAGACCGAGCACCTTTGCTGCATTCATAGCAAATTTTAGTGCTGCATCAGTTGCTGGTTTCTGTACTCTCCAGAATAGTGCATTCCTTATGCTTCCAAACATTGTTTAACCTTCTTACTATTTATTCTTAGGTTTTGCTATGCTTCATATAGTGTTATGGTTTTGTCATCCAAGCGGGTAATCCTACGTTACCAGCTGGATTTAATGTAAGCTGCATGTGGTACACGGGGACCCATCCAGGCAGGTCGTCCGGCCACGGGTGCTGCCGTAGGTGCTGCCGTAGGTGCTGCCACAGGCGCAGTGGCGTTTGTTGATGACTGACCCCATTTAGCTTTCCAGAAACCCATTTTTTCAAAACTGTTACGCAACTTTCCTGGATTCGCTTTGGTTCCCCAACTCTTGTTTAACCAATGCCCACCTGCAACAGCACCAAAACCGAGAGCAGAACCAACTGTTGCTCCCCAAAGAGCCCCTCCAACAGTGCCTCGTTCCTGATAGCCACGATAACCACCATAGAGACCACCAATACCCATACCAACAGCTGCCTGAGCACTATATGCTTCTGGAAGCCTAAGGCTAAGTTTCTGCATCAATGCTAATGGGTGAAAAACTGGATAATCTTCATACTTAGCAAGCGTATTTGCTAGATTGGCATTGCGAACATCCTGTATGAGATCGCTAAAGGTTGAACGAAACCAATCCTGTGCATAATCTGTCATTGTCGACAATGAATCATAAAGGACTTTTTGTTTACCAGCCATTGTTTTATTACCTCACTTCTTCTGCTTCTTTGGTGCAGTCTGTATAGTATTATTAGGTAGTATATATGGCAATAACCTGGTTAGTGTTTTAATATGCTTTACTTTAGTAGTATCTTTCATCATATCAAAACTCTAGCTTGGTCATTCTTATATTTGTATTTGACTCTTCCTTGGAAGATGAGTCATCTGAAAACTGGGGATCCTCCGAGGATTGGGTTGTTTCTTGCTGCTTTGCTAATCTCTCCTGACGTGCCTTTTCCATAAGAGCTGATAGTTGAGACACCATATCCTTGGATTTTCCTCTACGAGATTCTTCAAGAAGCCTTGCTTCTCTTGAAGCTACAAGTCTTTGATATAGTACATCCATATCGCGCCGCAACATTTGCTGCTGAACAACAAGAGGATGTGGTCCACGATTATTGTGTCTTAAAGTTGTTTTCGCATCTACACCTTCAATAATAACAGAGATTGGATCCTCGTTTTGGAGAAGTTTGTCACATCTATTTATCATAAGTTGGAGGCGCACTATATCATTGATCATTTGAATATCGGTGTAATCATTTGGCTGTATCCCAAGATCAACAACATATCCAGCAAAGTATCTAAATGCATCAACAATCTCAACCGGACAATTCTCACCAATAGCTCTTTCCACAACGTTATGCTTTATTAACGGGCAGCTATTTTTAAACGGGCACTCATGACCTTTGCATTTAATCGGCACATTGGTGAATACAGTCATACAACTTTCTACATACTCAAGTTCTCTTGCCTTCCAAGGAATATGCCATCCCTTTTGCTTTTTACTTGCACCAGTTATCGGAATAACATATTCACCATTGGCATCCTTTTCTAGGAATCGTGACCAGTCAACAACTAGCGGTCTCTTTGCTGCTATTGTATTTTGATCTACCTTGGCTCTTGTTTTAGTTGACATTATAGTGTAAACCAGTTTGATCCATCACTTACAAGTGTTGCAGATTGGTTTGCTGTAAGTGTTAGACTAGAACCTCCATTAATAGTTGATGATCCGCTTGGCGCTATAGTAACTGTTCCAGTGCCTTTGTTAACAACGTAGAAGACTTTAGTATGAGAGTTATTAGTTGCTATATTTGCACAAGGAGGTAGCGTCACAGTTATTGTACCTGTACAAAACGCTATATCTTTGTCTGCAGACAGTGTTGTATTAGAGCTTATTGCACTTGCAATAAGTGTTTGGCCACTAGTAGTTACAGTACTGGTAGCAAGGCCCAGATCCTTTAGCGCGTTGGCTATAGATATTGTTGCCGAACTATCTCCAGGTCTGCCACTTAGTGCACGTTTTGTAACAGCGGCATTTCCAAGGAAACCTATCTGAGCATTTGTACCATCTGTTTCACCACGAAGTATCTCTACAGCAGTACTATTTCCATAGTATGCATAGAATTGGAATCTACTTCTTGGATTACCTGTAGCCGCAGATGCCCACAAAGATCGCAGCATAAACTGTCGTCTTAGCGATGATCTTGCCTCACCAATAGTTGAATAGAACACAATGTTGGAACCGAAGTTGTTTGCAACACTACCTGCACCAACAAACTCATTGGCAAGCACAAATTGTGTACGTTCTGAGTTATTAGTGTCAGACAACGACTTCATGTATAGGTTATATGCTGCTCCAGTACCACCTTTTGCGTAGATAGGAACATTAGATCCACTTTCTGCATATACACCAACTTGACTGTTTCTAACATCAGTACTTCCTACATAGAAGCGGTTTCCAACTCCAGATGTTTCTGGTGTCCATGATAGATCCAGATTTTTAACTGGCGTAGTGCTATTGAGTATCAGACCAAGTTGTGCAAGTGCAGATAGTGTAGAAGATTCTGCTGTAGTAAGATATGTTCCTGTAACTTCTGGCCTTGGAGAAGGATCTGCGCCAAAGAAGCCTAGTTTTGCTGCGCCAAGTGCGTTAGTAATTTGTAATCCAACAACCTGTACTTCACCATAATTTGTGCTGAAAATAAAGCGGCCAACTCTTGTGCCTGTTGTGGTGTTATCGCCTATTACAGATTGTGTTGCATAAGTATATGGAACACCAGTGCCGGCAACAGCCAGGTTGAAGTTAATTCCAACACCAAAGCTTCCTGCAGTAGGTGTTTTATCTGCTCCTGTAACTGAGTGTGTTAATGTTAGTGCCTCAGCAACAGATGTAAGTGCAGAGTTACTTGCCTCGGCAACAATAGGTACCCCAGACAAAGTCTTTGCCCGAATTCCATCTCCAAGTCCTGTAACAACATTTAATCCAACAGATGTATCATTAAGATTTGTTGTATCTATCTTGACAACTGGATCTGGTACAAATCCAGTCAGTCTTGGGTTGCGGGCAACATATAGTCCAGTAGCATCTGAGTTTACAGCATTAATACCAACAAGACCATAGAATGTTGGTGCTTGAATTGCCGTGCTGCCACTGGCAGCATAGTTCATTTTGTCGAAGCACCATATCTCGTTGCTTGTGCCATAATCATAAACGTTAAGATCGAAGCTATGGTGCGTTATTTTACATCCAACACTCAGTGGGCCAAGTATTCCATATCCTGGATAGTGTGCACCATTTGAATCCACAAATTCGAAGTGACATATATTTATAGTGATATTTGTGTTCTCTATCCAGAAGGCGAATCCAGAAACGGAGGATGTCCAGTTGTTGAAACCACCAACAAACGCACAGTCTTCGAAGATGAAGTTACATGCACCAGATGTCTCAGCTGTAAAGTTTATATGTCTAAAGGTGTTGTACTGTGCGCTATTAACCAGTCCTGTGTCCCACATCCCCCCAAGAACATACCATTGCCCGACTATACCGCCAGATCCAGTTAGATATCCGCCACCAACACTACCTGAAGCTGGAGAAGGTGGTATAGGTATAGGAGGAGGATTGCCTCCGTCAATTACACCAAGAGGCTTGACAGAGAACTCAAAGCTTTCTGTTTGTAGACCACCTCCGCCAGTATTGGTTATCTTTGGCGTAAGACCGTATTGACAATTCCTTATTGCATTAATTCCTAGCTTATCGTACACATTGCCAGCGTCATTTCCGTGGAGAATAATTCCGTACCTAAATCCTTCAACAGAAACATCATCAAAGCTGCAGGCTCTTGTATTTACTATCTCAAGACCACAGGCATTTATTCCCCAGTTAGGTGAAGCATTGTAGATAGCAATGCCAGTAAAATTACAGCGTTCGATCTGCATTCCTGCATAGGCGCCTATAACAACAGCAGTAGTAGCAGAGTTACTTGTCCAAAGAAGGCGTGCACCAGTAGCTATGATATTGAATGCTATACCACTTGCAAGGAAAGTGAGCTGTGATGTGATCTTGTATGTGCCAGGTGGGATACGAAGTACATTGCCACTACCAGCCGCAACACATGCATTGAAGGCATTTTGTATTGACGCAGTATCATCATTGACGCCATTGCCTTTTGCACCATATGCTTTTACATTAAACTCAAATGTAGAGCCACTTGATGCAGCAGATGCTAGGTTATACGCATCTGTTGCTAAACCAGTAGCAATAACAGCCGCAGAACGTGCCGCATTAGCTACATTATAAGCTGTTACAGCGGTACTGGATGCCGTATTCGCAGTTGTAACTGCCGCACCAGCGGTACTAGATGCCGTATTCGCTACGCTTTGCGCATTGGCGGCAGTAGTGGAGGCAGTATTTGCAGTAGCGACTGCTGTAGCCGCCGCACTAGAAGCCGTATTTGCTACGCTCAGCGCATTAGCAGCAGTAGCGGAGGCCGTATTTGCTACGCTTTGTGCATTAGCAGCAGTAGCAGAGGCCGTATTCGCTGTAGCTACTGCTGTAGCTGCCGCACTGGAAGCTGTATTTGCTACGCCAGTAGCAATAACTGCCGCAGAACGTGCAGCGTTTGCTATGTTGTATGCACTCACTGCGGTGCTGGAAGCCGTATTCGCTGTAGCTACTGCTGTAGCTGCCGCACTGGAAGCCGTAGTAGCTACGCCAGTAGCAATGACCGCTGCAGAACGTGCTGCGTTTGCTATGTTGTACGCAGTCACTGCAGTGCTAGAAGCCGTATTTGCTGTCGTGAGCGCCGTGCCTGCAGTACTAGATGCCGTATTCGCTACGCTTTGCGCATTGGCGGCAGTAGTGGAGGCAGTATTTGCAGTAGCGACTGCTGTAGC
>ERZ795052.1383-NODE-1383-length-33250-cov-5.479711_pt1 | contig 33250 bp, 26 predicted proteins | sample MGYA00375136_ERZ795052 | MGnify/ENA primary metagenome ERZ795052 (study PRJEB30181, sample SAMN05720156) | activated sludge metagenome | isolation source: Anaerobic digester | place: Japan | collected 2015-05-26 ... | reverse complement strand
CTCCGGATGGAACTGAATTCCATACCGCCGCTTCTCATTATGTTCAACGGCGGCGACGGTTGTCGTCGAGCGCGCCACCACGCGAAAACCGTCCGGCAGCCTTTCTATGCGGTCACCGTGGCTCATCCAGACCACGGTCTGTCGAGGGATGTCCCGAAAAAGCTCGGAACCTTCGACGACCTCCACCTCGGTGCGGCCGTACTCCCGTTGAGAACTCGGCCTGACGTCGCCACCCAACGTTTGGATCATCCATTGCATGCCGTAACAGATTCCCAAGATCGGACCTGAGAATTCGAGTACTCGGGAATCCGCCCGGGGGGCCCCTTCCGCAAACACACTCGACGGTCCCCCGGAGAGCACGATCCCTACCGGATGCCGGCGCACGACTTCTTCGTAGGGCACGTTGAATGGGACAATTTCCGAATAGACTCCCGCCTCGCGGATCCGTCGCGCAATCAGCTGCGTGTATTGAGATCCGAAGTCCAGGATAAGAATGCTCTCGCGTTCTGCAAAACTCATTCGCCAGAAACTCCCAGTTTCAATGCGGTAATTCGTCGCCCCGGTAGGAGCTCGATCCGAGGTGAGGCGGAGTATAGCACTCCGCTCCGACAGTCCCGGGGAAGTCCGGCGTCCGCCAAGATATACCAAGAATCTTGCGAAGAACCTCGGAATCGAGGGGAGTATCATCTACCGCTATGCTTGGTTACCAATGGCAGGCATTCATTCTCGGAATCTTGCAGGGTGTCACCGAATTCCTGCCGATCAGTAGCTCCGCCCATCTTCTAATCTTGCCTTGGATCTTGGGATGGGACCCTTTCGGCATAGTGTTTGACGTGATTCTTCATGCCGGGACCCTGAGCGCCATCCTGGTGTACTTTCGCGATGAGTGGCGTCGGATTTTGAGGGAGGGTTGGAAAGAGTTAATCAATCGGTCGTGGACTCCACAGAGGTTGTCCCTTGCCGACGCTGTCGTGGTTGGAACCGTACCGGCCGTAGTCCTTGCTCTCATCGGTCGCTCCTGGCTGGAAAACGACGCCCGGGTACCCGAAGTGACCGTCGTGACGCTGGTCGCCTTCGGCTTACTCATGGGATGGGCCGATCGATGGAGAGGTGGTCGCACGTTGTCGGATCTGAGATGGCGCGATGTTCTCTGGATCGGAGCAGCGCAAGGACTCGCCTTGATTCCCGGGGTCAGTCGGTCCGGCATAACCATCACAGCGGCATTGTGGCTGGGTTTCACCCGTCCCGAGGCGGCTCGTTTTTCCTTTCTCCTGGCCGGACCGATCATGTTCTTAGGATTCCTTGACGCACTCTGGGAGTGGGCGGCCATGGAGAGGAGTCTGATGCCTGTCTCGGCCGTCCTGATCGGTTTCTTCACCTCCCTTACGGTAGGTTATTGCTGTATCCGGTTCTTACTTGCCTATCTTCGGAAGGCGGGGCTATGGCCATTCGTTGTCTACCGCTGTGCTTTGGCGGCCGTTATCTTTTGGTGGCTGTAGTCGGCGCCGGGCGGCTGTCCCCCTCAGGTTTCGGTAGAATGGAATTCGCGTCGCATTGCTCCGGTTGCGCAAGACGCCGTAACCCGGCGACAGGGAGGATATGGAAAGGCTTACGGTCATTCGGGTCCTATTAGGATCAGTCTGGCCGCCTCGTCTTTTGTCTTATGAGGATATGGAAAGGCTTACGGTCATTCGGGTCCTATTACTGTGTATGCCTGTGACGGCGGCGATTCCTGACCGCTTGTCGGCTGTCCATTGGAAGGGAATCGAAGAGGGGGAGGCGTTGACCCAGATACCGGCTGGGACCGCCCAGGTTCTTGCGCCCGGCGATACGGGGGCCCTGGCCCAAGAGTGTCCGGCCGATGAGGGTTCCTCAGTGCCCGAAGAGAACAGCACAAAAGGAGAGCATCAGACCTCCTCTGCGGTCGAGGACGCGTCCGTGCGCCAAACCAGGGTTGAAGAAGCGGCAAAACGGGCCCGGGAAAATCCTTTTCTGCGGGAGTATTTCCTGCGGATCTTCCAGAGCGGAGATCCTTTCGAGTCTACGCCTCGGTTGCCGGAGGACGACCCCTTTGTTCAAGCTTTTGTGGATCGGCAGATTGAGAATTTTGTCGTAACTCTCGACGAGAAATTGCGCCAACTCGAAGGGCTTAGCGAGATGAGCGGGCGGCTGGTTGAGCGATGGGTGGCCACGGAATCGGGCTCGGACCGGCGGAACGTCGGATACGCCTTAATAGCGACGCTCAAGCAAGTGGAGGAGAGCAGCGACAATGTCGCGGATCGCTTGGCGGCCGTCCTCCTCTCGATGGACCGGAAGGTCAGGTACGACCCGAAGAGTGAAAGAGATCAGATTGGCGGTTCCGGTGAACTGATTGAGTACGTAAGAGATCAGTTACAGCTCTTAACCGTGGATCTCCGCGAGGCGGACCGGCTGATCCGCGATTACTTCTTCGGACGGGACAATCTCGTACGGGTTGAGGACTTGGGAGGCGCCAACATGTTGCAGCGGCTGTACTCCGTCCGTGAGCGGGCCAAACACCTGCAGCGCGTACTTAGGGCGGATCTGAGGTAGCGGGAGCGGCGCAGAGCTTGAGCCTCGGGAAGAGGAACGCACTGAAGTCCGCCTGCCTTTATAGAAAGGATTGCAAGGCTCTTGCCCGCCGACGTTGGAAAGAGTCGAGCCTCGGTTCAGAAAAGGTTCGGGATTGTGTTCTCGGAGTATGCACCAGCAACTTTGGACTTTCGAGTCTTCGGACATTTAGCGAAGATTTGACGCCGGATACCCGTTCCAGCGTAGGCATAGGCGTTCCGGCCCGCCTCACGCCCGTCTCCAGTTCGCCGACGGTCGTTCAGAAAGAGAGTCTGAGCAGCAAAGCGTGACCCCACGGCTCGAACGAAGACGCATAAGCGCGTGAAAGCTCATACTCGACAAATGCCCGATCTCCAAAGCGGCGGCCTACGGTGGCATGGAACTGATGGAGACGGACGGGTATCGTCTCCTCTTCCCACTCGTTACGGAAGCGGCCCCAGGAGTCGAGCCGCCATCCCGTGGAGTCCGGCAGATAGTGGCCCTCGGCCGTCTCGTCGGCCCGATAAGCGGTCAAACCGGTGCCTACAAAGAACCCGGCCGGCAGATGGTACTGGGCCCAGGTATGGAAACCGTGACTGGTCCGGCGGTTCCACTCTCGAGTCACCGGATCCTCATCTCCAAGCCGAGGATCGAAGCGATGCTCGGATCCTCGCAGATTCGCCAGCTTGTAATCAAAACTGAGGAAAAGCCGGTTGCGCCATATATAGCCGAGGCCGGCCGACAGGGAAGGGAGCCAATACTCGATTTGTCTTACGGAATCGGCAGTTCGAAACTCCGTTACATTTTCGGTAAAGGTCATGTGCGCCAAGCCACCCTTCAATGAAGCGTACAGGCCGGGAGCGACACGCTTGCGCCACTGCCCGGTCCATTCCTGATTTCGCCCGTCGCTGTCGAAGGCTGCCAGAGATGCCGACGAACCGTTGATCTCGTGGAAAGATTGCTCCGTAAACCCGCTCATTCCTCCGACGCGGAAGGCGAGTGCCACTGAACCGAACGAGTCCGCTTCGTGCTGATAGCCGACCGTCAGCTGGAAGCGATTGCTGCCGAAGGGTCCGCGGCTCAACTCGCTGATCATTGGGTGGCCGTTCGGTACAAACTGGTACTCGGTGGCTAGGTTTCCGCGGCTCCTCTGCTCATCCAACGAGAAGGCCAGGGTCTTGCCGGAAAAGCGACGCGCCAGCAAAAAAGTGGCCCGATGACTGTCATTGGTCGAAGAAAGATTAGGAGCAAACACGCTGCGGCCGATCTGTTCCACCTGGGTAACGCCGCCGAAGGCCGACGGTATCTGGCGCGTGACGTGGTAGTCGAAGTTCTCCCGCACGTCGGAGAACTGGTATGTTCCGCCGACGATCCAGCGGTCAAAAGGATATACGTAGGAGATTCGGGTGGAAACGCCCCGAAGGCTCCTTTCTTCGGTGGCGAACAACTCGTCAAGATCGTAGAAACGAGCCAACGGTGTCAGAGCCGGGATTTCAGGACTGAGCCAGGAATGAGAACGGGCCGGAAAGATGTAAATACGGCCGCTCGGGCGAACGATCCAACCCGCGTAAGCAGGGTTGTCCGCCAAGTCCAGATGGGGATCGGGAAACGCCAGAAATCGCTCCAAGAGGTTGTATTCCACAGGGATTTGGCTGCCGACATGCTCCGTCATCACCTGCTCCAAGCGCACGGGAGATTCCGGCCCCCGGAGCGGAAACACAGTCACAACTTCTCCCGGGACGACCAGCCTTTCCGGCTCGGAGGGTCGCTGTCGGTTACGGACTCCCACGAGTCCTTCCCACACTCGTACCGTCGTAATGTGGTCTTGGGTTACTTCGATCTCAAACTCCGTGCCCCGCACCCCGATCGTGGCGATGGGGCTGTACATCTGGTAAGGATTTGGTGCACCGATGAACTTGCGGATTTTCAGCCGGACTTTTCCCATCCAGATCTGAAGCAGCTCTCGAAGGTTGCCGGTAAAGTCCAAGATTTCCAGCTCGGTATTCGGCTCGACTTCAACCGTGGAGGAATCGGGCAGTCCCAGTAACAGGTATCCGGAAGTCCCCGTCAGCAGCCGTTCTCCTCTCTGAACGACGTCACCCGGCGACACGGGGACAGCTGCGGCGTGCTGCAAGCCGGCGGGAATGCGCTGAACCGTTCCCCTCACAGACAGGACCTCGACTTCGCCGGCTGAGAGGGCGGCCCGACGCAGCTGTCCCTCGGCGGAGGACAGGCAGAAGAAAAGCGCAGCGACCCAGGGTGCCGCTTCACGCCATCCATGCCGGCGGAAAAACGCGCTTCCAGCCACTCTCCCCCCTCAGCGCAAAACGCGCGGGATCAGCTCCGAAATTCGGGGACGCTTCGCGTTTGCTATACCTCGCTTAATCGGTCACCTCAATCCATCGGGCAAGCACCATACCGGATGCCTGACGAACCCCGTGAACCACGACGGTGATCCCGGGCGCCAGAACGTCACAAGCAAGCTGCACGTGCTCACCGTCATAAATCTCAGTACTCTCATCGACGAGGATCACCGTCCCACCGATCTCGAGCGAAACCACTTCGCCTTCATTCTCCACTACTTTGGTGACAGCACACCCTCCAGCTCCACCGAGGAGTCAACTGTGCCCGGAGTGTCGTCAACGTCGTTGTCATTGCCGGTGGAAGGTTCCTCACTCTCTTGATTTCCGTCGCCCTCGGCGTCCTTCTCCGGGCTTGGTGGCGGCTCACTTCCGCCGGTCGTGTCATTCGGCGGCTCGGTGTCGTCCGTGACGGCGCCTTCGTCACCGTCCGCAGACTCCTCGCTGCACGGCAAAAAAATGCGCTCGGCCAACAGTCCTTCAGTGGATTCACCGGATAAAGACTTTGGCGCGGGACCTCCCTCTACGAGGACCATGACGCCCTCGGCCAGACCTTCGGGACCCACCGGCTGATCCTCACTACACTGATAGAAGACTGTATCTTCGGTATAGGTCACGCCGGTTTGGAAAACGCTGAACGTTCCTCGGGCCTGTCCAGCATGCTGAAATCTTTCGACCTTCCCGAACAGTTCGGTCCACACGGGAGTCGTCTCGATTCTCTCCATGTCGTCGAACGGGTTTCCGTTGCCGTTGTCATCGGAGGCGATGCGTTCCGCCTGCACGTAAGCTTGACCCGGAGCAAAGCGGCCCTCCACGGCCACGAGTGAACCCTTCGGAAGCTCTCCTTCGACCCGGGTCTTACGAGTTAATTCAACCAGAGCGGCGACAGATCCAAGGGGCCCAACCTTTACACCCGTCTCGACCCAAACAAAGGCGGATCCTCCGACTGGGCTGTTTTCCACGGACTGCAGGGTCCCCTCGAGCCGGAGCGTCGCCGACTCCACGGTTCGCGGTCCGTACTCAAGCTCGACAATCGTGGGGAACCCTCCTTTCCACCGGGCCCGCAACCGGGCCAACGTTCCCGACGGCGGCGGAAACCCCAACGTTTCCGCTTCCGGAGCTCCGGACGATCTAATGTCCGAGGTCTCCGTAATCCGGAAAGCGATCCCCCGCACCTTCACACTCTGCTCACCAAAGGCCTGAATGGGACCTTCCATTTCCAGGTCAGAAGCGTTTTCCCGATGGATCCGCTTAGCGTAAATGGTAATTTCAGGGGTCGATTCGCGGGGAGGATAGAACCGGGTGAAGTGGCCCGTCACCTCCACGAAATCGCCGGGGACCAAAGAACGGCGACTGGAAGGAAAACCTAAGCCCGCTGTTACCTGCGTCCACGAAGTGAGGGCGACCCACTGATGGGACTGGTTGACCTGGATCAGCAGGCGGACGGCGTCTTCCCCGCGTTCCTCTCGATCGACGCGAACTACGGGCCCCGAGAAGCTGATCTCGCTCCCGAGGGGCCAGTCATCCCTTAGGGACTGGGGCCAAAGGACACCAAAAGCCGCCAGGCACACGACGCCCGCCGTCTTGACCCAACGCCGCTTCATACGTTGCACATCTCCTCCATATACTTGCAAGCAGGTTCCATACCAGCTTAACAGTTTCCCGCCCGTCCTTCGTCACCTTGCCAACGAAGTGCTCTAACCGGGCCGTCCTGACCCACCCGTCGGGTCGAACTGACCCGCCTCTAAACGAAGCGGTCGAGATCGATACCCAGGCGCCGGGCTTTTCGGTAGAGTGATTTACGTTCAATGCCGAGACGCCTGGCGGCCTCCGTCTTGTTCCCGCGGGTTTCGCGTAAGATCTGGAGGATCTTCTCCCTTTCCACCATATCGAGTTCGTTTAGTCCCAGCTCTCCCGCCGTTTCGGGGGCCGACAGGAACTCAAGGTCGGTCGGTACGATAAAAGGATCGGTCTTCAACACGGCCACGCGCTCGATGACATTTTCCAGCTCCCGAACATTTCCGGGCCAGTCGTACTGTTGTAGGAGCCGGACCGCTTCTTCAGTCAGTCGGAGGTTTCGTCCCAAGTGCTGGTTGATCTGTCGCAGAAAATGATTGGCCAGACGGGGAATGTCTTCGCGGCGATGCCGTAACGGCGGTACTTCCAAGCGCACGACGCTCAAGCGGTAGAAGAGATCTCGTCGAAAGCGGCCCTCTTCCTTGGCGGCTTCGATATCCTGGTTCGTCGCCGCCACGATTCTCACGTCCACCCGAATGAGGCGGTTGCCTCCCACGGGGCGGACCTCGCCTTCCTGTAGAGCCCGCAGCAACTTGACCTGAAACCCCGGGCTGGTCTCCGTAATCTCGTCAAGGAACAGCGTGCCCCCCTGGGCCTGCTCAAACAGGCCCTTGCGGGCAGCGACTGCTCCCGTGAAGGCGCCCCGTTCGTGGCCGAAAAGCTCGGACTCCAGCAGGGTCTCGGTCAGAGCTCCACAGTTGACGGGTACAAACGGGCGGTCCCGGCGCTCACTGAACAGGTGCAGGCTTCGCGCCACCAGCTCCTTTCCGGTTCCGGTCTCACCGGTGATCAGTACGGGACTGTCCGAGCGGGCGGCCAGGGCAATCTTCTTGTACAAGTCCACCATCGGAGGACTGTTGCCCACCAAGAGGGAAGGGCGCAACGATTCACCGCAACCGTTCTCTTCCGGCGGAGCAGACCGGGAACCGGCTAAGGCCCGCTCCACCAAATTGAGCAGGTCCTGGATTTTGAACGGCTTGGCCAGGTAATCGAAAGCCCCTCTCTTGATCGCCTCCACCGCCGTCTCGACGCTGCCTTGCGCCGTAAATACGATAACCGGGGGCCTCTCCAACGAGCTTTCGGGTTTCGCCAGCAGCTCCAGACCGTTTCCGTCAGGCAGGTAAAGGTCGCACAGCCACAGGTCGAAGGAGGATTCCTCGAGCCGGCTTTCGGCCTGAGCCAAGGTACGGGCCAAATCGACGCCGTAGCCGGCCGCCCGAAGAGCCATCGTGACCATGCGACCGGTGGCGGGATCATCTTCGACAACGAGTAGTCGTGCGCTCATCTTTCGCTCTTGCCGTCTCCCGGGCTCGCGGGCAACCGGACTCGGAAAACGCTGCCGGACCCGGGACGACTTTCGACGGTCACTTCACCTCCTAAGGCCGTGACCGCTTCTTTTACGAATGCAAGTCCCAGACCAGATCCTGACGCGTCGGGATCACCTTCGGCACGACCACGGTAAAACTTGTCGAAAATCCTCGACAGCTCCTCCTGTGAAATGCCCCGACCTCGGTCTTCTACCTCCACGACGAACCAGTTCCCCTCAAACCGCGACAGACGAACATCGACCGGGCTGTCGGGGGGACTGAACTTTAGAGCGTTGGAGAGAAGGTTGACGAGCACCTGTAGAAGTAGGTCGGGATCGGTGGTCAGATTCCAGTCGGCTCTCCCGTCCGCCGTCGTCACTCGGATACGACGGCTGTCGCCGGATTGAACCGTCGTAACCGCCCGCTCGACTAGATCGGGCAAAGCAATTGAGCGACAACGCAAAGGTCGTTGACCTTGCTCCAATCGAGTCACGTCCAAATAGTCGAGGATCATGCGGTGTAGGCGGTCGGTTTCTTCCCGGATGGTTCGAGCGGCTTCCACCCGATCCTCCGGAGACAACGGTGCGTCCATCTCCAGCAGTTCTGCGAAGCCCCGGATGGAGGTCAACGGGGTCTTCAGCTCGTGGCTGACGAAAGCGGTCAATTCGGCCCGTTGCTGTGCGAGTCGGAGGGCGCTCTCCGTCGCGTCACCCAGGACGGCCAGCTTCCATTCCAATCTCCCCCCGGACCGGAGGCTGGGATCGCTGATCGGCAGAGCTGAAGCTCGGGTTTCCCGGACCGTCCTTTGAAGCTCACGGAACCTACGGTTCAGCAGCCGATTCAGACGAACGTAGCGGAGACCCTGACTGAAGCTCACCGTCAGGACGGCTGTGAAGACCGTTGAAGCCAGCGGCAGATACCACCCCCGGAGAAGGAAAATCGCCAAGGGCCCGCCGACGATTATCGCCAGCAGCAAAGCGTACCAGAGGGGTGCATGGAGCTCGGGGCGAAATTCAAAGAGGCTCCAGAGCACCAACGCGAGGGCCGCTACCAGGAGGCTGATCCAGGGTTCCGGCAGTGCCCTGAGGAAGCGCCGGTTCAGAAGAGTGTCCAGCGCATTGGCGTGAATTTCTACACCGGGTGACTCCGTACGTCCGCTGAACGGTGTGGCCAGGTGATCCCCCAGAGAATATGCCGTCGCTCCGATCAACACGATGCGACCGCCGAGCTGGTCCGCCGCAATGGAGGGATCGTCCAACAGGACGGCGGCGGGCACGTAAGGATACAGTCCGGGTGAGCCTCGGTAATTGACCGGCAGCAAATCGCCCTCGATGCGGGGAAGCACACCGAAAGCATCCTCTGCGCCTCCTACCTTGCCGGTTTGCGGGACAACGATGTAATCGCCCAGGTGACTACCGTCTCTTTGCGCCCGAAGTTCATTTTCCGGGACGGCGAGAGCGAGGCGGGCCAACTCTAGAGAAAAAGCCCAAATCACACGTCCCCCGTACTGGATGAACAAAGGGATCTGTCGGCAAACGCCGTCCGCGTCTTTGGCCGCATGTAGATGCCCGGCGACAAAAGCTTCCTTTCGGTTGAGCTCCTCCAGCGGTCCCTGCCACTCCATTGCAGGTCCCGCCGTTCCGGGGCCGGGGGCCAAGGCGACTCCTACGACGGTCGGGATGTCATACGTCTCGGGGAAATACTCCTCGAAGGGGTGCGAAAGAAGCAGATCCACGCCGACCAACGCCGGCCGGGCGTTGTATACCGCACTGAAGAGTCGGGCCAAAAGGCTGGGAGGCCACGGCCACGCACCGATTGCGGCGAGACTGGAGTCGTCGACGGCAACGATGACGATTCGCGGGTCGGGCGGTTCGGTCCCCCGCAACCGGAGGGCGACATCCCAACCCAGAGCGTCGACGTCTTCCAAGACAGCCCAGTGCAAAAGTACAAGTCCGGCGGCGAGGACGACGGGCCACAGCAACCGACCGACTCCACTTTGGTCTAAGTGATGCGTCCAGCGAGACACCCTCATCCTTTTCAGCCCCGCCCGTAACCGGCCCATGCTCTCAAGTGCCCAGACCTTAATTCATGACGGGCGCATTTCCCGGCTCGGCACTTGCCAAATAGATCGTCCGGGTCGGATAGGCGAACTCGATACCTTCCTGCTCAAACCGTTCGTACAGAAACAGGTTGACCACTTGCTGTACGTCCAAGGCGAAGTTGTAGTCGGGCCGAAGAACCCAGTAGACGATCTCAAAAATCAGGGAGAAGTCTCCGTAGCTCACAAAATGGCAGCGGTCAAACCGGGTTTCCTCTTGCCTCTCTATCGCTTCCCTGACAATGTCTGGAATCGCCCGAAGCTTGTCAGGAGGTGTCTGGTAGGTCACTCCGACGGAAAAGACCATTCTCCTTTCCTGCATTCGCTTGTAGTTCTTAATCCGGCTCCGTAGCAGATCATTGTTCGAGAAGATGAGCTGTTCGCCGGAGAGGCTTCGCACTCGGGTCGTTTTCAGGCCGATATGCTCAACCGTTCCGAGGAGATTGTCAATCACGACGAAGTCGCCGACCACGAACGGTTTGTCAAAAAGGATGGAAAGAGACGCAAAGAGATCCCCCAAAATGTTTTGCGCCGCCAGGGCTACGGCGATACCCCCGATGCCGAGACCGGTGACCAGCGACGTGACGTCCACACCGAGGTTCTCCAGCGCCACCAATAGAAGAACCGACCATAGGACGAGCCTCCCTAGAAACGTCAACGCAGTGCTGGTGGCGAGACGGGAGCTTTCCTCCTCGATCTCCAGCCGAACGAAGTGCTCAACGATGTACGCCAGAATAGTATTTAGCCACAGGCCCATCTGAAAAAAGAGGGCCAGCAGGACGAACACGTTGAGGGTCTTCGCCAGTGGCACGGGGAGGTAAAGCGAACGACAGGCAAACCAAAGAGCGATCAGCAAAAGGAAGATGAATTTTGTCCGCCCGAGGCTCTGCGCCAGAACGTCATCGATTCGGGTAGTCGTCCTTTCGGCCAGGCGCGTGAAGTACCGGACAAGTAGCTTCCGCAGTCCCAGAAGGATCGCCAGAACTACGCCGAAGCTGACGGCGAAGGCAATCCACGCGGTACCGGAGTTGTTGGTGAGGAGCTCCCAGAAAATATCAATCATGGATTCCATGATCGGTCAAACCGTCCTTTCCTTAATAAGGTCAAAAAAAGGTGACATTTCCGAAGTGCGAGCGCCCGAGCGACAGGCAACTTCTTTAGGAGCCGTGCTCGGAGGAATTGTGGGCGTCTCCGGCTCCACCGATCTGTCGACGTCTTAGCTTACCGGAAACAGCTTCTCCATAACGGGAGATTACCAGGAAGTGATGCTGATCACGCATCGGCCTGGTGGGTTCGCGTAGAGTTTCCGTCCAGGGGTAAAAGAAATATGATGAGGAGAAGGCGCCCTTCTAACGGATTTTCGCTGATTGAGCTACTGATCGTCGTAGCCGTCATCGCGATCGTCGCCGCCATTGCGGTTCCGAACTTGATCCAAAGCAAGAAGGCGGCCAACGAGGCGGCTGCGATCGCCCACATCAGGACCTGGTCTTCCGCTCAGGAAATCTATCTGACGCGATATGCTGCCTACGCCTCATCCGAAGGGGAGCTGCTTGAAGCCGGTTTGGTCGGTAGCCAAGATCCGGAGCGCTTAGGCTACGTGTTCAGCATCGACAATCCTCCCGGCCTCCGCACGGCTTGGTGGGGCAGCGCAGCCCCTCTGGAACCGGGTGTCTCTGGAGACCGTTACTTTTATATCGATCAGACAGGTGTTATCCGGTGCTCACTCGAGGGACCCGCAGGTCCCGAGTCTCCTCCACTCGATTCGGGACGGCCTCAAGACTGAGAAGCCGGACCGGAAAAGCCGGTATACCGATGGCTGTGGTAGAGTTGTGAGCCGGGTCACATCTCGACATGCCGACTGCCGATAGGCTGCCGCAGCCTTGAGTAGGATGACGACTCCTCCGGTGCACGAGCGCCGTCGCCGGCCCACTCCGCCTGTATCGCGCTACCTGTTTTGGGGGCGCCGACGCCGCCCTCCTGCAGGCACGGGGGGTAACTACTATCTGGACCGTCCGGCGCCCGAGGCGCTGAAAAGCGCGGTGCTGCTCATCTGTCTTTCCGCGCTTGACGCCCTGCTTTCCCTCTGGTTGTTCTCGACCGGACATTTCCACGAGCTGAATCCCCTGTTGAGATGGGGTCTCGAACTGGGAGACGGCGTCTTTTTCGCAATCAAGATGGGTTTGACCGTGACGGCCGTGTTTGTGCTGCTAATCCACTGGAACTTTGTGATCGCTCGCCGGCAACTTCGAGTTGTCTGGCTGATCTGGACCTTGAACGTGGCGTACTTGCTGGCCGTCTTTTACGAGACTCTGCTGCTGATCCGATTCGCCTGACTCGTCTTCCCGGAGCCGGTCACCTCCCGATTTCCCCCGAAGTCTGGGAGGCGGCGGGGTGCACCGAACTAGGTCGGACCCTTTGCCTGCTTTCACGTTAAGGAAATCGAAAAGCGTCACAAGTCGAAGGTGGGCAGTCAGAAAAGCGAATTCTCGAAGCTCCAAATCGTGAGCGCCCGGCGTAGCCGTTCCGGAATTCGCGAACTTGGGCCGGCTCCGTTACAGCGTCTTCTATGACTGGCGTGCTGCCCGGGTCGCAGGTACCGCAAGCTCCGGACACGCTAGATTGATAGAAACCTCTCCGCTCACACCGTCGGGAAGGCTTCGTAGGGGTCCAGCCTCCGGAGAAAGAAGGAGGAAACCGGCAGATTCAACGAACGGCCGAAAGCTCCCGGCGCAGCCGGCGGTACACGCTCTCCTCGAGCGGCCGTTTGAGCTCGAAACGGAACCTCCGTGTTTGCAGCAGGTCCTGGGCACCTCGCTCGTATACTTCGACTTCCAGATCATAGCGCCCGGTGGAAAGAACTGTGGCCACGTCGCTGGTCCGCCGCCACGACCGTTGATCCTTGACGTGATCCGTCCGGTAGACGATCCAGTCGCGACTCAAGAGGAGCATTCCCTCACAGCCTCCCAAGGTGTGCAGATGCTTAACCGGAATCTCGTAGGACGGCTGCTGCGCCGGAGCGGCCACATGATCCACCACCGGTCGCTCCAATTGACGAAGGATGATACTGAAGGTTGCGTCGTCGAGGCTGCCGAGAGTGGGTTCCGTCACCGTGAAGTCCCAGGGTCGGTCCCTTCCCATGAGCAACTTCTGATCCTCGTACGTCGCGATGGTGAAGCGTTCTGACGAGTGTCGGTACACGGTCTTGATATCGAGCCGGGACCAGTCACGGGTGTGTTCCGGCTTGGTCTTGCCGGCAAAGCGGATGCCCTGGGAAGTAATCGTGAGCTCACCAAGGCACGAACCCCACGGGTCATGATCGTGTTTGACCTGTAGAGTGGCCGCGACTCCGCCGGCGGGCAGAAGAGCCGAAGTCGTCCAGAACAGCAACAAGCAACGCAGGAGCTGAAGAACACGATTATTTTGAGACATTTTGAAGTTTCCAACCTCGCCAGATGTGGTAGATCACAGGGTAGACTGGCAGCTCCGTGGCGACCGAGGTCACCACGCCACCCACCATGGGTGCCGCAATCCGCTTCATCACGTCGCCTCCGATGCCGTGGCTCCACATGATCGGGAGCAGACCGGCCAAGATGACGGCTGCGGTCATGATCTTGGGGCGGACCCGGTGAACGGCGCCGTGGTAGATCGCCTCCACGAGATCCTGCCGATGACGCATGCGTCCTTCTTGGGTGGCGCTCTTGTAAGCGATGTCGAGGTAGAGAAGCATGACAACGCCGGTCTCCGCATCAAGCCCGGCCAGAGCGATCAAGCCCACCCACACGGCAATGCTCAGGTTGTAGTCCAGCAGGTAGAGCAGCCAAAATGCGCCCACCAGGGAGAACGGCACGGCCAAGAACACGATGCACGTTTTCGGAAGCGATCTTGTGTTCAGGTAAATGATCACGAAGATGATCACCAGGGTCATCGGCACAACCGGCAAGATCCGCCGCTGGGCCCTGAGCATGTATTCGTACTGGCCGCTCCAGTTTACCGTGTAACCCACAGGCACGTCGACCTGTTCGGCCACCGCGCGTCCGGCCATACCGACATAGGTCCCTACGTCGATGTCGCGGATATCAACGTAGATCCACGCGTTGGGTCGGGCGTTCTCGGTCTTGATGGAGGGAGGGCCCCTTCTGACCTCGATGTCCGCCGGCTGTCCCAGGGGAATCTGCTGCCCGAGAGGAGTCGGCACCAAGATTTCCCGCATGTCGGCTACGTTATCCCGTAGTTCGCGGCTGTAGCGCACATTTACGGGGTAACGCTCGAGGCCTTCGACGGTCGTGGTGATGTTCATGCCCCCGATGGCACTCTGGATGACGTCCTGGACATCAGCCACCGTCAGGCCGTAGCGACCCAGGGCTTCTCTGCGGATGTCGAAGTCCAGGTAATTGCCACCCATGACCCGCTCCGAGTAAGCGGACAAGGTCCCGGGTATTCCGTGTAGATGATCACCTGGACGTCCGAGAGATCCGGAATCGCGTCCAAGGGCGCATTTTGGACGGAGTACAGCCCCCAGACGAGGGCCGCCGGCGTCCCCAAAATGACCAAAAACCTGTTCTCCAGCGACCAGTCGATAATGCGTTCAAGCATGGGGTTCTCTCAGTTGGGAAGTACGCGAATCGCTCGGACTGTGCGAATCACGCGAATCACGCGAATTGCGCGAATTGCGCGAATCTGCCTGACGGGTCGCCAGCATTTTGCGGATCGCTTCTCTGAGGTTACTTTCCGAGTCGATCAGGAACTGGGACGAGATCACAACTCTTTCCCCTTCGTTGACCCCCGCCGACACCTCCCAGAGACGGTTTCCGTTGCGTCCCAGTGTCACTTCCCGCACCTGAAACCGTCCGCCTCCCTGATCTAGTACGACGATGTTGCGCTCGCCCGAATGGATTACCGCGTTCTCCGGTACGGCGATGACGTTCCGCGCCGCGGGGACCTCGAACGTTACCTCGGCGTACATGTCGGCCCGCAGGCTCCGGCCGGGGTTCGCCAGTTCGATGGAAACACGGGCCGTCCGCGTGGTTCTATTGAAAGCCGGATACAGGTACGGGATCTTCCCGTAGAAGGTCGAACCGGGCGGAGCCGAGAACCGGACGACGGCACCTTGCCCCGACCTGAGCCATGGCAGCTGGTGCTCAAAGACCTCGGCCTCGACCCAGACGGTGGGCAGATCGACGATCTTGTAGAGGTTCATGCCCGGCTTGGCGTACATGCCCTCGAGCGCCTGGTCCATCTTTTCGACCACCAGACCGTCCACTGGTGAGACGACTCGGAGGGTCCGGCGAAGCTCTCGGCCCCTCTCCAGGCCGCGAATCTGGTCCTCCGTGATGTCCCAGTAGAGAAGGCGGCGGCGACTGGCTTCGACCAGTGATCGTGCCCGCTCCCGTATGTCGGTGAGATCGGAAACGCCGAGGCGCTCGGCGTAGTCTAGAGCGTTCAGGTACTCCTGCTGAGTGGTCACCAGTTCCAGGCTGTAAATCTCGAAGAGTACCTCTTTCTTTTCGACCGGTTGGCCGATGTAGTTCACCGACACGTTCTCCAGCCGGCCGGCGAATTTGGTGTTGATGAAGTACAGCTGTTTGTCGTTATACGCCACGGTTCCCATCGTGCGAATCGTGTACGGGATATCGGTTCGTTCCACCGGAATCGACTGGACTCCGATGGTCTGAACAAACGCCGGATCAATTTCGACGACGCCGGTTTCCACCCGGGACGGTTCCTCATCTTCGTAAACCGGAATCAGGTCCATCCTCATAGGAGACTTTCCGGGTTCGTCGGAAATGTACGTGGGATCCATGGGAGCCACCCAGTACTTGATCTTCCGCTCCTTTTCGCCTGTTCCCGAGTCAAGCGCCTCGCCGCCGGCCGGTCGCTGTCGCTTTCCACCCGCGGTGCAGGCTCGGAACGGTCGTTACTGAATGGGCTCCCCGCAAATCAGCATGGAACTGCCGTAGTATGGGTTCCTGATCTCCTTGGTTTGTTGTACCCATCCTTTCTTGGCCATAGGGCAGAAGTAGCGGTAGTAGCATTCTTTGGACGCGTGATCCTGCTGCAAATAGACCAAGAGAGGCCGGCTCAGGTCGAAGAAGACGCTGCGGGCCTCGTTGAGAGGCTGCCCCTGGATAGCGTGGGCCGCCGTGAGGATCTGATTCAGTAGATCTCGGACGGCTTTATCGGACGGGATCGGCGGCGGAGGCGACGCGTTGAATACGCCGGGCCGCGGAATCAACTCCCTGCGTCGTATCGGCCGCCAAGGCTTCGTGGATCTTGAAGTACTCCTGCAAGATTTCGTCGATCGTTCTAACGATGGAGCCGGCTACCGCCGGAACTGTCACTATCAGGCCAAGCAAGCTTATCCATACCCTCTTCATATGCGATTCTCCTTCTTGTAGGCGAGAGAGTGGCACCGATCACCCTCCGGTCTCGCCGGTCAATACCTGCGAAGTCCACTGCTCGGAGAGCAACCGACGTGCCAGTCCGGCCCGGGCCGGTTTTGCGGGCGGACCCAGTGCTACAAGCCTTAGGAGGAAAGGCATTTGCGTCAGGTCTCTCCGGCCGTGCACCTCGGGAACGATAGCCGGATGTCTGAGCGGGCTGTTGTAAATCCAGCAGTGGGCCGATGGATTTGCAACAGTGAAGTCGTGAAGGTAGTTGAGTTCCTGGGCGGAAGCCGTTCGCGAAAGGAGGAGATATTCGGAGAGCTTGGGGTGGTCCGGGAAGGAAAGAGAGCAGAGAATGACACCATACCCTTCTCAAGGTTGGAGCCACGGTTGTTAGGGGGTAAGTCATTCTGCTGTACGTGACTCTTTGAAATCAGGGGCGAACGGGTCGAGGGTGTGTCTTGGCCCAAGGAGAGCCGTGTTCTCGAGTTGACACCGGTTCTGCTTTTAGGGCGCGGCCTCATACGCCTCCTCCAGTTGTGGAAGGCCAACCATCGTGGGGGCAGAAGTGCTCCGGCTCGGATAGAATGGCAGAGTGATCCAGCCGCGGTTCGAGACTGTCTTGGAGGCGATTCGGAGGGCTGCGGAGGAGTTGTACGGCCCGCGATTGATAACGCTGGCCGTTTTCGGCTCGGTCGGGCGAGGTGCGGCCGGTCCCGACTCCGACGTGGACCTCCTGGTGATCGCCCGAGAATTGCCTTACGGCCGGATGGCCCGGGTGAGCGAGTTTCGAAAGGTCGAGGAGCTCCTGGCCGAAGAATCCGACCCGACGATTTCCGATCTGAGCGGACGGTTGTCGCCCGTGATCAAAACGCCCGAGGAGGCTGAAGCGGGAAGCCCTCTGTTCCTGGACATGTTGGACGACGCCGAGCTGTTGATCGATCGGGGCGGTTTCTTTCGCGATCGACTCGAGCGACTCCGGCGCCGACTTGAGGAACTGGGATCCCGGAGGATCCGCCAAGGGGACCGCTGGTATTGGGACCTCAAGCCCGACTACCATCCGGGGGAGGTCTTTGAGTTGTGACCAACTTGACCCTGGCCCGAAGTTACCTGCTGAAGGCGTGGAAAAGGCTCAAGATTCTTCCAGTGTTGATGGAGGAAGAGGCATACTCCGACGTAGTGAGGGAGGCGCAAGAAATCGTCGAATTGGCTCTGAAAGGTATGCTGAGGCACGTGGGTATCGAGCCTCCCAAGTGGCATGACGTCGGCCCGCTTGTCGTCGAACAGCGTGACCGGTGGCCGCGGGGGGTTCAGGAGCTGTGCGACGAGTTGGCGGAGACGTCCCGCTGGCTCCGAAAGGAGCGGGAGTTCTCCTTTTACGGGGAAATCGATTTCATTCCTTCCGAACAGTACGTAGCCGCCGATGCCGAACGCGCAATGACGGAAGCACGCCAGGCGGTGACGGCCGCCCGGATGGTAATTGACCCTAAGGGTGAGCTGATCAAGGAACGGAGCTGAAAGCGCCGGGGCGCAGTAGGACGACGACACGCAGAAGTTTCATTGTTAGAGTCAGTCGTCTAGGTTGAGATTCTCATAATCGAAGAACCAGCCACCGCCCCCGTTCAAAACTCGTTTGAAATCGTATACGAGCGGACTACTGCTCCCACCGCTTCAGCTCCACGCTAATGTCGGCCACGGGTAGCGAATTTGCCTCGGCGTAATCGAGAATAATCCCGCTCAGCTTTTCCATCCATCCTTCCAGGTCGATACTTTCCTCCGGGGCGATCATGAAGGTGAGGTCGGGACGCCGATCCGCCCAGTGGTCCTTAACGTCGTCCATGATATGAACAAAGTCTTTACCCGGGAGCGAGAGACCCTTCGGATACCGGCTCTTCTCATAGATGTTCTTCAGGCGCTCGTAAGTGTCCCGGCGCTCGCGCACGATCGTTGCCGCGCGGGCATAGGCCGAGACTAACGCTTCGACTGCGGCCTGAGGTCGATAAGATCTGGCGGCTTGGGCGGCTTCACCCAGGGTGCGCTCGATATCGTGCATTCCCACAATCAGATCCTCGTGATGCCGAGTGAAATCGAGTAGGGCACTAAGAACTTCCAGGTTGTATTGGTTCCGGTCGGCAAGAGCAATGTTCTCATGAAGCTTCAGCTGGATGGCTGCGGCCTTCGCACCCAGCAACTGAGCCCTTTCGATCCAGGCCTGGTACCGGCCCACATAGACCGGGACGACATCCAAACCCTTTGGATGCGGCAGGGCCGGCTGAGGCAGGGTCAAGTCCAGGCGTACCACGGGATGCTTACCTTGCGAGCTGCCATAGCCCAAGCCCCGGACCCTGGAAGGAACGCGGTCCCAGGAGGTTTGGAAGAATCGGGCTTGCTCCTGGAGCCCGGCATAGATTTCCGCCATGGCTCGGACGTCAGGACCGAAATAAATGTTCATGAACTCGGATACGTGCTGGGCGACGGAAGGAGTCCCCACGCTCCAGCCCCACTGGGCTACCGCCGACCAACCAAGCCAAAACGTCTCGTTATGGAGACCGGAGTCGTCCCAGGCAGCCCCATAGATCCCGATGGGATCGCCCTCTTGGGAGTCAGTAACAATGGTCCTGAAGGCTCCACTCAAGTTTCCTGGGCCTTGATCACTGTCCAGGTGATCAGGAAACAGGTACTCTTCTCCCTGCATGGAGACGTAGACCAGCTGGCGCATGCCGATCTTCCTCTCCTCCTCGATATACCTTCGGCGCGCAACAAAACTCATCAAGGGAGGCATATAACTGTTACCGAGAACACCATCAATGATGTCCGCAGGCAACTTTGAAACATGCTCCGGAAGCAGAGGATATTCCAACCAGATCAACACCTTCCGTCCCTTGCTCTTCAAGAACTGGTGGGCTCTCTGGACAAATTCCGCCCAGGCGAGGCTGCGGTTTTCTAAATTGTAAGGACGCCGGCACTTCTCGCAAATCCCGGCGTAATAGACCTCGTCGGTAGAAACGAAAAAGAAATCAACCCCTTGCGTCGCATCGATAAGGTCCTGAAACATATCGAAAATGAGGTCGTAGGTTCGCTCATCGCATAGACATGCTTGATAGTTGCTTCCGTCCGAGCGCAAGTGCGCGAACTCAGGATGCTTAAGCACATACGCCATGTGAGCGGGAGCCTGCACCTGGGGCACTACCTGAATGTGTCGCTCCAATCCATAATCAACAATTTCTTGCAGCTGCTCAGGAGTAAACGCGCCCGGAGCGCCGATAACGGGATGAGAAGGATAGGAGAATTTATCCTCGAGCTCGAACCCGATCATGTTGACCTTGAACCGCGCCGACCAGTCCAGATAACGTTTCAAAGTCTCGATGCGATCCTGATGATGTTTCGTATCCCAGTGGAGAAAACGGTATTGAAGATCGGGCCAATCGGTGATCTTTCCCACCGGGAGAAGGAGTTTGCCCTGCCGGCTCACCTTTGGAAGCTGCAACAAAGTCTGAACACCGTAAAAGACCCCCACCGGACTGTTTCCATTGACTTCGATGGTGTCCGGAGAGATCGTCAACGTGTACGCCTGGTCGGCAAGCTCTTCCTTAGTCTCCACGGCTACCAGGCCCGGTCTTGCCTGTAGACGAATTACGTGGCTTCTCGTCGGGCCCAGCCTTAACGCAAGACCGTAAAAATCCTTTAGATCCCGTAAGAGACTGCGAACGGCGATGTCGTCGTCGCCTAGGTTGCCTGGGTCTACACTCCAGTCCGAGGTTAGGGGCAATTCTTCGCCGCTCAAATCCACCTCGTGGGGGGTAGGAATCACCGTGAAGCCTCGCCGGAAGAGGGGTGTCGGATCGGGATCCCCGGCCCAAAGCCCACTTCCTCCTAATAAAAACAGAACCGCGGCCGCTAAAACCAACTTCAGTTCCCTATTGAGGGTATTCATAATCTTCTCCTGAACTTGAGGCGGCCGCTTTCTCTCGTCCTCCTGCGCGTCCTCCCGGCCACTAGAGAGCCGCCTCTTGTTTCGTTCGCCCTGTTTTTACGCCAAAGTACCATTTGAACAGCCCCGGCGATTGGCGAGGAAACTCAACTCCGGGTCCGGGCGTTACGCCCAAAGGACAAAGACCGTAGAGCAACCACCTGACAGCGGTTGACGCCTGTCCCCTCGCCTCGCAGCATCAACTACGGCTCGAAGTCTGTTCCGTTCTCCGCTCCGAACACCTTGAGGCCACCGATTCTTAGCCTGTCCGGTCTCACCCGCTGGACGATACAACAAATTCGTCCCGATCGGAACAATCATTCCGCGCTGGGCTCGAGCCACCCGAGATCCGGGCTACCGTTCGGAACACCCCCAAGGTCTCTCACTCGTCGGGGGCCCCGCGACGAGAAAGCTCGGAGCGGACCGGCAGCCAAGGACTCGCCTGTAGTCTCCTGTCCACATTGGGTCTCCGAATCGAAGCTTCTGTGAGAGCAACGCATCCTTGCGAGTCGGATTCGATCGGCGCTGTTCTCCTCCAAAAGGCCTCGCCCACCCGTGGGTGGGAAGCTGATGAATGTCGATGTCCTGGATGTTGTTCCCTTGGGGTGGGCCGGGGTGCTCCTCCCTCGAGCGACGTACAAATCCAGCGGTTTGCTCATCTCATTTACTCTCTCCGGAAACCCTGCACCCAGGCTTTCCGTTTCTGCGAGGTCGTCCTCGAGATTGCAAAGCTCGAAGGTGGGATAGCCTTCCCTCCGGGCAAGGATTACCGATTTCCATGGCCCCCCGGGGACGGCGAGCTTCCCTTTGGCGTCACGGTACACAAGGGCTCCTCGGAGCGGCCCCTGTGCTGTTGCAAAAAAGGAAAGAAGCATGTCGACGCTGTCTTCAGCTGCGTCCCCCGGCAACTCTGCGCCTGACTGGACACCGGCTTTGCAAATGCTTGTTTTTGCCGGCTTAAACGATATGCTCGGCATAGTGTAAGGAAGCTTTTCTCCGCCGCAGAAGTAATGGTGGGCTTTACGAAGTGCTTCTCTTTGAAGCACTGTTGCGTTTCTTGAGGGGAATTTCTATGAGGGAGGACAGCCGTTCTTCGCCGCTCGAGAGTTGTGGGTGCTGTTGGTCGCGCCGCCGTTTCCTGGCCGGCTGTGCGGGTTGCGCCGGGGCCGCCGCGCCGAGGGCGGTTTTCGGGGCTCGGCCGTCGCGGCGCAAATTGCGACTGCACCTGTTGTTCGCCGTGCATGCTCCGGTGCAAGACCGGCCCACTTGGCCGCACATGGGATTCGATTTTCGGCCGGTGATGCAGCGGATACGTTCGGAGCTAGTGGAGGCTTGTCCCGAGTTCGAGTTCATGTTCTCCACGGCCGCCGACCCCGAAGCCGCGGCCAAGATCATTAAGGAAGGTCCAAGCGAATCGGTGGACGGCTACATTGTCTACCAGCTGAATAATTGGGTTGAGGTGGTACAAACCTGCGCCGCCACCGGCAAGCCGGTGCTGTTTCTTGACTTCCCGTATGGGGGAAGCGGTGGGTTTCTGCTCTTTTTGGCTTCTTTGTTGCGAAGCCACCGTTCGAATGTGGGCTTTGTAGCTTCGTCGGGATTCGACGATCATGTGGCCGCAGTGAAATGCTTCGAGGTCATCCAGAACGGGGGCAGCCCAGCGGACTTTGTAGCCGCCACCGAACGGGAGCGGAAAAGGCACACGCCGCCGCCCGGCAACTTGAGCACGGCCTCGGATCCAGTGGCTTTACTGCCCGCCGACCAGTGGCGTAAGCACTTTCGTCAATCGAAGATCCTGGCCGTCGGCGGTGGATCGCGGCGTGGGGGCGAGGCTGTCGAGCGGGAACTGGGTACTCGCGTTGTTTTTGTCGAATTCGGAGAGCTGGACCAGGCATGGAAAAACGCGGACAAAGATCAGGCCGGGGAAATCGCCGACCGCTGGCAAGAGGAGGCGACCAAGGTCGAGGGCGTTTCCCGCGAGGAATTGGAGAAATCGGCGTCCATGTATTTGGCGCAAAAGGCCATGATTGAAAGACACGGTGCGAACGCCATCAGCATCCACTGCTTGGGCGGTTTTTACGGCGGACACATCCATGCCTATCCATGTCTGGGCTTTGTTGAATTGTCCAATCAGGGACTGATCGGCGGGTGCGAGTGCGACATCGATTCGGCCGCGACCATGGTGGCCTTGACCGCCATGACCCAAGGGCGTCCCGGCTTTATTTCGGATCCGGTCATCGATACTGCGAAACGCCGGATCATTTACGCCCACTGTGTGGCTCCAAACAAGCCGTTCGGACCGAAGGGACCTGCCAACGATTTTGAGATCTTCACCCACTCGGAGGACCGAAAGGGTGCCGCCGTGCGATCGATATTCCCGACAGGATACATGCTCACCACGTTGAAGTTTGGGCCGGATCGCAAGCAAGTCGTACTACATCAAGCCAAGAGCATAGACAATATCTGGGAGGATCGGGCGTGTCGGACGAAGCTTTGCGCCGAACCGATCGGGGACATTGAAAGACTGTTTACCGAATGGGACCGTTGGGGTTGGCATCGGGTCACCTTTTTCGGTGACCTGAAGGAGCCTGTGTACACGCTGGCCGAGATGCTTGGCTGGCAGGTGATCGAGGAGGCATGAGAAGGTACGAGGGAAACGCTGAGCCTTGTAGACGCAGTGGGTGGGGGAAGCCTTGCGGCAAGAGCTCCAACGGCTGGGCCGGTGGAAGGCGGTCGAGAGCCAACGCCGTAGACCCTAAAGAACACCTACCCTCTCTTTCCTGAATTCGTTTTCCTGAATTACTTACGCCGACAACCAAGGAGGTGAACTGGAGATAGGAATCCTCCAGCTTCCGCAGGTCGGGCCGGCTCAGCATCTTCCTGCCGAACCCAGCCTGGTGCTTTCCCGCGGCCACTCTTGAACTGAGGGAGGGGACGGATAGTGAGTATCTCAATTTATCGCTTTAGGGCGACCGCGGTTACCCGAACCTTATCCGCCCGGGCCGACCTCGAAAGCCCGACAGGCTGCCAGACTCTACCCTTCGGCGCTCCCACCGCGTTCGTGTCAGATAACCTCATTGTTCTTGCAGAAGGTCAATGACCGCCTGGCGCAGTTGAAACAGCTGCTGCAGCGTCAGCTTTTCAAAGGTGAGCAACGCAGCCGTCGGGTCGTCCGCGTACGATCTCAGAGCTTCTTGGACTTCCTTTCGAGACCAGCCCCGGCTCTCGGCCAGCAAATGCAAATACTCGATATCCTGTTCAGCGCGGCGGATAACCTTTAGCCTGGTTCCAGCGAGTGGACCCGGGAAAAAATCCGAACCGCCGGGATAGTCGGGCCCGCGATAGAATACCGCCAATGCGTCCCCGTTCTCCCATGCCGAACCGGTCCCCCCAAACGTATTCCAGTAAGGCATGTTACCGGTATCTCCTTTGGCCCAGAGCCACAGGAAGGATTGCTGAAGGTTGATGTGGGGGGCGCTGGGCGATGGACCTCCACCATAGCTCCAGTAGTTCTCGCCCGAGATTAGGCGGCGGCGTAACTGAAGGGTTGCAGCAGCATGGCGGGCTCCTCCCACCATCCATATATCGACCAGACCGTTCCAAAGATCTCTGACCATTTCCGGTTGTGAAACGTCGACCCGGAACCCAACTTTCAGGTCACCGGCGCTTGCTTCGGTAGCCGCTCGGGCCAACTCGTGGAAGAAGCGGTTGGCGTCGAAGTCGTCGAAGTCGACGGGCTCGTCCAACAGCCAAAAGCTTGTACCTGAGGCACTTCGTTCGGAAAAGAAGTTGACTTTGAAGTAGTACTTGTTGTTGTAAAAGAACTGATACTGGGTTCCGACGTAGCCTTTCTCCCGAAAATGGCGGAAGAACTGTTCGGCAACCTCGATCCACCCTTCCCGGTATTCGGGCGTGAAGGCTTGCTCCAGACGGCGCGATTGCTTGGCCCATTCGGCAAATTCAAGGCGTGTCTTCAGTGGTGAGAAATCGCGGTAGGTGGAGACATCCAGCGGCATGGGCCAGGCCTCAAAGAAAGGGAGGAAGACATGATCAACCGGGGTATTGATTCCGGGACCGATGTAACCCTTTTCAGGTGAAAAGGCCGAGCCGTCAAGCAGGGGCCCCATCCAGAAGTCGAATTCACTCCAACTCTTCACCCGGCGATTGGTTCCCTCGCCTGACATTTCCGGGACGAAGTCATACGACAGTGAGCCGCTCTGGCTATAAGGAAGGGCGGTCAAAACCGTGCGGTGCTGGTGAGCCATGCGGTAAAAATCGTGCAATAACTCACGGTTTGCGTTTCGCTCGGGAGTCGGCATGCCCCTCACCAGTTCTTCGCTCTCCGTGTTGATTCCGAGCCACTGAAGGGGGGAGTTGTAGCGGTTGACCTCGACGGAAAAGCGGTTCTTGTCGGGAAGACGAAAGGGAAGGACTTCTACTTCAAGGCGGATCTCGGCCGGGCGGCGAACTTCCTCAGCTTCTATCAAGATGCCACCTTGATAGGCTCCGGGCGGCATGTCGGGGGGGAGATAAAGATCGAACCAGACGGCCTGATAGCGCTGCCCCTCCACCTTGTTATCTCGTGAGGGGATGTCAAAACTCGGCAGCCGATCTGTCAGAGGAAGGCAAACCTCCGAATGCCACGCAGACGGGCGAAGCCTTACGTCTTCGATCAGTTCCGCGTTGGGCCCCACAACAGGCCGATTGGAGCTCGCAGTTTTCACGTACCAGAGCCGGAAAGCGCGAAGATTCGGGTCCACAGCGATCTTGCCGGATGGGCCCGCCAGATCCGTTGCCCGAAGCCTGATATTGGAGAGCTGTTGCATCCCGCTTGGCAGGGACACGATCAGTTTGAAAGCCAGTACTTCATTTCTCATTCCCTGCAGCTTGATCCGCTTTGAAGAGCTATCCCAGATTTCGTTATGGAGGAGGTAGTTGTCATTCTTCTGATAAGCGTCCCCGTCGAGCAGCAGTAGCCCTGAAACAGGGTCCAGCTTCGCCATTTCCGGGATCGCGCTAATCACCATCTTGTCTTCGACTTGCACAGGAGAACCACCAGAAAGGCCCGAGGTCACCTTCGGAATGGGGAGCGTGCGATAGCGGCGCTGGGGTACCCGGACTCGAGTTATCGCTGCCGGAGATCGATTACCCGCAGAATCGACAGCGCGAATCCCAACTTCGTATTCTCCGGGCTCCAGTGTAAAAAGCGTAAGGCTTTCGCCGGCCCCCGGCTCGGAGGGCCTGGGTATAGCCCACGCAGGAATGGGAGACGCCTTGTCCCAAGACCGCTCAGTCAGGCCTCCCCTGGTCGATACCACTTCATACGCTAGCACCCGGTCGAATTCTCCATCGGCAGGAGCACGAAACCCGAGGATCACCTCCCCGGTAACCGAATCAGTTGAGCTCACCGATAGATCGGTAATGGCGGCAGGGGGGTTCCGATCCGTGGGTTCACCGGTGACCTCAAGCTGCGGCCGGAGGTTCTCGTCATGGATGTCGGAGGTGTAGACCCAGATGTCCTCGGCCGCATTGTACCGATACGGGTAACCGGTACCTTTAAGCGAATAAGCCTCGGCAACCTGTCCCTTGTCATCGGTAATAGCCAAGCCAAAAGCCACACCGGCGGAAAGCATCTGGACCACCTCCGGATCCAGGGGAATGCGCAACTGAATACCGTGCTCGGTCTGACGGCGGATCAGTCCCCCGGGACCCGCGTGGCTGTAACGGGCGGAGGGATTGGCCCACGCCACCGATGCCAATGTGGTTTCCGGACCGGCCCAAAAATTTTCCTGGCTGACTGTTTGCCCCGCCGCCGGATTCTTCCGGTACTTCCAGGAGGAAGCTCCCTCTTCCGACGTCCAGTACATGCTCGTCCCAGGTTGCCAAGGTGAGAGAACCGTGCATGCGCCCACCGCATATAGGTCGTGGGTGGCAAGCGTCAGCAACAGGTCGGCTCTTTTAACAGTCCACCCCTGGATGGGAGCGGTATCGAACGATAAAAGAAGGACTTTCTTCTCAAACCCTGACCAGTTCTGGTTCTGGCGGATGGGGACGGCAGGGGCTCCGCCGCCGCTTAGGTCTGCCTCCACCTCGATCGAGCTCAACCCGGTGTCCGCAACAGCCTTGAGAATCACGCGGTCTTCGCCCGCAGCTAACTGCCCGAGAAAAACAATTTCCAGAACGATCATAAGAGCAAGCGAAAAGCGCCGGCGAATCGTTTTCATGAGAACTCCCTTCACAAGAATGGGTGAAAGGTTGGCATGCTCGCCTCCAAGCCGTTAGTCCGCCTTAATAGCGATACTTCCCACCGGCGGATTGTGAACCGTCAGGACCCCCTCCTTAGAAGCCTCAACTCGGAGGTCTCCAACGTTGTAGCTAATGCCGGGAACCGCATCCAAGAGGAGCAGAAGATCCGAAGAATCCCGATGGCCCACTTGTAGCTCTCTAACAGCCTCGTCCCGGCGGGCGAAAGCTACGGTAGCTCTTCCCACCCGAACGCAGTCGACCTCAGGGTTCGACTGCACCCGCCCGACCGACACGGGCCGCGAATTGCCGGCAAGTTCAGGCTGAAGGACGATGAGATAGCGAGTACTTCTTTGCACCGGATCGGGTTCTACTTCGATTCGCCACTGGTCAAGTCTTTCCCCGTCCCCTCGCTCTCTAATCCCCTCGGTCAGGTTCTTGCCGTCAAAACCGTCTTCCTGATCGCCGTCGTACTCCACGTAGAAGGCGTAATCCGGACCTCCAATCTTAAGAATCCTCGCCTTCTCGGGTAGAACCACCTGAGTCCGCAATTTCCCGTCTCCATCCCCGCTGGTGGCGACTTTATCAGAAGTTTCGAGAATTCCGTTGTCCGAATCGCCAACAATGAGCTCCTCATGATCTGTCAGGGGATTAGAAAGGCTGTGGAGAACGAATTTAGGGACGAAGCGGGGATTGGTGGTCTCCACTCGGTCGTAGATCACAAAGACCTCCTCCGACCGCAGATAGAGAAACTGCCGAGTTACCAGGGATACTTTGGGCTCATTGCCATGTTCGCAATAGACAGTGCTGTTATAGGCCGCCGTTATGTCGGCGGCCACATAGTCGAACAGATTGGGCTGCGACTCCCAGGAGACAATCTCGGCTCTCTCCAGATGCGGTCCGTTTCTTAGCTGCTTTCTAAAATGTTCCAGGCTACAGCAATTAAAGCCGGTAGGAGAAATGACACGCTGCCCTCCCGAGAGCCACCGCCACCTCTTCGGATTCCCGGCCAAATACTCGCTGAATTCGCCAGGGGCCAAAACGAGGAGGCTGTTGGCCGAAACGGTCTGTACCTGATACCCGAGACGGTGCTCATCGAAGTAAGAGCCGTAGTAACCGGTTTGCGGAACCAGGTTGCCACCTCTTTGGATGGTAAACGTTCCCACATCGTAGTGGTCATGGTGGGCCAGCAGGTCTCCTGCCTTAAAGCTCGCAAAGAGCTCATCGGGGTTGCCCCATTGCCCCCGGAAGAACGCGACCCCATAGCTACGGCGGCCGAAAAGCATGGACTGCGGCATGTTCTTGGAGAGCCACGCTTCGGGTCGCAGTGGATCGTACCCTGAACGGGGTCTCAGTTCGGGATCATAAGAGACGGCGATGTACCATTAGTAAGGGCGCTTGCCGTAGGGAGCCGGAGACCGATTACGAGAAAAGTCGGCCGCCGCCGCCAGTGCGGGATCTTGCGACACCTTGGCATAGTGGTCCATCGTGACCGTCCACCATCCGGTTTCTCCCAATCGCAGCGAACCGGCGGAATCTCCATAGGGCTCGAATACTCCGTTGGGACCATATTGATAGAGTTGCCACAAACCCGCCTTTCGCATCACCGAGCGAATGAGAACACCTGCTGATTCCTCCCGTCCCCCGGTCGCTGAAATGAAACAGTCGGCGGCCAGGGGATACGGTTCGGCGCGGTTGTAAATCCAATAACTGGGACCTTCCGGCCAGCCCTCACTGAACTGCAACGCCTTCAGTGCCTCTAGCCAGTGGGCGGCTATTCGCGGCATAAGCGGTTTGACATCGCAGTGGTCACTCACGGCGAGGGCGGCGATCAATTAGACCGTTGGCCGCCTGATTACGGCCATGCCAGAGAGCCATGCCTGTACCGTCCAGCTCTTCCAGTTCCGAGCGAATCCTGTCCACGATCTTGGATTCGACCACCCGCTTCTCGCCAACGGCAAAGGCGGGGTGATGAAACAGCCAGTCATAAGCCAAGGCGAAGGACCATACGTTACTGTATGCTCCACCTCCGCTTTTCGTCGGTTCCTCGCGCAACATCCGCTCGACGGCGGCACGAGCATATCGGTCCTCGTCTGAGACAGCCCAGCAGGCCGCGTTTGCCGCGGGATGCTGCCGGCCCGGATTCTGCGCCAAAGCCTGAGACATGATCCTTCGAAAGGTCGAATCTTCTCGGAACAGTCTTCTGACCACTTGGAAGGTTCGGCCGCCGGATCCCTCAGGCTGGAAAATACAGCGGGGGTGGCTCTGAGAGATGGAAAACGCCTCTGTCGGGGTAGGTGGGTGACCGGGAACATCCCGCCGGGCTACCAATCGGATCTGCACCGCTTGTACTAGAAGCAAACCGGCTAAAAGAACAAACCACGGATTCTCCGGCCCGATCGTCTTGGCCAAAATGCGTCCCCTCACCAATAGCGAATGATTAGCGAATTGCACCTCGTGAGATTGGGGGCTTCAAAAGAATAGGTTGCCACCCCGCTCTTGAAGTCGCTCTTATAGAGTGTTTGCCGATGACTCTTTTCACCAGAAGGCGTCTGATAGCTGTAGATGATCTCGATCGGCCCCGAAATGCCGGCGGCATCGGCTACCTTGAAATGGATGGTGTTATGACCCTCGACAATTCTCGGGATGGACATGATTCCGTTCTCGAAATAGCCGTCCAACCGCAAAAAGCTCAAACCGACGGGCTCCCGGCGCAAGGGATCGGCGGGAATTACCATGCGGAGCTGGAATCTGTAGATCCCATGAATGCTTACGTCTTCACTGTTAAAACGTTCTCTTCCCAGCTCGAGGCGGAAAGGACCGCCCCCCGTGTGTAAAGTCTGCCATTTTGACCAGACGTCGGGCATTTCTGCGTTTCGTGGCTTGGGTAGAAGCGTTCGGATTTCAAGTCGCACCGCATCGTCGGGCTTCGCTGCAATTTCTCCGGAAAGGGTGCCGTTGACCCAGACGTAAGGGTTGTAAAAGTCGAAAACGGCCTCACCACTAGTCTCAAGCTCTTTGGGGCGTAAATGAGGAGCCTCGCGGGAATAGACCATATCCCCCTGAATTCCGGAACCTTCCAGTGACGAAAGGTTGCTCCAATCAGGTGAGTAGATGAACTTCCCCCACGCTTGGCCGATCGTCTTGCCGCCGGCGACCTCGTCCTTGTAACCTTCGTCGAGGGGAACGGTTGTGACGTAAGCCGCGCATTTCCCGTAGTTCGGATCGTACTTGACCCAGTTTCCGTCAAGCATCGTTTCCGTTACCCGGTAAAAACGTCCAGACGGTCTGAAGGGTTCTTCAACCACTCTCGCTGGAACATAGAACTGCCTGGCGGAATTATTCCAATAGCGCTCTATCGTAGCCCCCTTGGGAATGTGAAAGGCCATATCGTGATACCTTGTCCCCATTTTGTACATCGGATCGGCAAAGACACATTCGATGGGGCTTCCTGCCTCCTCCCACTCCTTCTGGCTGTTGTAGAAAACGGGATTGAGCAAAAGGGCACGCTCCCACTCCCGTCCGAAATACTCGAAAAACGGCTGACTTCTGTACTTGAATGTCTGGTTTTTCAGGATGTTCTCATCTACTCCCACCTCCACCCAATCGAGAACGCGAGCGTCGGGAGAATCTTCGGCAATCAAATAGTAGCCGTAGCGAGCGTCAAAAGCGCCCCACTTTCCGTCCAAGTTCAGGCGATACATAGTATGGTAGCCGCCATCTTCATGCTTTGTAATCACTCTCTGAGCTACATTAGGATCTTCCTTAAATTCTTGCCAAACGGCCTCCGCAATGCGGCTGTGAGTGTCACAAAATCCCCATCCGTAGACAAAGAGATTTTTGTGAGCATCCAGGACGGAATCCTCCTCGCCGTATTCTCCCTCCACTGCCTGAATCATACCGCCGGTGGCCATTCTATTGAACAATCTGAGCCAACGGAAAAAGGCCTTGGCCTGAGCCGTGTCGTCGGCAGCCTGCAGTCCTTCCAGGCGCATAACATCTTGCATCCAGGTGACCAGATCAGTACATTCCGGCCAGTTTTCGCTCACCACCAACGGACCTGTGAGCACACCATCTTCACCAGCCATCGCCGAAGCGGCGAAAAGGATCAATATGATGAACGTAAACGCAAGGAAGTCGAGAAGCTGTGTTTTCAGGGGGTACGCTCCTTGTCTGCAAACTGACATTTCGACTCCATTACTGCAACAAGAAGAAGCCACGGCGGCCGGAGGCGGCTTCTCTTGGGCTGCCTACAAGACCGTATCGGTGAAGCACTTTCCAGGAGGCATCAGAGGGAGGCATTCTTCGTAGGGAGTGATCAGCTCCACAAACTGAGGACCTTCGGCGTCGAGCACCGCGTCGATGGTTGCTTCCAATTCTGCCGGACTTTCGACCCTGTGAATTGCTTGCTTTCCGAAACCGCAGGCCTCGGCAAGGAGCGTCCAGCGCTTCTTTGGTTTCACGACACCGGTCTCGCGACCTTCGTAAAACAGGTGGTTCCACATGCGAACGATGCCGTAGCCCGCGTTATTGATCACAAAGATCTTGATCGGAAGACCATACTCGGCGATGGTCTCCAGGTCCGCCTCCGACATGCGGAGACTACCGTCCCCCGCCACACAGACTACGAGCAAATCAGGATCCGCCAACTGGGCTCCGATGCTCATCGGCAACCCTGCCCCCATGGCCCCTTGGCCGCTCGAAGTCATGAACTTCCAGCCATCCTGGAGAAACAGAAACTGGCCACACCACATTTGGTGGTCCCCCACCTCAGTGGCGTAAGCGACCCTTCTTCCCGTCCTTTCCACATTGCGCCGCATCACTCGATTGAGGGTCTCCACAAAAAACTGAGTCTGCAGTATGTCGAGCTTGCGCTTGTATGTGGAAGGAAACTTCACTTGAATCTCAGCGATCTCCTCATGCCAACTTCTGAAATCCAAATGGGTATCCTGAAGGCGATGGATGAGGGCAGGCAATGTATGCTTCAAATTTCCGGGCACACCCAGCTTGCGCTCAGGAAGAACCTTTTGAATTTGCTGCCGTGAGATATCAAAGTGGACCAACTTTCCAGCCCCGGGGGCGAACTTCTCCGTGTTGCCTGTAATCCTGTCGTCGTAGCGCGCGCCGAAAGAAATCACCAGATCGGCGTAATGGACCATCCAGTTGCACACATAGAAGCCGTGCATTCCCAGCATGCCGAAATTCAAGGGGTGGTCTGTCGGCAAAGCGGCTTTGCCGGGCAACGTATGCACCACGGGACAGGGAGCGATTTGGAGCAATTGCTGAAGTTCTTTCTGAACACCGGCCAGCACGGCTCCATAGCCCACGATGATGACCGGCCGCTTGGCTTGGCCAACCAGGCGAACAACCTCGTCCAGTTCCTCTTCAGGCAAGGTGTCTTCTTGCAAGCACGGAATGTACTGTTCAATACTTTTAAAGGCTTCCGGAGATACACCTTCCTGCTGGGCGTCTTTGGTAAAGTCGATCAGAACCGGTCCCGGACGTCCCTCGTGGGCGATCCGAAATGCTTCCGCCACTGTTTTAGGAATGTCTTCCGCCCGGTGAAGGTAGAAGACCCTTTTGGCGGTAGGAGCCGCGATCTTGGTGATGTTTGTTTCCTGAAACGCGTCGGTGTTCCTGGCAGAAGTAGGAACTTGGCCGGTAATGACCACCAGAGGCACATTATCGCGATGGGCGTCGGCAATGGCGGTAACAGTGTTGGTGGCGCCAGGTCCAGAGGTCACTGCACAGACTCCGACTTCTCCCGTAGTCCGCGCGTAGCCTATGGCAGCCCACGTCGCTCCTCCTTCGGTTTGAGCGAAGTGCACTTGGATGTCCTCATCCGAGTACATGGCGTCCATCGCTTCCATGATGGCCCCGCCGGTCAAACCGACGATTTGCTTTACACCCTGAGCCTTGAGAGCCTCTACAAACAGATCAGCGCCCCTGTCCTTTTTCCGAGGCTTTCCCGTTGTCGCTTTCGGCGGCTTTCCCTTCGCTCCAGTTTGCATAAATATGGACTCCTTCCACTCGCGCTTCCTAGGCGCGCTAGAAGGCTCGGGTGTCGATTCTCAATAGGCTGAACCCTCAAAGACGCGGTGCACCCCCGGGTAGCGTTACCGAATTATACAGGGCGCCGGAAATACAGCTCAAGCCGCTTTCAGGCTCGAGCCGTTCTTGGAGAAGGCACGCGATCATGGAGGACGAAATCGTCACCAAGGAAGCCGTCTCTGTATTGACACCCGGTTCGCGCTTGCGGGACCCAGCCCCGGAAAGACGGCTCCGGGGAAGACAAGAGGGTACGATGCGTGATTCCCTCCGCTCGTAACGTAACGGGGAGTTGATAGCGCAAATGGAGCGGGTGTGCGACGTCTACAGGCGGTCACATGGTCCGACTCCGGCCGTCATCGGCATAGGTGAAATGCCTCGACAAGCGATTCGAGAGAGGTGCCGGCCGCCGTGGTCCGTCCGAACACGTACCCTGCTGCGACTATGAACGCAGCGCAGTTTGCAATGTCGTCCCG
>ERZ795052.1379-NODE-1379-length-33294-cov-7.901652_pt1 | contig 33294 bp, 32 predicted proteins | sample MGYA00375136_ERZ795052 | MGnify/ENA primary metagenome ERZ795052 (study PRJEB30181, sample SAMN05720156) | activated sludge metagenome | isolation source: Anaerobic digester | place: Japan | collected 2015-05-26 ... | reverse complement strand
CAAGTGGTAAACGCATTTTCTGGATCTGGCATGTATTTAGAAAAGATCAATGAAGAGGCACAAAATAAGATTTTCTATCTCATGCTTTCACAAGAGCTTTTGGGATTTCCTGTTCAAATTGATTTGACCAGAATGGATGACGGTGGCCTAAAATTATCGGGTAGTATAGATAATATAACTATGATACCGAGTCTTCTTGAATCATTCTTTCTCAGTAACAATACGAATTACGACGAAACGACGATCGATGAATATGAATACAACGAATATGGTACGAGCGATGAAACAACAACAGATGAGTATGGATACGATGAATATGAATATGACGAATATGGTACGACCGATGAAACAACGACAGATGAGTATGAATACGAGGATGAAACAGAGGACGCAATAATTGAAAGTCTACTGTATCTGATAGATGATTGTTATTCTTCGTTATTTTCGGCATACGGTCCATTAACAAAAGAGGATTTGCAGGGCTGGTATGATGATTGGTTCCTTGATAGAATAAGCGTAACTTCTGTGGATACTGGGGATGGATATAAAGAATATGTGATGATTGTGTACAGCACGACTGATCTTGAAGATCTCGAATACATCGCTGAATCAGTCTCAGATCAATCTTGGGCAGCTTACATGATAGATGGAAACAATATAGTATTCGTGGTCACTATAGATTACAACAATGCTGCTCAGTAATATTGCTCAATGAAAATGCACGGTTTTGGGAATTTTCGATATCCTTGCTTCTTTCTATACGGTGTTTTAATGAAGTTTGTGGTGTTCTGATTGTGTTAACTAGGTTCAAAATCTGATGCAGCAGATGAAGAAAAATGGTAAACTCTGCGTGCTATATGAATGCACGCAGAGTTTTTGTTTTTCTATCCAATCAATGCTTTGAGTGCGGCTGTGTTCAGAAAATTCCAAGGCTTATTGAAATAAGGTTGGAAGAAGAAATCAGAAAATGCCAGGTCTTCTATGGTCATTTTGTTGTTAATTACGATGGACAATGTGTTTGCACTCTCGGTAATGTCTGCTTTCGACATAACTTGTCCGCCTATGATTTGACCGTTGTCTGATCTGTACACGAGCCTTACATATACAGGTTCAAAATCTGGCATGAATTCTGGACGATTGTTTTCTACGGCAAGGACAGTTTTCACAGATATTCCTTTTTCTCTTGCCCATTTTTCTGTCATTCCAGTGGTAGCAACGTTGTAGGAAAACACTTTCACACCAGATGTTCCTTGCGTTCCTTTGTACACGATACGATCCTCGAATAAGTTACATGCAGCTATCGTTCCCATCCTTACGGCATTTGTGGCAAGTGGAATGTACTCATATGACTGAGATGGTGTAAACCAAACAGCTGAACTATCGCCCGCCGCATATATATCCTTGTTCGACGTATGCAAATATTGGTCAACTAACAATGCTCCATTTGGAAGCATCTCGACCTTACCTTTCAGAAGGTCTGTATTTGGTCTAAAGCCTACTGCAAGGATGACTAAATCTGCATCATACTCTCCTTTGTCAGTTATGACTTTCTCAACTTTACCGTCTCTCCCATCGAACTTCGTAACTTTCTCACCAAGTACGAGTTTTATACCATTGTCTTTCATTTCTTTCTCAAGTATATCTGTTAATGCTTTATCCAAGTACTTTGAGAGCACTCGCTCTTCGATATCGAAGAGTGTAACTTCCTTCCCAATATGCTTGAACGATTCAGCAAGTTCTATACCAATGTATCCAGCGCCAATTACAGAGATCTTCTTTGCATTCTTCGATGATTTGACTATATCTTTAGCATGGTAGAAATTCTTCGAGAGCTTTATCCCATCAAGCTCAACACCAGGTATCTTTGGAACTATGGGCCACGAACCGAGTGTCACAATGAGTTTGTCATAGGTATCTTTGAAAGTCTCTCCAGTTTCTAAATTCTTTACTACTACGTACTTCTCTTTTTCGTTGATTTCCATGACTTCATGTTTCATCCTTGTCATCGCACCTATCTCAGATAATTTTTGTGGAGAAGAGTAAAAAAGTTTCATGGGGTCCTCTACAACTCCACCTATGTGCAACGCAATTCCACATGATAAGAATGATATCGTATCGTTCTTCTCGTATACCGTTATATCAACATCGTCACCATAAAGCTTTTTCGCCGTTGTTGTAAAAGCAGTACCTGCATGTGTGCAACCTATAACCAATACTTTCATTCTAACAACCTCCCATCATTCTATTGCTTCAGCCTTACTTTGTTGTACTGTACTATCTTCTTCAGATTGAGAAAAATATCACTTAGATTACATTAAATATTGTACTTAGTCCATCATAACTTGTCAATATATAATTTAGGAATGTAGTCTGCTTTCAAATAAGATAATTTGCAAGAGAATGCATTGTTTGTGGTATAATATCGAAAATTTAGAGAATTTAGTTACTGAAGATTTGAGGAGGGAAGAGTATGGATGATGTATTGAAGAAATTATCACTTCTTAAAGATACATCTAGGATCCTTTCAACATCCAAGGCAAGAGATAGGAACGATGCACTGAAACTTATAGCTGACGAGATTTTGGCGAGTAGGGACTACATACTATCGGAAAATTCAAAAGATGTCGAGATTGCAAGGCAAAAAGGTATGAAAGAGTCTCTGATCGATAGGTTGGTTCTGAATTATAGGAGAATCGATGAAATGGTGGATGCATGTAACGAAGTGGTCGAACTAAAAGATCCCATTGGCGAGGTCGTCGATTCGTATGTGCGTGAAGATGGGTTGAAGATATACAAGACTCGCGTGCCACTCGGAGTACTTTCCGTCATCTACGAGTCACGACCCAATGTTACGGTAGAAACGACGATTTTGGCACTGAAATCCGGCAATTGCATCTTGCTGAAAGGGGGGTCTGATGCGATCAATTCCAACAAGGCTATAGTCGATGTTATGAAATCTGCGTTGAGAAAAAGTAATTTGCCTGAAAGTGCGGTGGAATTGGTGGAGCAGACCGATAGATCAGTTGTTGACTTTTTGATAAAGCAGCGAGATTATATAGACCTCGTCATTCCACGTGGTGGCAAATCTCTTATAGAGTATGTTGTGCAAAATTCGAAGGTTCCAGTGTTGGAAACGGGCGCAGGTGTATGTCATATCTTCGTCGATGAGAGTGCAAATGTCGAGAAGTCTTTGGCTATAGTGGACAATGCAAAAACTCAACGGCCCGGCACTTGTAATGCTGTGGAAACTCTACTCGTTCACGAAGGAATTGCACAGGTTTTCTTGCCAAAGTTGAAAGAATTGTTCGATGAAAGGCATGTGGAGCTCAGAGGATGTGAGCAAACGCAAGAGATTATACAGTGCGTCCCGGCAACGCAAGAAGATTGGAGCACGGAATATTTGGATTACATCATTTCCGTGAAGGTCGTGTGTGGGTTGGAAGAAGCGATTGCTCACATCAATAAGTACTCTACAAAGCATTCAGAGGCAATTCTAACTGAGAATTACACAAATGCCATGAAGTTCATCGATTCCATAGATTCTTCCGCAGTTTACATCAACGCATCAACACGTTTCACGGATGGGGGCCAGTTTGGGATGGGTGCTGAGATCGGTATAAGCACGCAAAAACTGCATGCACGAGGTCCAGTTGGATTGAGAGACTTGACGACGACGAAGTACATCATCTTCGGCGATTACAACATCAGGCGTTGAATCGAAGAAAGACCTACATCGATGAGTTTGGAGTGATTGCATGGCTAGAATGGTGATAAAGGTTGGGAGCAATTTGTTGGTGAATCAAAGAGGTGTTAGAAAGAGTTATCTGATCGAGCTTGTTTCTAAAATAAACAAGCTTTTGGATGGAGGTCACGAAGTGGCATTGGTGACTTCAGGAGCGGGTGCCTCTGGTAAAACGTACCTTGGTTTAGATAAATCAACGAACAATTTGATTTCAAAACAAGCGCTGTGTGCGGTTGGGCAAGTCCAGTTGATGAATGTGTATCAAAATGCGTTCGATTTTTACCAAAGAAAGATAGCGCAAATATTGTTGACAAAAGACGACTTTTCTGATCACAAGAGGTATCTCAATTTACGCAATACGCTCATAGGGCTTAAAGGGCTCGGCATTGTACCAATAATAAATGAAAATGATACAGTTGCCGTCGATGAGATAAAATTTGGCGATAACGACACACTCTCTGCCATGTTTTCCATATGTTGGAGTGCAGAGTATCTGATTTTGATGACATCTGTTGATGGTGTCATCGATGAAAGTGGTAATTTGATAAAGGAGTATGTTCAAGGTGCCAAGATAGCATCTATTGAGGGTACAACTTTTGGAACTGGCGGAATTACATCCAAGATTTCAGCTGCGCTCATGGCGGCAGAAAGTGGCGTTGAGGCGTACATAATCAATGGGAAAGAGCTGAACAACATAGACTTGGTGTGCTCATCGCAGAATCCTGGTACAAAATTCACACCGTCGATTCAAAAGAAGTTATCGAGTAGAAAGTCTTGGTTGAAATATCTCAGCAAGTCGAAAGGGAACTTGCACATAAACGAAGGGGCGTACGAGGCGTTGAAGAAAAGGAAGAGCCTGCTTCCAGTCGGTATCGTTAGTGTTGACGGTCAATTTGAGAAGGGAGATAGCGTAAATGTCGTTTTCAACAGGTCAATCGTAGCAAAGGGGATTGTAAACTATTCTTCCCAGGAAGTCAAACGGATAATGGGGTTGAAAAGTTCCGAGATACCAGAAGAACTCTTCACGTACGAAGAAGTCATTCATGCAGACAACATTATCATTGGAGGACGATAGTATGGAGGCGACGAGTGTTACAAAGATAGGAATCATAGGTGTTGGAAACGTGGGAAGCATGATATTGGAAGTGCTTAGCAATTCGGAGCATTCTGGTGGATATCTTTTCAACATATTCAACAGATCTATCGACAAGATCAGAAAGTACGAAAGTTCTGAGAACATAAAGATCTGTAGTGGAGTTCAGGAGGTATACAGCAGTTCTGATTTTACTTTTATCTGCGTTAAACCGCAACAATCTGCACCTGTCTTTGCCGAGATACGAAATGTGCCGCAAGAACATGGGATCATAGTCAGTACGATCGCTGGAAAATCTTTGGAAGAGTTGATGAACGCAACGGAAAAGGTGAGAGTAATAAGGATAATGCCGACGATTACTGCGAAGATTTCTGCCGGCATCACCGCAGTTGGTTACAGTCATTCCATCTGCGAGCAAGAGAAGGAGACATTCAAGAAGCTGCTCTCACCGCTTGGTGAAATCATGGACTTGGAAGAGGAGAAGTTCGATGCATTTACCGTTTTGGGCAGCAGTGGGCCTGCATTCGTTGCTTTTGTGTTGGAAAGCTTCATCGATGGTGCGATAAACATAGGTGTCAATCCGGATTACGCAAGGAACATTGTTCTAAAAACATTCGAAGGTTCGATAAATCTACTCGAGCACATGAGCATAGAGCCATCAAGATTGAAGTATATGGTCTCATCACCTGGTGGCGTAACGATAAGGGGATTGTACGAACTGGAAAAAGATGGTGTAAAAGGTGCGATTATGTCTGCAATATACGAGGCTTATCTCAAGAGCAAACAGTTATGAACCAATAGGTTATGCCATCTTTCGGAGATGTTTTATACCGTTTTGGCATATAAATTTATATATCATTCAGTTACTAGCCATTTTAATATAAAAATGTAGATGAAAAAAGGTAGGTGAGAAATCACCTACCTGTTTTTTTCAATCTTAAATCATGCTAAATTACGGTATTATGAGCCTTGCTGTTGAACCGCGCTCTTTTCAGTGTACAAGTGACATGCGATTAGTCTGCCATCCGGAGATTTTACAAGTGGTGGTTCAACATTTTTGCAAATATCCATAACGTAAGGGCACCTTGGATGAAAGTGGCATCCTGAAGGTGGATTGATTGGATTTGGCACTTCTCCTTCGGGTATGAGACGCTTTTTTGATTCCATTATTTTCGGATCTGGTTCTGGGATTGCCGATATCAGTGCCTTTGTGTACGGATGCATCGGTGATTCGTAGATATGCTGGTATGTTCCTATTTCGACAAACTTTCCCAGATACATTACACCTATTTTGTTACACATATACTTTGTCGTCGCAAGGTCGTGTGTTATGAATAGGAATGTCAAATTCATTTCCTTTTTCAGTTCTATCAATAGCTGGAGTAGTTGGGAACGTACTGAAACATCGAGCATGGCAAGCGCCTCGTCTGCGACGACAAATTTTGGTCTAAGTATCAGAGCCCGTGCGATTACGATGCGTTGTCTCTGACCACCGGAGAGTTCGTGCGGGTATCTATCGTAGAGGTCTGCTTGCAAATTCACTCTTTCGAGCATCTCGCACACGAGTTTTTTTCTCTCACTTTGTGTGTTTCCTATGTTGTGTATATCAAGGCCGTGTTTTATCGCATCGCCTATCTTCATGTAAGGATTTAGTGCGGCCATTGGGTCTTGGAAGATTATTTGCATATCCTTTCTAAGTTTTCTCATTTCATCGCTACCGAGTTTCGTGATATCTCTGCCATCGAACTCTATCGTTCCTTCGGTAGGTTCGATGAGACGTAACACGATCCTACCAGTCGTTGTCTTACCGCTACCTGATTCACCAACAAGACCAAACGTCTCACCCGCTTCTATTTCAAAGGAGATACCATCTACCGCTTTAACGAAGCTTTGTGGTGTTCTCAGGAGGACTTCTCCTATGCTTCTTTTGACTGGGAAGTATTTCCGTATATCCTGTAAGCGTACTAAACTCATTGTTTATCACTTCCTTGAGTGTAAAGCCAACACTTTACCATCCCACCATCGATTTCTACAACAGCAGGTTCCTTTTCATCACATATGGACATCTTGTACGGACACCTACTTGCAAATCTGCAACCAATGGGTGGATTTACAAGCGATGGTGGAGAGCCTGGAATGAATGTCAATTCCAAGTCTTTTGGATTTGTATTGGGGATACTTTTGAGTAGTAATTTTGTGTACGGATGTTTTGGCTCATAGTAGATTTTCTCTTTTCCATTTTGCTCTACTATGTGTCCTGCGTACATCACTGCGATCCTGTCTGCCATCTCTGCGACGACACCGAGGTCGTGTGTTATCAATATGATCGATGCATTGTAAGACTGCCTAAGTTCGTCGAGTAAGTTTAGTATCTGTGCTTGGACTATGACATCGAGCGATGTTGTGGGCTCATCGGCAACGATGATGTCTGGATTTAGCACCAACGCCAATGCAATCATCACACGCTGTCTCATGCCACCGCTGAACTGGAATGGGTATTCTCTCATCCTTCTTGGTTCTATCCCCACTTTCTGCAATATCTGTGCGGTAACCTCTCGCGATTCGTTGAAGGAAATCCCGGGATTGTGTTCTTTTAGTGTTTCATAAAACAATTTTTCTACCTTTGTAATTGGATTAAGTGAAGTCATTGGGTCTTGAAATATCATCCCAACAACTTTTCCTCTCACCTTTCTCATATCATTTTCTCTAAGGGGTGTTACATCAACATCGCGTACAAGCAATTTTCCATAGTACTTTGTCTTTTGTGGTAAGAGTTTGAGTATTCCTTGACCAAAAGTTGATTTTCCGCAGCCAGATTCCCCGACGATACCTATCGTCTCACCTTTTCTCAGCGTGAGGTCTATGCCATCGACAGCCTTAACATAACTCTTTTTCGTCTTGTAGTGAATTTTCAAATTTTCTGCTTTAAGTACAACTTCTCCTTCGTTTTTTGTCATCAACTCTCACCTCCGCTCACGTATTGTCGGATTGAGGAGTTCGTTTATTCCCTCACTGAAAATGGAAAATCCGAGGGCCGCAAAGACGATGGCCAAGCCTGGGAAGACAATACCCCACCAAGCTCTGCTTAGAACAAATCGCTGGCCGCTATTCAAGTCGAATCCCCAATCTGGAGTGGGAGGTGCAATGCCAAGGCCTAAGAATGAAAGCCCTGCTTCGGTCATGAGCGCATCGGCAAGATTCATCGAAAGTACGACAACAACCGATGGCAAAACATTCGGGAATATGTATTTCAAAATTATCTCCCATCTCTTTGCACCAAGTGCCTTAGCTGCTTCTACGTACATTTCATCCTTTACTGCTGCCACTTGGTTTCGTATAACTCTGAAGTATGTAGGCGCGTAGACAACAGCAATTGAAATCGATATGTTTACGATGCCCGGTCCAAGAACGGCTGCAATTGCAATTGCTAATATGAGGCCAGGAAATACGTACATCGCATCCATTATGAGTGTCAAAACGCGATCCAACCAACCGCCAACGTACCCTGAAATTAACCCGAGTGGTACACCAATGATAAACGCAACAGCGACGCCAAGAAATGATATACTCAATGCAATCCTTGAACCGTATATTACTCTGCTCAATATATCTCTACCAAGATTGTCCGTTCCAAACCAAAAATCCTTTGATGGTGGTTCTAAAGAAAGCCCCACTCTTTCTATAGGGTCATAAGGTGCGATATATGGTGCAAATATTGCCAAGATGACGTAGAATATCATAATGAAAGAACCTATTAATGTCAATCTGCCAGTTCCAGAACCAAATAAATCTCTTGCAAAATCGCCTATTCTCTCACTAACGAATTTTTTATCTCTAGCCACAGAATCCCTCCTCAGTACCTAACCCTCGGGTCCACAAGGGCATTTACTATGTCTATTATTATGCTAATTACCACTATGAACAATCCGAAAAATATGATCGTGCCCTGTATGGCAGGAAAGTCTCTGTAACGTATCTTCATCACAAGATAGCTACCTATCCCTGGCCAAGAAAACGTAGTTTCTGTTAGTATAGCTCCTGCAAGCAGTGATGCAAATTCCATGCCAATGATCGTAAAAATCGGTACGAATGCGTTCTTAACCGCATGACCGTAGAGTACGACTCTTTTCTTCAATCCGCGCGCCCTTGCTGCCTTAACAAGGTCTTTTGAGAGTATCAAGACGGTATTGTTTCTAACCATCCTAAGAAATATACTCGATGTCACCATACCAAGCGTTATACTCGGTAATGCCAAGTAACGAAGTACCTCTAAAAGTCCTTTCCAATCGCCAGACATTATCGCATCGAGAACATAAAGACCCGTTCGTACTTTGAACGATGTTACAGCAGGGATCCTACCACCAACCGGTAACCATCGCAAATACGATGCAAAAATCAGTTGAAGAATGAGACCAAACCAAAAGACTGGAACCGAGTAAAGTAACACAGAATACACCCTTGCGCCGATATCAAGTGGCTCATCTTTTCGCCAAGCGCTTTCAGCACCCCAGAATAATCCGATAAGTAGTGCAATGATGAAAGCAAATATCGTGAGTTCAAGTGTTGCAGGAAATCTATCTTTGAGCTCTTCTATCACTGGTCTATTCGTTAACGTAGAAGTTCCAAGATCACCGGTAAACACATCCTTCAAGTAATCGAAAAACTGCACGATTATTGGTTTGTCAAGTCCCATTTCGTGCCGTTTCTGCTCGATCACTTCAAGAGGTGCCTTTCCGCCAAGGATTGCCAACACAGGGTCACCAGGTATGATGCGGAGTAAGAAGAATATGACTACCAGCAAGATGAAAATCATAGGTAAGGCCAGGATTATCCTAGTCAAGATATAACTTCTTAGTGACAAATTCGATCACCCCTTGCATTCTAAATTTTAATTTTGAAAAAGCCCGCATGAAGCGGGCTTTTTCATGCCAAAGTTGAGTATTATTTCTTCTCAAGGATGTAGTATCTGAAAATCTGGGATGGTTCAAGCACAATACCGGAGATGTTAGACCTTGCCTCGCAATCTGCGAAACCTTGCCACAGTGTTATGTAAGGCGCATCCTTTGCAGCTATCTGTTGAACTCTCTGGTACAGAGCTGTTCTTTCCTGAAGCGTTGTCGCAGCTCGACCCTTTATCATTAGATCTTCAACTTCTGCACTCTCATAGAAACTACCCATCGATGCTGCACCACTCTTACTTAAGAATGGCCACAAATAGTCGTCTGGGTCCATGTAGTCTGGATACCATCCGAGTAAGAAGAGCCCCATCGTTCCGTTGAGGAAGTACTCAACGTACGTTGACCATTCCGCGTACTTTATGTTCACTTTTACCACACCGGTTGCTTCAAACGAGCGTTTTAGTAGTTGTGCAACATCAGCTTCTGTTGAGCCATAGTGAGAAGGCGTGTACCACAAGTCTATCGTTAATGGTTTACTTGAAGAGTAACCTAGTTTTTGAAGCATTTGAGTTGCCTGTTTTGGATTGTATTTTGGCATTACATCGATATGGCTCCACCATCCAATTGGAACAAGCGTGTAGAGCGGTGACGCTAATCCTGAGAAAACAGTCTTAACTATTGCGTCTCTGTCAACTGCATAAGATAATGCTTGGCGAATTGCTGGATTATCGAATGGTTTCTGCTTTACGTTGAGCACCAAGAAACGAATTTGAGGGCTAGTACCAAGATAAACCTTTAGGCCAAGCTCCGATTGGTTCTTTTGCAAATCGAGTATATCGTTTGGATCCATATGCCTATAGGCTACGTCTATCTGTCCAGTCTCAAGTGCCATCCTAAGTTGCGTAGAATTCTCAAAGAACTGAATGATGATCTTTGGTGTCTTCGGCTTTGCGCCAAAGTACTTTGGATTTGCTTCAAGTACCATCCTGACATCTCTTTGCCACTCGGTCACTTTGTATGGACCGGATGCTGATGGTGCACCATCGATAAACTTATCCGCTGGTGTAGTTTTTGGATTCATTGGGAATCCAACGGTGTACCCAAGTACGGACACAAATGCGGAGAATTTGTACTTCAACGTTACTTTCAAAGTCTGTGCATTGACTACTTCTATCTTATCTACTACATCACCAAGCAAGAATGCAGGGTCTCCGCCAAGTTTCATGACTCTTTCCCAAGACCATTTGAATACACTTGCATCGATAGCAGTACCATCTTCAAATGCAGCGCCCTTCTTTATGGTAAATGTATAAACCAAGCCATCTTTTGAAACTGTCCACTTTTCAAAAAGCCAAGGAATTATTTCCGCAGTTCCAAGTTTGTAATCAACTGGACCTGCAAGGACATTGAAAAGTATGTTACTTGAGAAGTAGTCATAGCAATTTGCTGGGTCAAGAGTTCTAATTTTATCGGTCGTCCCGACAACGATATAGTCTGATGCTGAAAAACCTAAAGCCACGAATAGCATAAATAACACAACCAAATACTTCTTCATACTCGATACCCCCTTTTAAGAAGTTTACTTATTATACTAAAATTTAATACGTCAAGTCAAGTAATACTTACAAATAAGCAGAAAACGATTATTTTTTCGCATTATACGTAATTTCCAGAACATTGACACCGCTTTTCAAATTATTCATGTATCTAGCCTAAGGTGGAGCACCGGATAATGTCTATGAAATTATCTTCTTATCAAGAGAACTGAAGAATCAAAGTATATTGAAATATTAAATGATTTATTGTATAATTTAAAAGATAAAGGAACAGTAAACTTCTTGTAGGAGGATCAAGTCCATGAGTACAGGCGAAAAATCTCAAGAACTAACGTTAAAGGATATAATCACTATCTTTAAGAGAAGAGTTAATATTTTTTTCATTGTACTCGTCATAACTGTGGTAATAACGGCTGTATATATATTCATTGCAAAGCCCGTTTACAGTGCTACAGCAAGACTAAGAATTTCCACATCACAATCTTCAGGTATAAGTTTGAGTCAGTCTTTGCTAGGAATAGCTGGCTTGGGTGGTTCAAGTGCTGATATTACAACAGAAATAGAGATAATGAAGAGCCGAACAAATGTTGGAAGAGTCATCGACAAACTCAATTTGATAGACTTTTTCCAAAAAAGGTCTGGAAAGACAATTAACAGAGAAGATTTAATAAGCTCTTTGCAAGATTCGATCCAAGTTAAACCAGTAGAAAATTCCAATATTGTAGACATAGTAGTAGAAGATTTAGACCCTGAACTGAGTGCGAAAATTGCAAATGAACTGGCGAATTCTTATATAGAGCTTAGTGCTGAGATCGAAAAGCAGGGATATAGTTCTAGTAGAGAAACACTAGAAAAGCAATTGCCAATAGTGCAAAAGAATCTTGATGACTTGGATACGAGAATAAGAGATTTCAAAGAAAAGAACAACATTTTTTCTGTAAGTGAACAAGCAAATTTATTACTTGAAAGGTTTTCTGATTATGATACTCAGTATACGAACCTCCAGCTAGAGTTGGAGGGAGTAAAGCTTTCTTTAAAGAGTTTAGATGAACAACTTAAAGCCCTTCAGAAAGATATTGTTTCTTCTGAGAATATAACTTCCAATCCTGTCATATCCTCACTGCGAGAAAGAATTACTGATCTCAATATCCAGTTATCCGCTTTATTGGAAACTTATTCAGAAGATAGTACCCAAGTTCAAAATGTTAGAAAACAACTATCCGAGGCTCAATCACTCTTAAGTAAGGAAGTTGAAAAAGTGATATCGTCTAAGACCATGGGACTTGATCCAGTTTATACCGAACTCTACATAAAAAAGGCAGATAATGAATCACGGTATCAAATAATACAGGCAACCCTAAGTTCCCTGGAAATAATCCGTAAGAAATACGACGATATTCTAAAAAGTCTTCCAACCATTGAACAAGAACTCGTTAGCTTGGAAAGGAATAGAAAAGTACAAGAAGCCGTATACGTTGCATTACTCCAGAAATTAGGTGAGATATCGCTCAATGAATCTTCGGTTTCTTCAAAAGCAACGATATTCGAATTGGCTGAGAAACCACTCAGACCAACTAAACCAAACAAGAAACTAACTTTGGCAATCGGTAGTATTCTCGGTGTTTTTCTTGGAATATTCACCGTTTTTGTGAACGAAGTAACTGATAAGAAAATACGCGGCAGTGAAGATATAACTCAATTGATTAATGAAGCAAATATACTTGCAGAAATAAAGGATAAGGAAGGTGCTTCAAAAGATATTTCTGAAACTTTTATTGCACTCTCAACCAATCTGAATTTGAATAGTGAAAGATTGTCAAAAATGATCTGCGTATCAAGTTCAAGGGAAGGAGAGGGCAAAACGTTTGTTGCATTCAACCTTGCGAAAGCCTATTCAATGGCTGGGTACAAAACTCTGCTTGTAGACTTAAATTTGAGAAATCCATCTATTCACAAGCTACCAAATATCGCTGTTCAAAGAGATTTAGGAGTGTCAGATGCCATTCTAGAAAATATAGATCCTGAAATCATCATTAGGAATCTACCAGACGGTTTAGATGTTATAACTTCAGGTTCCAAAATAGATAACTCTGTTCTTGTTTTTAATAATCCAAGAATAACTGAATTTTTGAAATCTTTAGCCAACAAATATGACAGGGTAATCGTTGACACTGCTCCGATAAATGGTGCTTTGGAAACATTGCTTTTAGCCAAGATTGTCGATGGCTTTGTTCTCGTTGTGAGGACTAATGAAAGTTTGAAGCTTGATCTTGTCCGTATAAACCATCAAATTGTTACCTCCGGTGGAACTGTTCTTGGTATTATAGTTAACAATAAGTCGAAGTCTTGAAATCATCATCGTTGCGTTCTACATTCATAAAATGGCTATTAAGGATTGGGTCTACCGTTTTGGTAGGCCTTTTTTATTATTTTCGTTGTACATTGAACTTTCATTGAAGTTCTTGGTCTAATTATTATCGAGTTCTAAACAATTATTGTCTTGAAAGGTGATGGTTATCATTAGATTGAGAACAGTTCTCATCATGATTTTATCTTTTTCAACCCTAGTTTTTCCTTGGTCAGGTCATTCGATTTACACGTTTCTAGTTATGAAACATTCGGAAGTTGATCTGGATTTCTTTGTGAAAATACGTCCAAAAGATTTTGAAGAAGAAAGAATATACAATCAGGAAGGTAAGCTGAAAGAGTATCTTGTCGAAGACATATCTGGAATGAATGGTACGGGACTGATTGAGTATGAACTGGTGAGTAAATATGGTTTCTTGAACAATTCATCAGTTGACGGACAGCTTCCTGCTTGGCAGATTATATCACTGTACAGCAGTTTTCCAGACACTGGGATTGATTGCTTAAGAGATGTTTCGTGGATTCAAGACACTTTTCTTGGAGATAGTCAAGCTTTACGACACAGCAAGATAAAGGTGAGACCTGTTGAAGTATTTGAGGGAGACCAATCGTTCCTTTACTTTGCTAAGAAGTCATCAGAACTCTTGAAAGTAGGTAACGAGTATTGGGGATTAAGGTATCTTGGCTATGCACTCCATTACTTGGAAGACTTGATGCAGTCATACCACACGAGACCCGGCACGGTCTGGGAGTTAGTACGTTATCCTTTTGATAAGAATATCAGAATACTCTTGAGAAACGCACATACTACTTACGATGATATGATGGTTTACTTGATGTTGTACGATGAGGATAGGTTGGAAAGTATAATATCGAATGCAAAACCTATATACTTTTCCTCGTATGAACAACTCATCAGAGAGGCTTACATGTACTCCCACAGTGAATTCTTCAAGATACATGATATGATCAAATCTTCATTTGGTGATACGTTATATGGTCCTGCACCATCTATGGAAGACTTTGCAAAATTGGCTAAGCAAGGAGAATTGGACAACCTAATCAACGAAACGTACAAGATCATATCGACCATGTCGAGTGTCATAAAGGGATTTGTTACTATGCAACTTGACACTCATTGAACACATAACTTTCCGCAATGTACCTCGTTTATCAGAGTATCATCATACCCTTTTTATCAAGGCTCTTCATGCTACATTGCATGTCTTGCAGGTAATCGATGTGATAATTGCACACTTACATTAATAAGAATAATTAGTCTTGACAAATACAATTAGCGGTGATATCATAATAGTGGTGATTGTGAATAAAATCACTATCGATTTAAGAACTAAGAATAGTGTAAAAGAAAACACTGAGGAGGCGATATCATGGAGAACTACAAGGATGAATTGGCAAGTTTGAAAGGTGACTTGAAAGAATTAATTGGAAAAGCACCGGAGGTTTCGAAGTTTACAGAGTACGTTGGAGCAGCAGAAAAAACAGCAAAACTTGATGAAAAGACGAAGGAACTCATAACACTCGGTATAGCAATTGCAGTCAGATGCGAACCTTGTATACTCTGGCACATGGATGCAGTAATAAAGGCGGGTGCAGATGAGGGAGATATTCTGGAAGCAATAAAAGTTGCAGTAGCAATGGGTGGAGGACCTTCTTTGATGTACGGTATAAAGGCCTACGATATAATGAAAGAGCTCTTGAAGAAATAAGTTACGAAGCGACTAGTATATTCAATTCGGAAAAAAGCGGTGCTCTTGAAAGCACCGCTTTTTTCATTAAGTGAGCATATATAAAATTGAGCAATTTTGAACTATACTAAACAGTTTGTATCCAGAGTACTGTTGCCTTTTCCTTCCCTGGATTTCTCAAATAATGTATGCAATCTGCTGAATAATAGAAACAATCGCCTTCAGCTGCATGGTACTTTTTTCCGTCGAGGTAGACATCGACTGAACCTTCTACTACGTAACCAAATTCGTCACCATCATGGTAGTCTTCTTGATCAGTCTGAGCACCTGGCTCTAATTCAACGATCTTTGCATCCAGTTCTTTGTCTTCTATTGCATCCATGAGTATCTCCATCTTCACACCTTTTGGCAATTCGTACATCGGGACTCTCTCTGTTTTCTTGAATATTATCTTTTTCGGTTCATCTGAGAAAAAGTGTTGAAGGTCTGTACCCAACACTCTCAATATCCTTTCAAGTGTTTCAACAGATGGAGAGACTTTGTCACTTTCAAGTTGTGAGATGAAACTTCTGGAAAGGTCACATCTGTCGGCAAGTTCTTCTTGTGTGTAGTTTCTAGCAACCCGAAGCCTTTTTATCTTTGTACCGAGCTTCATAATTTTCAATGGCGCAACAACTTACGGTCTGCACCATTACCTCCCTTCAAACTTGTGCACTTCTCTCTATATCTTATCATAAAATGCCGTTCTGTGTCAAAATTCATGTTGAAATTAGGACAGATACAAAAATAAATACAAAAGGCGGCAGTGTTTTCCTGCCGCCAATTTGTGATCTGTTTGTTAACTATTCTTCTATGAGCTTTTTAACAAAGTTTGGTAATGCAAATGCTGCCTTGTGTATTTCTTCGTTGTAATACCTGAGTGGTTCTTTGAAATTCCTTACTCTATCAACATCGAACGATCCTATTGGATCAAGGCCTGATTTTGAAGCGTACGTATATGACCACATACCGCCTGGGTATGTTGGCATGAATCCCAAATACAGTCTAACTAGTGGAAATGCTTCTTTTATTCGTTTATAAGCGGTTGTCCCCCACTCATAATCATACATTATACCTTCAGTCTGTGCACTCAGTATTCCATCTTTCTTAAGTGCCTCGCTGCAAGCTTTGTAGAAATCTACGGTGAACAATTGTCCACCTTCTCCCGCTGTGGGATCTGTCGAGTCAATTATTATCACATCGAACTCTTCTTTAAATTGCCTTACGAATTTTGCGCCATCTTCGTACAACAATTCTACTTTTGGATCGTTCAATCTACTGCCCGTGTATGGTAGATGCTCCATAGCCGCTTTAACTACCATTTCATCGATCTCACACAGTACAGCCTTTTCGACAGATGGGTGCTTCAAGATCTCTCTGATACTTCCACCATCTCCGCCACCTATTACAAGCACTTTTCTCGGATTTGGATGCATAAACATCGGTACATGGACGAGCATCTCGTGATACATAAACTCATCTCTTTCAGTTGTCATTGTTATACCATCCAACGAGAAGACTCGACCGTAGAATGGTGAATCGAATATATCTATTCTCTGATATGCACTTTGAGCAGCATAAACATGCTTATTGATCTTCATGAATAGTCCGCCAACGTCTCTCGAGTACCATTCAGTGTACAACATATGTCGTCCTATATTCAATTCTTTTTCTACCATGGCAATTCCTCCTTTGGTATCCCTTCTATAGATTTACAGGTCAGAGAGCTCTCACAAATTTCTCGAAATCACCTACAAATGGCTTATGAGGCGAGTTTTCCGGGATACCTATTTCGTCGTAAATTCCTCTGAGATGTTCAACAACGTGTGCCCTTTGGGAATTGAAATACTTCTTCAAATAAGAAAACGCCTTCCAAGGATCCACGTGTTCCCCACAAGTGAATAGGTCAACTGCCGCATACCCATATTCTGGCCAAGTATGAATTGTGAGATGCGACTCGCTTATAACCACAACTCCACTCACCCCGTAGGGAAGGAATCGGTGAAAAGAGGTATCAACTATTGTTGCACCAGCTTCGTATGCTGCTTGTTTCATGTGAAACTCAATTGCGTCAACTTCATCAAGTCTTTCTCTGTCGCAATCGTAGAATTCAGCGATAAGATGTCTTCCCAAACTCTTCATACAAATCCCTCCCCGCAATATTTTTTGTTGGAATATATTTATTCATCGATGTTACGTCAATTTTCAGATGTGTCTTTGTGCACTTAAATGATCAAAAACTAACCATTTATATTCTCATGATTACTTAAGTATACAAAAAACGTCAGTAATACGGTCAATATTATATATCATATTGCTATGTTAAGTGGTTAATATTCGGTAACAATTACCCTAAATTTTGTGTCCAAAAAAATCATTCAAAGGACGTTTAGAGTATAATATCTTGCCTTGAAAACTGAATACGAGCAATTATCTGTACATTCTGTACATTAAGAATAGAATTCATAATAGATGTTGAAAGGAGAGGAATTATTGATGAGCAAGTTTGGTACGTCACAAATCAGTACAGAAAAGGCTGATGTTGAGAGAAGGTTGATGATTCTCACAACACTCTTTGTAACCGGTATAGTTGTATCAAATGTTATTGCTGCAAAGATCGTCAAGATTGGTGTTTTCGTATTTCCGGCATCGATACTGAGCTATACGTTTACTTTCATACTTTCAAATATGGTTTCCGACATACTCGACAAAAAGTACTCAAGTTATCTGATATGGATGGGATTTCTTGCACAAGCAGTTGCAAGCGGTTTGGTGTTGTTGGGACTTTTCATGCCTGCAGAGTCGATCGATAGGGGAGAGGCATACAGGTTACTGCTCGGTATGAACTGGCGATTTACATTGGCGAGTTTTTGTGCATATGGTGCATCACAATTTTTGAATTACTATATCTTTAATTCTAAGCTTTTGAAGAGTAAGTTTGTCGCAAATCTCGTTTCAGTTTTGATTGCGCAGCTTTTCGATACGATTGTATTCACATTTGTTGCATTTACCGGAGTTTATCCAAGACTTTGGTCGATGATATTGTCTCAATATATAATAAAGGTTATAATAGTTGTAGTTGCAAATCCAATCTTCTTGTTGACGAAGAAATTGAGATGAAGGTATCTGAATTTGTAAGTTCAAGTTCAGAAGGTGATATCTTTGATCTATATGGAGACTTACGATTATCCTGGTGCATTGAACATGGCCATCGACGTTGCTATCGGTGAGTTGACAGATGACGTCTTCCTTCGGTTTTATACTTGGGAACGCCCAACTTTGTCTTTGGGAAAACATCAGGACGGTGCTGATATAGATGAAGATTATATAAGAAAGAGTGGTTTTGATGTGGTACGCCGCCCTTCCGGTGGTCGAGCTGTTCTTCATTGGGATGAGCTAACTTATTCCGTTATCATTCCAAGTACGCATGATCTCTTCGATACGAAGGTACTTGAGCTATACAATCTGCTTTCTGGAATCATCGTCGATGGCTTGAACGATATAGGGTATCCGGTAAAAATCGTTGAAGGGCATAGAAAGCCTGTGAGTAGTGTTTGCTTCCAAGTGCCTTCAATCTATGAGGTTGCTCTGAATGATATAAAAGTGATAGGTAGTGCGCAAACTCGGACTCAAAGGTACATTTTACAGCATGGTTCCATTGTGCTTATACCGCATGACGAGATAAAGCAATGTTTCAAGAGTACAAAACATTTGGATATTCCACTCATAGGGTTGTATAGTTACGTTGAGAAGCCTATGGATGAAATAGCCTATGCCCTAAAATCCAGTTTCGAGAAGTATTTTGGAAGGGCAAAAGAACTAAAGGACGGGCAGTTTGATGAAATAATTAGTAAAGCAAATGGAATGGTAGGTATGTTTGTATGGAAACGTTAACAAATGAAGGAATACTTGGAGGTAAGTTGTACGTTGTAGGTACGCCTATTGGTAATTTGTCCGATATTACTCTAAGGGCACTCGAGGTATTGAAAAGTGTCGATTTTATAATTGCCGAAGATACTAGACGAACATTAAAACTTCTCAGTCACTTTGAAATTTCAAAACCGATTGATTCATTCAATGAACGCAATTCAACAAGAAAGATGGACAAAATCATAGAGTTTCTGAAAATGGGAAAGAATATTGCCCAAGTTTCCGATGCAGGCATGCCAGTTATTTCAGACCCGGGCGCGAATTTGATTGAGAGATGTTATAAAGAGGGAATAAGGGTAGAAGTAGTACCGGGGCCGAGTGCATTAACTAGTGCAGTCGCACTTAGCGGTTTCGGCGGTAATAGATTCTATTTCGTTGGTTTCATGCCGAAGGACAAGAATCGCAGAAGGCTGCTGAGAAAACTTGAAAAGGATGAATTGATAGAGAGGATAGTGTTTTTTGAAAGTCCAGAAAGGTTGCGGAAAACACTGGATGATATTCTCAGTATACTCGGAGACCATAGAATTTTCATTGCTCGTGAGTTGACGAAGGTACATGAAGAACTCTTTATTGGCACGGTATCACAAGCTTTAGGACATTTTGAAGATGTGCGTGGAGAATTGACGATTGTGTTGGATTTGAAGAATTCTGAAGATAACAATGGTGAGAAAGATGCTGACTATTGAAAGTGGTTTCTTGCGTGGCAAGAAAGTGGATATCGTCAACGATTCACGAACGAGATACACTAGTGCGATAGTTAGAAGAAGTTTGGCAAATATGGTCGATTTTGAGAATAAAGTATGTGCAGATGTATGCTGTGGAAGCGGAGTAGTTGGTTTCGAGATGATCAGCAATGGTGCAGTGCATGTGACATTTGTTGATACATCGAATTTATCTATTGCTACTGTAAAAAGGAACTCGAAGTCCCTATCAGTTGAGAATCAAGTGAGTATAGTCAAGAACGATGCACGCAAGTTTTTGGAATTGTACAATGGTACTTTTGATATCGTCTATTCAGACCCACCGTACGAACTTGGGATCGTCGATGAGATTGTGAAAAGAGTTCATAATGTGATGAGCGAAAACTCCATTTTCATACTACAATGCTCAAAGAGAGAGAAACCTTCTGAAAACGCACTGAAAAGTATAAAAATCACGAAAGAAAGGGATTACGGTGACACTTTTCTCCTCTTTTTCGAAAAAACTCTAAAGGTATGATATAATTAATTTTGTGTTGATATTGCACATCTTGGAGGTGTGAAGATGGCTTTCTCTTTTGCAAAGAGGGAAAAAGAAGTGATCGCTAATTTGATAGAGCTTTCTCACAAGACGGTGGAGGTTACAACGATCCTTAAGCATCTATTTGAACTCTTTTTTGCGGATGACGATCACTTTTCAGAGGTATTTAATCAAGTGAAAGATTTGGAGCGCAATGCAGATGAGATTAGGAGGAGTATCATATCGGAAACATACAAGGGACTATTCTTGCCCGACATGCGTGAGGTGATACACTCCCTAACTGAAGGAATAGATAGAGTTGTGAATAAGTGTGAATCCGTAAGCAAGATTCTAAGCTTTCAAACCCCATATGTACCAGCACAGATAAGGGAAAAGATGATCGGTCAACTCGAATGTGCCATATCTGCATCAGGTTCATTTACAATTGCAGTTCAAAAGCTCTTCGATAACATAGATGAAGTGCATCATTATGTATTGCAAGTAGAAGAGTTTGAGCACAATGAAGATGTTATTGAAGGAGAAAGTTTGAAAGAGATCTTTTCATTAGACTTGCCACTTGCCGAAAAATTGCAACTTAAAGAATTAGTCATAAACATAGGCGATATAGTGGATAGAACAGAGGATGCTTCAGACATACTGGAGGTATTGCTATTAAAACTGTCTTATTGATGACTGTTTTAATCTTATCGATTGTTACACTGTCTTTTGGAGCAGAATATTACGTCTACTATAATTCTTTGGTGCCAGTATATCGCTCACTTTACCAGATAGAGCCATTTTTCGACTATACAAGAGTTGTAAAATTTGAGTATGATAGACCAAACGCAGAGCTCGTAAAGATAAGAGATGGGCGTCAACCCGTTATTCTGGTACACGGCATAGACCCTTGGGAGATTGAAGGCGTTTGGACGCTCTATAAAAAGCAATTCATCGAGAACTGGAAAAGGTTGTTACCATCGGAGTATGGCCTATACATATTTGTCTATCCATCCCTCGATGTACCGATAGAACAAAGTGCCAATGTACTTGCACAAGAGATTTTAAAATTAGGCGAAGATGAAGATGCAGGCAAAATCAACATCTATGCACACAGTATGGGCGGTTTAGTTGTTAGGTATGCACTAGTAAATCTAACAAGTGAAGAAATTAAGTCGCGAGTAAATAAAATTGTATTTGCAGGTACACCACATATAGGTTCACCGTTTGCAAACTTGATAGTTATGGACAAGAAGATACTCAAGTTTCATCCAAAGTGGGATTTGTTGAAGAGTACATTGATTGCAGCAAACACGGTAGGTTCATTTATACAAGCACCAAATTACAGTTATCTGATCTTTGGTAAAAGGCATCCTCCAATTCCTAAAGAGGTGGAATTTGCAAACTTTGGCGGCGTTGTGTCTGATTCTCCAGTAAAGGTTTTTAGAAATTCAGTTGAGACAAATTTTTTGACGACTCAAGGCCTCAATTTTTTGACAGCCATTTCAAAGGTAGTGTATGGGCTTGATTCTGACTTTTCCATTAACGATGGTATGGTACCTTTAAACAGTGCCGTTCATTTTGGTAATGCACAGATTTTTTCTGGATACGACCATGCAGATTTTATTTTGAGTGATATAATAATAAACGAAGCTATAAATTACTTCTATTACCACTGATGAAATGTGATGAAATACGATGAAATACGATGATATCACACTTAATGACAAGATAATTTAGAGTAGATGTGAAAGGAGTGAATGAAGAATTGAAAAAGGTATCATCGAGAAGTGTGTTTCTTCTCTTGATAGTTTTGCTTCTATTCATGCTTTCATCTTGTTCGGTACCTTTCGTACCGCAAGTTCCTCCAGCAAGTTACTCTACTGACGCTGCAGTAAATGTACTTTCAAATAAGTATTATCTTTTGGATAGTGGCGAGATAAATGGTTTCGGCGATATCGCACTAGGTGATGGAAGGTACGCAGTTTTCGATGGTGTAGATGGCATATTGATGATCTTTCGATACGATAGCAAAGATGAATCAAAAGAGAAGTGGAATGAAATAACCAAAAAATATGGCGGTAATCCCTTGAAGTTGAAGTATATGAAGGTAAATATGGGGACATATGGGATTTTCACCGTCAGGCTTGAGAACACAGATCTCTATACATGGTACAAGGAAAACTGGCTTGTAGTTATCACGGGTGACAGTGTAGATAAATTCGTAAGTGATGTAAATGACATATACAAAGAGATAAACGAAGCAACAAAATAATTTTAGGAAATATAAGTATCTTACAGCTAATATAACAATTGATATAGCAATGAGCGTAAACGGCGTGAACGATATGGAAAACATGAGTGAGGATAGAAAAAGTATCGATTACAGTATAATAGGTGTGGATGAAGCAGGTAGAGGGCCACTCTTTGGCCCAGTTGTTGCTGCAGCAGTCTATCTTGACGAAGGGACTTACATGGAAGGAATTGCAGATAGTAAAGTCCTATCGGCCAAGAAAAGAGAAGAAGCGTACAACAGAATAGTAGTTAATGCAAAATATGGCATAGGGCTTGCCACACCTGAAGAAATCGATTTGTACAACATATTTCACGCAACTGAATTAGCTATGAATAGGGCACTTGAAATATTGGCCCAATATGTTGAGATAAGAAATGTACAAGTAGATGGCAAGAACTTGAGACTGAGTTACCCTTCAAAATGCATAGTAAAGGGCGATAGCAAGGTTTATCAGATTTCTGCAGCATCGATACTAGCAAAAGTGACGAGAGATAGGATAATTGAAAAATTCGATTCACAATTTCCCCAGTACAAGCTGGCGAAACACAAGGGTTATCCAACGGTGGAACACTTAGAAACATTGCAGATGTATGGCCCAACTTATTTCCATAGACTGACATTTGATCCAGTTAGGAAGATTTTGAATACTCAATTGTTGGAAGAATGGTATCGTGATGGTAAGATAAGTGTTGAACGGTACAGAGTGATTTTAGATTCAATGGGGGTGGATATTTTTGGCAACATTCGAATCAAGAGACGGAAAAGCAGAAAGAGTTGATTCTTCACGATTTGAAAAGTTTGAAAAGAGTGTTTTAGATAAAGGATTTGTAAGATTGGCTGACATGATGGGCGATGATTATTCAGCAGTTAAAGCAGCACGTGTTTCATATGGTCAAGGATTGAAAACGCCACAAAAGGACAAGTCACTCGTTTTATATCTCATGGAACATGGGCACGAGACACCTTTTGAGCACATAGTATTCACATTCCATGTGAAAGCACCACTCTTCGTCACAAGACAATGGTTCAGGCATCGTATAGGTTCTTTCAACGAAATTAGCCAAAGGTACACGGAAGTCAAAGAGGAAGAGTTCTACGTACCGGATAATGTGCGCGTGAATATATCTGAAGATAGGCAAAAGTCTGTAGAAGTAGAAGACACCGCACTTTTGGAGAGTATAAGAGAATCGATACAAAAGGCATGCGAAGAAAGCTACAGAGTTTACAAAGAGCTTTTGAACAAAGGTGTGGCAAGGGAACTTGCCAGAGTTGTCTTACCGTTATCCACTTACACTCAGTTTTATTGGACGGTAAATGCCAGGAGTTTAATGAATTTTTTGAGTTTACGTGCTGATTCGCATGCGCAATGGGAGATTCAACAGTACGCATTAGTCATAGCTGAGTTTTTCAAAGAGACTTGTCCGTGGACATACGATGCGTTTATTAAATTTACTTACAAGGGCGATTTGTTACCTAAACAGAACGTATTGGAAAAATAAATGGTGTAAATTAGATGAAAAGCGAAAGGGGGAAGAGCACAATCGTTTATTTTGGATGAAGCGAGGTTTCATGTGCTCGTACGTGATGAAATTATCCGAACTGTTAAAGCTTGTAGATGGTGTGGTACTTGTTGGCAACGATGAACGAAATATTGACGACATTGAAATAGAAAAGGTAGCAGCTTCGGATCTAATGAGCGATGTACTTGCACTTCCAGAACCAGGTTCTTTACTTGTTACGGGATTAGCAACCCCACAATGTGTAAGAACTGCTGCCGTTGTAGGTACACCGGTGGTTTTGGTCGTAAGAAACAGAGATATCATGCCAGAAACAAAGATTGCCGCTGAAACATCTGGTGTAATACTTTGTGTTACAAAAAAAGGTATGTACGAAGTCTGTGGACTTCTTTATGAAGCAGGGCTAAAAGGTGCTTTCATGGAAAGAGATTAATCCTTCAGCTCTCGCATTCAAGGTCTCTTGGAGGTGTTGCAAATGTTTATAAATACAGAACCACTGTATGCTTCAATGGTTGAAGAGATAAAAACTCGAATTTCAAAACTCAGTCGTACGCCAAAATTAGCTGTTGTTACTTGCCAACCTGATCCTTCGACCCTAAGTTATCTGAAGAGTCAGGAAAAACAAGCAAAGAGGTTAGGAATCGAATTTTCTGTTTACGAATCGTCAAAGGCATCGGAATTGAAATTGCTACTTTCAAGGTTATCTGCTGATACCTCTATAGATGGCATTTTGTTGACTCATCCGCTGCCGAAAGATATTTCAGAATTAGAAGTTGCATCGATGATCTCACCCGAAAAAGATGTAGAAGGCAGAAACCCATTGAATTTGGGTAACATCTTGTATGATCACCCAACATTTCCACCGTGTACGGCGCAAGCTGTTATGAAGATCATAAACTACGTTACGAACCCATCCGGTAAGAAAATTGCAGTCATTGGAAGGAGTGTAACTGTTGGGAAGCCCTTGGCCATGCTACTCTTGCAAAAAGGTGTAGATGCAACTGTTACAGTTTGCCATTCTCGGACGCAGAATGTTGCCGACATAATGAAAGACTCTGATATAGTCGCAGTAGCAATTGGGAAAGCAAAGGCTTATAACAAGGATTATTTCAAACCTGGAACCATAGTGATCGACGTAGGAATAAACGTCGAAAATGATGAGATATGCGGTGATGTAGACCCATCTGTATCCGAAATATGCGACTTAACACCAGTTCCAGGCGGAGTTGGAAAGATAACCACGCTTGTTCTCATGGAAAATACTGTGAAAGCAGCAGAATTAAACAAGCAACTATAATTATCATTTATAATATCATTTACTTAGGTGCGTAGGTTTGAAAATTAGGAGGTGTAAGTGATGAAAATGGTATTCGCAGGTGCACCAGATGCTGGTGCAGCAGCAGGAACAACAGCAACAACAGGCAGTAGCAGTGGGGCATTGATACAGATGGTAATAATGCTCCTTTTGTTCTTTGCCATGATGTATTTCTTGGTCATCCTCCCACAAAGAAGGAAAGAAAAGGAGTTCAAGCAGATGCTTGAAAGCCTCAAAAGAGGAGATAACATCATTACCACAGGTGGAGTTGTAGGAAAAATTATTGACATAAAGAAGGATGTAATCAAAATCAAAAGCGCGAACTCCACAGAACTTGAAATTCACAAAGCATACATAGCTAAAGTACTCAAGGATAAGGAAGAAGCAAAAGAAGAAGCAAAGGAATCAAAACAAGAGACAGATGGAGAAGACAGCAATTCCAAAGAATAGTACACAAGGGGAGGGTTTTAGATGCGCAGTGATCGAGTGAGACTCATACTTTCATTAGCACTACTTGTCGCAGCCATTGTGGCAATGCTTTTGCCAGGTGGGAGACCAGCTCAAGGCCTTGCCAAGTTATTCAGTAGAGTCAAATTGGGTTTAGACTTGAGCGGTGGAGTTAGATTGGAATACAAAGTAGAGATCGAACAAGGTACTGAGAATTCAGTTAGCGTTGTTGACGATGTTTGGACTGTTTTGAGAAACAGATTGGACTCTGCAGGGTATACGGAAGCGGTCATCAGAAAGAGTTTCAGAGAAAATAACTCTTTCATTACCATCGAAATCCCAGATGCAACTGATACAACACAAGCGGAAAAACTCGTTGGATCAACTGGTTTACTGTGGTTTGGTCAGGCAATAGATGAACGGAGTTACGATCCAACTACAAATCCCGACGACGTAAACTTGGCTGTTAGAGAAAGTGCCCAATGGTATCCAGACAAAGACGGTCAAAACTGGTACCTCGTGAAGAAAGAAATAAATAACAGAAAAGATTTGGTACTTTCAGGACCAAGAATTTCACAAGCGATGCCAGTGTTGGATCAGCAAGGTGTGGCAAATTACGTCGTTTCATTCACACTTGATAGGGCATTTGTCGATATTTTCAAGAATATAACGAAGGAACTCTACGTACCAGAGCAAGTACTGAATAGCGGCACAACGCAATATCAAACGGCGATGAAAAAGAGATTGGCAATCGTACTTGATGACAAAGTACAATTTGTTGGATTCGTTGTCAGTCCAATAGAAGACGGTAAAGGACAAATTAGAGGTAATTTCTCGTTCAATGAAGCAAAGGAACTTGCAGCAATTTTGCGAAGCGGTGCACTACCGGCAAGACTTGTAAAGAATAGTGCCTCCCTCGTATCTCCACTTCTCGGTCAAGATGTTATTATGCAGTGTTTGTACGCCGGAATTGTTGGCACTGCGCTTGTCATGATATACATGTTCTTGTTCTACGGTGTTATGGGTCTTGTAGCAGACATAGGCATCTTATATGCGTTGACAGTGATATTCGGTTTCCTGTCGGGTACCGGTTCGATATTAACATTACCAGGTATTGCAGGTATCATCTTCACGATAGGTACTTTGGTTGATGGTAACGTGATCATATACGAAAGAATAAAAGAAGAAATGCGGGCTGGAAAGACAACAAAAACGGCAATTGAACTTGCATTCTCTCGTTCTTTCTGGACACTATTTGATGCTAATCTTACGACGATCATAGCTGCACTCTCACTGTACTACTTTGGTACCGGAACGATCAAAGGATTTGCCATCACGACGATCGTTGGTATTCTCGCAGCTATGTTCATGAACTTGGTGTTCAGTAAAGTGCTACTCGATGGATTATCTGGTGCTATAAGAGTCAGAAAGACAGGGGGTGCAGAGAAATGAAAGAGACGAAGAATAATGCCATCAATAAGCAAGGCTCAAAGGGAACAAGTTCTGCTATTGCTCAACCTGGTTCAGGATTTAGCTCAGGTTGGAATTTCGATTTTGTTGGTAAGAGAAAATATTTCTTAACACTTTCTGCAATTTTGATCGTTATTTCTTTGATAAGTATGTTCACAAAGGGATTCAACTTCGGTTTGGAGTTCATAGGCGGAAGTGAGATAGTGATTGAAACTAATTCCAGTAATTTAAAAGTCGCAGATGTTAGGGCAAAGATTTCAGACATCGCTCCAGAATTCAAAAATGCTAGAATATTGCAAGTTCAGGCCGTGGGGCAAGGAGATAAAAACACTTTTTCGATAGTTGTATCACCGAAAGATGAAAAAGGTGCATTGAGAATTTACACAGCCGATGAGAAGGTAGAACTAATAAAGAAGGTTGAATCAGCAGTCGGAGGAAGTGTAGTTACATTCAATGAAGTCAGTGGAGATGCAGCTAATGAAATGAAGAGCCTTACATGGAAAGCTGTAGTCTTTACACTTCTTGCCATGCTTGTTTACATAGCAATTAGGTTCAAATTTGTATTCGGTGTTGGAGCAGTTCTTGCATTGATTCACGACGTGATCATAACGGCTGGAATGTTCTCACTGTTTGGAATTGAGATGAACGTATCGGCTATCGCAGCCCTTCTTACGCTCGTTGGTTATTCTGTGAACGATACGATAGTTGTCTTCGATAGGATAAGGGAATTTGGAAGAAGGTTCAAAGGCAAGGATATCACGGTCATCGTCAACGACAGTATAAATTCAACTCTAACTAGAACGATAAATACCTCGTTGACAACGTTTTTCACCGTACTCATGCTGTTACTCTTTGCAACTGGTAGTATAAAGTCATTTGGATTTGGTATGTCGATCGGTGTTGTGATAGGAACATATTCTTCAATGTTCATAGCATCTCCTGTTGTCATCAGATGGGCTAAATCTATCTAATAAAATCTTTACAAAGCTCGGGGACTTTTACGTCCTCGAGCTTTCTGTTTTTTATATAGCTTAGAATTACGAATCGAAAGTTAAAGTCTGGGGGAGGTGGAATCGTGATTATACTCTTTTCTTCAATCGTAGCAGGTGTTGCAGTTATAATTTATCTTACCTTGAATGTTTTGGATAAGAGTACTGGCAACGAGAAGATGGACAAGATATCACGCATCATTCAGAGCGGTGCTAATTCTTTTCTGTTCCAAGAGTATCGAGTTTTCTTCCCTATCGTTCTCCTCATTGCTGTACTCTTTTATTTTAGCGCGAGCTATCAAGATGCATTAGCCTTCATCATAGGTGCTCTTTTCTCTGTCTTGGCAGGTTATTTCGGTATGATGATCGCTACAAGGTCAAACGCTCGAACTACATGGGGGGCTACGAAAAGTATCGGAGCTGCTTTAGATATAGCATTTTCCGGTGGTGCAGTAATGGGATTGACGGTTTCCGTATTAGGTTTGCTTGGTTTGAGCATAGTTTATTTGATATATGGTATCGAAACGGTGAGTTATTACTCTCTTGGTGGATCCTTCGTTGCGCTCTTTGCAAGGGTAGGTGGAGGAGTATACACAAAAGCAGCGGATGTTGGTGCAGATATAGTTGGTAAAGTAGAGGCAAATCTGCCGGAAGACGATCCAAGGAACCCCGCAGTTATCGCAGATAACGTGGGAGACAACGTCGGAGACGTTGCCGGTATGGGGGCTGACCTTTACGAGTCTTACGTCGGTTCAATCTTTTCTGGCATTGCGTTGGGTTATGCTTTCTTTGGAGAAAAGGGTATAGTCAACACATTCTACATAGTTGCATTTGGACTGATGGCTTCGATCCTCTCAATAGTGTTTGTAAAGGTGTTATCAAAGCTTAATACAGAACCTTCCTTAGCTTTGCGGAGTGGCACGATTTTATCGAGTGTGGTGTTTCTTGTCTTGTCGTTCTCATATGGGCTTGCTGAGAATAATTTGAGCCTGTTTTGGGTTGTCTTAGTTGGTGATGTAGTTGGCGTTCTCATAGGTTTGATAACTGAATGGTACACCTCCGGAAGAAGAGTTGAAAAACTCGCTCATTCGGCTACTATGGGTGCCGCAAACGTTATCATCAGTGGTACGGCACTTGGAATGGAATCAACGGCGATAATAGTTATACTGATTGCAGTTGGTACGTTTATTTCATACAGCATATCTGGACTTTACGGTATCGCAATGGCAGGTGTGGGTATGCTTGCAACTCTTGCAATGAATCTTTCCGTTGATGCATACGGCCCTATCGCAGATAATGCAGGTGGAATTGCAGAGATGGCTGGGCTTGATAAGAGCGTCAGAGAAACTACTGATAAGCTCGATGCGCTGGGTAATACAACAGCTGCGATGGGCAAAGGCTTTGCAATTGGTTCTGCAGCGTTGACATCGTTGGCACTATTTGCAAATTTCGGTTCCATAGCGCACGTAAAAGAGATCCAGCTTCAAGACCCACGAATGTTTATCGGGGCGCTCATCGGTGCAATGCTGACTTTCTTCTTCTCAGCTCTGACGATGAATGCAGTTGGAGATGCAGCAAACGATATGGTTGAGGAAATTAGGCGACAGATAAGGGAGATTCCAGGTATTCTATCTGGAACATCTGAACCAGATTACCAAAATTGTGTGAAGATAGCAACAAAGGGAGCACTGAAGAGGATGGTAGTTCCTGCACTGCTCGCCGTTCTTTCTCCAATTGCACTCTTACTCATTCTTGGTGTTCAGTCGGTCGTAGGATTACTCATCGGTTCTACGGTTACAGGCGTAGCACTCGCGATTTTCATGTCAAATTCCGGTGGTGCATGGGACAACGCTAAGAAGTACGTGGAGGAAGGTCATCTTGGTGGAAAGGGTTCTTTTGCACACAAATCAACGATCGTTGGTGATACAGTGGGGGATCCATACAAGGATACGGCAGGTCCATCTTTGAATATACTCATAAAATTGATGGCAATCACCTCAATAGTATTCTATTCGATAATGGGGAGGTAGAAACGTATGAGAAGGATAGGCGTACTTTCGGTTGGCAACGATTGCCCTGGTATAAATGCAGCAATAAGATCAGCAGTTGTCAATGCGATAGAACTTGAAATAGAAGTGATGGGAATAAAAGATGGATTCGAAGGATTGATGGAAGACAAGTTGGATGTACTGGTGAGAAACGATGTTTCTGGCATCTTACACCTCGGCGGTACGATACTCGGTACCTCGCTTTTCGTTCCGGAAAAGGATGAAGAGCTCGTTGAAATCAAGAATAAGACGATTCAATACGGTATAACGGGCTATGTGATCTTGGGTGGTAGGAATGCGGTGAGAAGTGCACTCAATTTGCAAAGATACGGTATACCATCGATCATAGTACCTGCAACGATTGATAACGATTTGTCTTTCACAGACTTTTCAATCGGGTTCATCACAGCACTTGAACACGTCACAGAGGCGTTGGATGTGATTCACTCAACAGCGGAATCTCACCATAGAGTGATGATCGTCAAGACGATGGGTGCACCTGGTGGATGGCTTGCAACATTTGGTGGACTAGCAGGTGGTGCAGATTTCGTCATCACAAGCTCTGATGTGCTCAACCCAGATGAATTGATCAAGACGATAAAACACAGGTACGAGAGTGGAAAACGATTTTCTTTAGTTGTTATCGAAGAAGGGGTGAAACTTCCAGAAGAGATAATCGATGAATGTAAGTGTTCGTACGAAACGGATCCTGCACAAGTCATAGGTATTTACATAGAGAAAAAACTCAACATCGAATGGCGATACACAAATCTTGGATACATCCAAAGAGGCGGAACACCATCATCGATGGATAGAATAATTGCCACTCAAATGAGCGCAAGAGCAATAGAATTGGTTAAGATGGGCAAATTCTACCATGCAGTGGGTATGAAAGGATTCATAGTGACGGAAGTACCTTACAGTGAGACGCTTCTCAACGTCAGACCTGTCGACTATTATATAAAACAACTCGCAAAATTGTTCTACTAATACTTCTAATACTTTTAATACTTCTGATGCTTCATTTGACAGTTGCAAATTCTTGTTGAACTGTGAATACACATAATATTGACAGAGATAGCAAAAGAGTGTGAGTGAGCTTTTCTTGACCATTCGAAAGGCATCACTACACACTCTTTTTTCTTCTGCTTTTCCTGAGTTTGACACTTGCGAAAAATGAGAAAAATCTAAACGAGGCATGAATAAACACTAAAATGAAGTTTTTTTACTCCTCCATTTTTACCTCTTAGTCACTACACACCTCGTTTCTCCTTTATTCATAGTGTTTTCAGATATTCTCACATTTTTCACATTTGCCTCGCTCTTTCTCGTTTAATTTTTCAATTTTTCAATTTATAGAGTCATTTTATTCTCATTTTGGTTTATTTGAAAAAATAGTGTATCATATAAGTTGTATATAAGTTGTGCAAACCTTCAAGTGTAGGGGGATCGCAGATGAATGGTGCAGACAAGAGAAATAATAACGTTGTTAATGCAGCCAAGATAAGTACGAGAAGTTTCATCATTTCCGCTTTGATTATCTTTGTGATCATGATGGTATCTGGGATACTGACGAAAGTGCTTCCATCAGGTGAGTATCAAAGGCAGACGATAGGTGATAGAACGATCGTAGTTGAAAATTCGTATCAACAGGTTGAAAAGCCTAATTATCCCGTTTGGAGATGGTTCACGGCACCGATAGAAGTACTCTGGAGTTCAGATGCAGTGCTCGTTATCACGATAATTCTATTCATATTGATCGTCTCAGGTTCAATATACGTGCTGAACAGTAGCCATGTGATCGAATACATAATCAACAGAGTTGTGAGAAGATACAGCGATCGAAAGATGGTTTTGCTCTCCGTTGTGATTTTAGTTTTCATGCTATTAGGTGCACTCATGGGTATATTTGAAGAGATGGTTCCGTTAGTCCCCATCATGATAGCATTTGCTATCTCGTTAGGTTGGGATGATTTAACTGGATTGGGCATGAGCCTTTTAGCAACGGGCTTTGGTTTTTCAGCTGCCATGGCAAATCCATTTAGCATAGGTGTTGCACAAAAGATCGCAGAAGTTCCACTTTTTTCGGGCATTGGCTTTAGAATCATCATTTTTGCCACTACGTACGTTGTCTTACTCTTATTCATGATATCGTATGTGAGGAAACACCAAAGACAAGTACCCACCAAACCTACCAAAATTGAAAATTCTGAGATCGACAATAACACCGACGTGTCGAAGGCTTCGAAGATATTGATTTCCATCATCGGTTTGATGTTTGTGCTAATATTGATTTCCGGCATAACTTGGTTCATGAGCGGTCTCATGTTGCCTGTAGTTGGAATTCTCTTCCTACTCAGCGGTATACTTTGTGGCATCGTCGTCGAGAAAAGTTTCAAGAAGGTTCTTGGAACACTGTTTTCTGGTATAAAAGATTCACTACCAGGTGTTGTACTCATACTCATGGCAACCTCTGTAAAGCTCATCATTGCAAACGGTAAAATCATAGATACTATATTGTACAATGCTTCTTCACTAATTTCAAAGTCGGGCCCCGTTGCCGCAGCGTTTCTTATATATCTACTCTTTTTCATCATGGACCTATTCGTAAGTTCTGCATCTGCAAAAGCTTTTCTGATGATGCCGATCATCATCCCACTTGC
>ERZ795052.1348-NODE-1348-length-33794-cov-9.821868_pt1 | contig 33794 bp, 35 predicted proteins | sample MGYA00375136_ERZ795052 | MGnify/ENA primary metagenome ERZ795052 (study PRJEB30181, sample SAMN05720156) | activated sludge metagenome | isolation source: Anaerobic digester | place: Japan | collected 2015-05-26 ... | reverse complement strand
CTTTTTATTTGTCAAATATTTTATCAAACTTATCTCTTTAAAGCAAGTCTTGTGAACACGAAAAAATTAAAAAAAATTAAAAAATACTATATTCTTGCAAATCTTTTTTTAATTTTTGTTTATTTATATTTTATTTTCATATATCTTTTTCCACCAAAAATGACCAAGAAAATAACCACCAATAAGACCTAACAATAATAAAAAAATCTGCAATAAGGAAGGCAAATAACATTGAGGAATTAATGTGCTAGACTGTGGCAAAATATCTTCTTTTAAAAGAAAATTAATATAATAAATCTCAATTATCCCATGCAAAATTAAAGATAAAATTAACCCAAGCATTGTCGTCAACAAAATATAAATTATTTTTTTGAAGTTCATTTTATTTTTAATTTAACTTTTTTAAATTTTGACAATTCCTTTAAATTCTTTTTAAGAATATCTAAAAGTGTTAAATTTGGAAAAATTTTACACTCAACCTGCTAAATATTCCTGTAATTTTCTCGTACCATAAAATCATTCATAATAACCACAAGTTCATAGTTGTTAAGTTTTGCTTTTTTAAAAAATAAAGAAGGGTATCTATGAACGTTTCTTTGCATTTAAAAACGGGCGGTATATACACGAAGAGGTGGAATACCATTAAATTCAATTGAGCTATAACTAGCAGTATAAGCACCAGTGCTAAATATAAAAACTTTATCTCCTTCTTTTATATTTTTATCTAATCGATAACGAAATTTTTCATATAAAATATCCATACTGTCACAGGTTGGCCCAGCTAAAATTACTTCTATTAATTCTTCTAATTTCTTTTGCGATATATCAGTAAAAATAGGATATTTTATTGCTTCATCCATTGTTTCAATAAGACCTCCAAACTTCCCAACGTCCAAATAAACCCAGCTATAATGATCTGAAGTTGATTTTTGAGAGATCATTATAACCTCAGAAACGATTACCCCTGCTTCACCTACAATAGATCGGCCAGGTTCTATTAAAATTTCAGGTAAGTTTTCTCCAAAATCTTCTTTTAAAAATCTTGTAATTTCTTTGGTATAAGTTTCTATACTGGGTGTTGGTCTAAGATATTTAGCCGGTAATCCTCCTCCTAAATTTATCATTTTTAAAGATATATCTGCATCTTCCAAAGAAGTAAATAAATAGCGACATCGAGCAATAGCATCGTCCCATTGACCAATATCTCTTTGTTGAGAACCAACATGGAAGGAAAGACCATAAGGAATTAAGTTCATCTTTTTACACTTAAGCGCCAAACGAAATATCATGTCCGGATGCGCTCCAAATTTACGCGAAAGTGGCCAATCAGCCCCACTACCATCGGCTAGCAAACGAAAGAAAACTTTTGATCCAGGTGCTTGACGGCAAATTTTATTTAAATCACTTTCTGAATCAGTAGCAAACAGTCGAACACCTTTTTTATAAGCATAGGCAATGTCTTTTTCTTTTTTTATAGTATTGCCATAACTAATTCTTTCCGGCGAAACACCCAGGGCTAAAATTTTATCCAATTCATAAATTGTAGCTATATCAAAACAAGACCCCTTAGAATTAAGAACTTTTAAAACTTCATTATTTGGGTTGGCCTTAATCGCATAATATATCTTTGCGAAAGGCATACAATGTCGCAATTCATCATATTTTTCTTCTACTTTATTAAGGTTAATCAAAAGAAACGGTGTTTCTTTATCTTGAGAAAATTTTTTAATATATTCAAACTCTTCAGGATGAATATATTCAGAAAGAAGATATTGTTTTTCCATAAAATTTTTATTTTAATAAAAATGCATATGGTAGAATAAAAAGATTAGTAAAAGGTCGAAACTTTAACTTCTAAAAATCGCTACCATATGCAATATTATTATAACGCAAGATTAAATATTCAGCAAGATCAAATATAATTTTATCACTTATTTAAATTTTTCGTTCTTGGGCTTATCGAATTTTTTGATTTTGGCATTGTATTTTCTAGTTTCACAATAATTCATTTTCCTTTGTAATACGTTATTTAACTTTTCGGTTTTGTGAAATTTTTCTGCTAGATTGGCTACTTTACAAGCAAAAACAATAACATCGGAAACTTCAGCTGGGACTTCATCCCATTGTTCTTCTAATATAGCCTTAGACACTTCCCCTACTTCTTCTATTAACTTAAAAACAGCAATCTTAATAGCGGTTTCTTCATCTTGAGTAATCCCCTTTCTTTTAGTAAATGACCTTTCCCATTTCTGAATATCGTTGATTGTGATTTCTTTATTTTTATTTTTTCCCATATGTAATTATTTTTTAATTAGATTTGTTTAATCAAAGGTTGCTACCAAATCACCAAGATAGTGAGCAATAATAACAACAAAAATAGCAATTGAAAGATGCTCTAAAACAACTTTTTGAGAATTTTCTTTTTGCTGTTTGGCGATATAAAAACTAAGAAAACTAATCAATACTAATCCCCACAAAACGCTAACAATAATTGCTTGAAATAAGGGTAAAAACAAAACAGGAATAATAAAAGTAAAAGCAACTAAAAATTTAGAAAGAAAAGTAGAAATAGTGGATTCCCATACTTCTCTTTTTGTATTCTTTTTGTTTAATTCTTCGGATAGGTGAATTCCGAAAGCATCAGAGAGTGCATCAGTAATAGCAATAATCAAAATACCTCCAAGTACTGCTGTTTCTGAATTTGTGCCAGAATGTAAACCAACTATTAAACCTAGAGTAGTAATAACTCCTGAAGTTGAACCAAAACCAAAACCGGTTTTAAATGATTGCTTTATATCGAACATATATCAATTATCAGTTACTTTATAGTTATAGTTTATCCCAATCTCTTTTGGTTTGCAAGATAAGCGTAATTAAAGTGTCAACAAGACTGAAATTGCCAGGGATTGTTGAAAATTTATCTTAGATAGTGTTAAAATAGAAGGTAAAATAATTTTTTAATTAAATTGATTTTTTCTAATATATAAATTATTTATGATTACAAAGTTTATTAAAATTAAAGGGGCACGGGTTCATAATTTAAAAAATATTAATGTTAATATTCCTCGAAATAAATTAGTAGTAATTACTGGTATTTCTGGTTCAGGAAAATCTTCATTGGCCTTTGACACCTTGTATGCTGAGGGGCAAAGAAGGTATGTTGAAAGCCTATCTGCCTATGCAAGACAATTTTTGGGCATAATGGATAAGCCCGACTGTGATAAGATTGAAGGAATTTCACCTGCCATTGCAATCAATCAAAAAAATATTAGCAATAATCCCCGTTCAACAGTTGGAACCATTACTGAAGTTAATGATTATCTCCGGCTTTTATTTTCCAGAATTGGCACTCCACATTGTCCGCACTGCAAGAGAAAAATTCAACGGCAAACCATAGATCAAATCATTGATCAAATTTTGGCACTAGAATCTTCTCAGCAAAAAAAACAAACAGCAGAATTGCTTCATCCACTCAAATTTTCTGAAGAAAAAACTAGACAGGATCGCAATAACAATAACAATAATAATGAATCCGAAATAATAATTTTGGGACCAGTTATTCGTCAAAAAAAAGGAGAGCATAAAGGCGTGATTGAAGAAATTGAAAGAATGGGATTTTTAAATGTAAGAATTGATGGAAAATTGATGCCGATTGAAGAGGCAAAGGAAATAACATTAGATAAACAAAAAAAGCATTCAATTGAAGTGGTGGTTGACAGATTAAATATTTTAAATCTCAATAGTCCTAAATATAAAATATTTCAGCGAGAACAACGTTCAAGGATTGCGGATTCAGTAGAAACAGCTTTAAAAATTGGAAAAGGCGTTATAATCGTAAATAGAAAACCAAAAGTAGAAAATGAAAAAGTAACTAAAGAATCATTTTCTACCAACGACATTATTTTTTCCGAACATTTTGCCTGCCCAGTTTGTGGTATTTCTTTACCAGAGATGGAACCACGATTTTTTTCTTTTAATTCTCCAATAGGCGCTTGTCATGTTTGCTCGGGATTAGGAGAAAAATTAGAAGTAGATCCTAACCTAGTTGTTCCCAATAAAAATTTGTCTTTAGCAGAAGGAGCAATCTATCCCTGGGCACGTGCTTCTCATAAAATCGGAAGACAGTCCTATTTTTGGTGGAAGCTTCAAAACTTAGCATCTGAATATAATTTTTCTGTAGAAACACCTTTTAAAAACTTGCCAAAAAATATTCAAAAAATAATTTTATATGGCAAAGACAAAAATTCAAAATCTAATTTTGAAGGAGTTATTCCATTTTTAGAAAGAAAATGGGGAGAATCAGAGGGCGAAGCAACACGAGAAGAAATTGAACAATATATGCGTGAAAAAATTTGCCCGGCTTGTCAAGGCAAACGATTAAAACCAGAAGTGCTAGCTGTTACTATTAAAGGAAAATCAATTGATGATATCTCAAAAATGAACATTAAAGATGCTAAAATTTTTTTTGAAAAACTGATTGAAGGACAACAGCAAAAATCTAAAAAAGGAAAAAAAACTAGCGGCTTGACAAAAAACCAAACAGAGATTGCTCAACCAATTATTAAGGAAATCCTTAATCGGCTGTCTTTTTTAGAAGATGTAGGACTTGATTATTTGACCCTGGAAAGGCGCGGCGGGACTCTTTCTAATGGAGAAGGCCAAAGAATTAGATTAGCCACCCAGATTGGTTCAAAATTGGTCGGTGTCACTTATATTTTAGACGAACCATCAATTGGTCTTCATAGCCGTGATCAGGGAAAATTAATTGAAAGTTTAAAAAAATTAAGAGATTTAGAAAACAACATCATCGTTGTTGAACATGATCCCCAAACCATTTTAAAGGCAGATTATGTAATTGAAATTGGACCAAGAGCTGGAAAAGACGGTGGAAAAATTGTTTTTGAAGGGACACCAAAAGAACTTTTAAAATCAAGCACTTTAACCGGTGAATATTTATCTCAAAGAAGAAAGGTAGAGATTGAAAAATCCAACATCAAGCATTCAATATCAAGCGTTCAAAAATATCTAATTTTAAAAGGCGCAAAAGAACATAATCTTAAAAATATTGATGTAAAATTTCCCTTAAAAAAATTAATCTGCGTGACGGGTGTTTCTGGCTCAGGAAAATCAACCTTGATAAATGATATTTTGGCGCGGGCACTGATGAAAAAACTTTATCGCTCAAAAACAGAACCGGGAAAGTTTGGTAAAATTATGGGTGTGGAAAATATTAAGAGAGCGGCAATTGTTGATCAATCACCTATAGGCAAAACCCCACGCTCAAATCCCGTAACTTATATCGGTGCCTTTAATTATATCAGAGAGATTTTTGCTGAAACCGAAGAAGCAAAAGTAAGAGGATATCTGCCGGGCAGGTTTTCTTTTAATGTAAGAGGTGGTAGATGCGAGGCCTGTCAGGGACAAGGTGTAAAAAAAGTAGAAATGTATTTTTTACCAGATATTTATGTTGAGTGCGAGGAATGCAAAGGAAAAAGATATAATCAAGAAACCTTAGAAATAGAATACAAAGGAAAAAATATTGCTGATATTCTTTCAATGACGGTTGATGAAGCGCTTTCATTCTTTCGAAAAATTCCGGGACTGGAAAGAAAATTAAGGACCTTAAAAGATGTAGGATTGGGTTATGTTCAATTGGGCCAGCCAGCACCCAGTTTGTCAGGAGGTGAAGCACAACGAGTAAAACTAGCCGAAGAACTATCAAAAATTGAAAGCGGTGACACGCTTTATATTCTAGATGAGCCAACAGTTGGACTTCATAGTTATGACATTCAAAAATTGCTTTTGGTTTTGCAACGATTGGTTGATCGAGGAAATACAGTAATAGTAATTGAACACAACTTAGATTTTATTAAAAATGCTGATTGGATTTTGGATCTGGGACCAGAGGGTGGTGATAAAGGTGGTTATATTATAGCCGAAGGTCCACCAGAAAAAATTGCTAAAAACAAAAAAAGTTGGACTGGACAATACCTTAGGAAAATAATAGATGTTAAATAATGAATGAGAATTGTGCTGAGAACGTTTCTCGGCACAATTATTTTTGATAAAAAAAAAGAGCAGTTTTCAGACATGCTCAGGTCTCAACCCACTCCACTCTTCTTAAGGAGAATCCTTAAAAAAATAAGAGAGAAAAATATCCCCCACAAAAGAGCTTGCCCTACTGTTCCCAGCCGGAAGAAGAGGGCGTGAATGATGGCCATCAGGCCAGCCACGCCCGCTAGGAGAAATACCGCTATAATAGCGGCGTCTCTCCAATCCCAATCGATTTCCATTTTTTCACCTCCGGCCCTATTATACCAAATACGCCTTAATTTGTCAAGACAAAAGGTTGCGCCTGTAATAAAATAAAATATGCCGAGAACGTTTCTCGGCATATTTACTTACTTATTGAGCTGAAGGTTGCGCCTACAATAAAATATGATAAAATAAATCAAATGAAAATGAAAACCTTAAAACCTTCTCAACTTTCTTCTTTGCCGCGCCAACCAGGCGTTTACCTTTTTTATGGTAAAGAAAAATCCCCTCTTTATATTGGTAAGTCCTCTGATTTAAGAGAAAGAGTAAAAAACCATTTTAATCAGCCAAATTATAAGGATAATCTTTTTATCAGCCAGGTTGAAAAAATCGGTTATATTCCTTTAGAATCAGAAATAGAGGCCTTAATCTTGGAAAGTCAACTCATTAAAAAATATCAGCCAAAATTTAATGTTCTTTTCAGGGATGACAAAAATTATTTTTATGTTGGATTCACCAAGGAAGACTGGCCAAGAGTTTTTATCACCCATCAGCCCAATTTAAAAATTAAAAATTTAAAATTGAACATTGAATATATTGGCCCTTTTGTAGGTGGTACTGCCCTGAAGGAAACCTTAAAAATATTAAGAAAAATTTTTCCCTATCGAACATGCAAAACCTTGCCTAAAAAACCTTGTCTTTGGTACGAACTCAATCGCTGCCCTGCCCCTTGTTTGATCGAAAAAGAATTAAAAGAAAAAACAGAATTAAAAAAACAATTAGACAAAAGAAAAAAGGATTATCAAAAAAATATTAAAAAATTAAAAATAATTTTAAAAGAAGGCAAAGAAAAATTGATTAAAGATTTAAAGAAAGAAATGGAAGAATTTGCCAAAAATGAAGAGTTTGAAAAAGCAGCAAAAGTGAGAAACCAAATAACAGCTCTTGAAGGAGTTTTTTCTCATAAAATAATTTTCTATCCTGAAAAACAAATGGAAGATGCAGGGAAACTTTTAAAAGAATCTTTGAAACTTCCTAAAATTCCAAAAAGAATTGAAGGATACGATATTTCTCATATTCAAGGAAAAGAGATGGTTGGTTCAATGGTAGTTTTTAAACTTTCACAAATTTACGCGAACAATGGAACAAATTTACGCGAATATAAACCTGATAAAAAAGAATATCGCCGTTTCAAAATTAAAATGGTAAAAGGACAAAATGACGTTGCCTGTCTAAAAGAGGTTATCAAAAGAAGATTGTCTCACCCTGAATGGCCATATCCTGATCTAATCTATGTTGATGGTGGCAAGGGGCAATTTAATGCTGTTGCAACAACCCTTAAAGAAACAGGAAATTCAAAAATACCAGTGATCTCCCTTGCAAAAAAGAAAAAAATTTTGTATAATTTAATTTCTATAAAGCCACTCTCTCTTGACAATCTTCCTCAAGTCGTTAAAATAACTATTCTTTGTTTAAGAGACGAAGCACATCGTTTTGCTATTTTTTATCATAAAAAACTAAGATCTCACCAATATATTCACTAATTTAATTCGCAAATGATTAGTGAAAATGTGAGTTTATATGGAAATTTTATCTATTTTTCAGATTATTGTTTCAATTTTATTGATTGTTTCGATTCTTCTACAGCAGCGAGGTCAAGGCGCCTCTTCTATTTTTGGCGGAGAAGGCGGATATTATTTTCAAAAAAGAGGTATGGAAAAAGTGTTTTTCTGGTCTACTATTTCTCTTTCAGTTCTTTTTTTTATTTTAGCAATCGCAAACTTTTTAATCTAATATAAACATATTAGTATTCCCTCCCAAAATTTTTTTACCAGAATTTTTCATTTAGATGCATGGAAAAGAATAAATGGTAAATGGCCATCAAAAAAACAATGGTTTTCTTTTTTTAACGTTATTTCAAAAACTGAAAAAATTATTTTTATTTTTTTAATAATAATTATTATTGCTTCATGTATTTACTGGTGGAGACTTTCTTTATTGCAAAATACAGAAATTGTACCAGCTGATGGTGGGATATTTAAAGAAGGAATTATTGGACAACCTCAATCATTAAATCCCCTCTTCTCAATGTTAAATGATGCTGATCGAGACATTTCAGAATTAATTTTTTCTGGACTTCTTGCTTACAATAGCAATGGTGATCTAGAAAAAGACCTTGCCAAAGAATATCAATTGAGTGATGATGGAAAAACTTATCAATTTACTTTAAAAGATGATCTTCTCTGGTCTGATGGTGAACCCCTTACTACCAACGATATCATATTTACTATTGAAGCTATCAAAGACATAAAGGTTCAAAGTCCTCTGCGCCTTACCTGGCAAGATGTTAAAGTAGAAAAAATTGATGAGAAAACAATTGTCTTTACACTAGAGGCCCCTTATCTTCCCTTCCTTGAAAGTTTCACCTTGAAAATTCTACCTCAACACATCTTTCAAGACATTAGTCCTCAAGAATATTCCACAAAACCAAGAGAAAAAATTATTGGATCAGGACCATTTAAAATAAAGACAGTAGAAAAAGATAAGGATGATAAAATTGAAAAAATTGTTCTTGAAAGAAATCAAAACTTTTACGGAAAAATTCCTTTTTTTGAGGGAGTTGAATTAACTTTTGTTAATAGCGAAGAAGAACTTTTAAAATTAAAAAATAAAGAAACTGCTCTGGCTAATATTTCTCCTCAAAGTAAAGAAAAATTAGGAGAGAGGTATAATATTTATTCTCTTTTTTTGCCTCGTTATTTTGCTTTATTTTTAAATCAAGAAAACAAAATCCTTTCTCAAAAAGAAGTAAGAGAAGCATTGGCAATGGCTACCCCAAAAGAAGATATTATTGAAAAAGCATTATTGGGTGAAGGACGAATAGTAGACGGACCCCTTCTAGAAGAAAATAAAATCGGAGGCGAAATTAAAAAATATAATTTTAATCTAGAAGAAGCCAAAAAAAAATTAGAAGAGGCACATTGGGTTGATTCAAATAATGATGGTATAAGAGAAAAAATCTTAGCAGAGGGAGAAGAATCAACAACACTTGAATTAAATCTTTTAACTCTTCCCCAGCCACAGCTTCAAGAGACAGCAGAAATCTTAAAAAATACCTGGCAAGAAATTGGTGTAAAATTAAATGTTCAATCAGTAGAGGGCGAAAAATTACGTCAAGATTATATTAGCCAAAGACAATATGATATTTTGCTTTATGCTCAAGGACTTTATATGATTCCTGATCCTTCCTCTTTCTGGCATTCAACCCAAAAAAAATATCCTGGTTTAAATTTTTCATTATATCAGCAAAGCGAAACAGATGATCTGCTTAAAAAATCAATAGAAGAAATCAATCAAACGAAACGTCAAGAATTGCTTCAGTCCTTTTCTAAAAAGTTAACAGAAGATATTCCTGCTATATTTCTTTATAGTCCAAATTTTCTTTACGCTATAGATAAAGATGTAAAAGGCATTCAAACAAAATATATTGTAAATCCTTCTCAAAGATTTATTAATATTGAAAATTGGTACATTAATGAAAAAAGAGTGCCACTCTCCTCGAATGTTGAATAATTAATGTTTGCTAATAATGCGATGATTTGTATTAATAGCAAGCGGACGTGGCGGAATTGGCAGACGCGGTAGCTTCAGGAGCTACTGGGAGCAATCCCCTGTGAGTTCGACTCTCACCGTCCGCATAACTTAATTTATTTTCAAGAATTTAACACAATTCAAAAAAATATTTCCTAAGCTAGTTTAATGAATCAAAAAATACCTTTCTGCGCTAAGCGTAAAATGGTAGTTTAACGTGTTATCTTTTGGTAGAGAAATACAAAATTAATATATCTGCCATTACGTGTCAGCCTCGAAAAAAGTTTAGAATATAAACCCTTGGCTTAAAGGAATATATTTTTTAAAAACGCTTGTTAGAAACTTGAACCTGCTTAACAAATTCTTAATACGGTCTATCATTAAACAATAGACAAATTTTAGAATTATAAATTTATGCAAAATAAACTCAAAATTATTCCTCTGGGAGGACTGGAGGAAGTAGGAAAAAATATGACCCTTTTTGAATACGAGGGCAAAATTTTAATTGTTGATATGGGCATTCAATTTCCTGATACTGATATGCCAGGAGTTGATTATATTATTCCCAACTATTCTTATCTTGAAAAAAGAACCAAAGACATCCTTGGGATTGTTTTTACTCATGGTCATTATGATCATATTGGTGCTATTCCATATATGATTAATCAAATAGGAAATCCGCCTCTCTTTGCAACAAAACTTGCCAAAGGATTAATTTTGAAAAGACAAGAAGATTTTTCCAATCTTGCACCATTAAATATTAAAGAAATTAAAAGAGAGGAAAAAATTTCTCTTCCTCCCTTTTCTATTGAAACCTTTCCGCAAAATCATAATATTCCTGATGGAATAGGACTTTTAATAGAAACACCTGTTGGCAGAGTACTTCACACCGGTGACTTTAAGTTCGACTTTACACCAGTAGCTGACATTCCCACCGACGTCTCTAAAATTGCTTCCTTGGCATCAAAAGATATTCTTCTTTTAATGTCTGATTCTACTAATGCCGAGGTTCCCGGACATAGTTTATCAGAAAAAACCATTCAAGAAAACCTGGGAGTTATTTTTGAAAAAAGCCGAGGAAGAATTATTGCCGCTACTTTTGCTTCTTTGCTTTCTCGAATTCAAGAGTTAATAAACTTGGCAGAAATTTTTGGACGAAAAATCATTATTGAAGGATATTCAATGAAAGCAAATGTAGAAATTGCAATAAAATTAGGATTCTTAAAAGTCAAAAAAGATACTATTATTTCTCCCAAACAATTGCGTCGCCTTCCAGATAATAAAATCTTAATTATCTGTACCGGATCTCAAGGAGAAGGAGACGCAGTATTAATGCGTCTTGCTCATAAAGACCATCGATTCCTTTCTATAAAAAGAGGAGATAGTGTCATTCTTTCTTCTTCTATTGTTCCAGGCAATGAGAAAGCAATTCAGGATATGAAAGATCTTTTGGCTTGGCAGGGAGCAAAAATTTTTCATTCTCAAATGATGGACATTCATGCCTCAGGACATGCTCAAAAAGAAGAACTTAAAATGATGATTAATCTTACAAAGCCAAAATTCTTTATGCCCATTCACGGCAGTTATTATATGCGGGAAATGCACAAAGAACTAGCAATGTCATTGAATGTTCCTGAAAAAAATATTGTTATTGGAGAAAATGGCAGCATCATCGAACTAAGCCAAGAAAAGTTTGAAGTACAAAAAGAAAAAGCTCCATCAACTTATGTAATGGTTGACGGACTTGGAATAGGAGATGTGGGAGAAATAGTGATACGCGACAGACAGGCAATGGCAAAAGACGGAATGTTTGTAATAGTAATAGTAGTGGACTCTGCAACTGGAAGGGTTAAACAAAGTCCTGATATAATTTCAAGAGGTTTTGTTTATCTTCGAGAGTCAAAAGAATTGTTAAGAAAAACCCGTCAAAGAGTAATCAAACTAGTAGAAAAAATTACCTCTTCACAACACCCTGCTAATATGGCATTTGTTAAAAAAAGAATCAGAGAGGACTTAGGAGAGTTTCTTTTCAAGGAAACAAATCGTCGACCAATGGTTTTACCGGTCGTAATCGAAGTATAAAAATCTTAATAAAATAAGAAAGTTCATTTTAAGTATAATATCCATCGCTATCATGGTTCTTAAAATGATTCTTTTAAAATAATATTTATGCGCGCTTTTTCTGGTATTCAACCAAGCGGTATTATTCATATTGGAAATTATTTTGGGGCAATTAAAAACTGGGTTCAACTTCAAAATGAGTATGAATCAATTTTTTGCATTGTTAATCAACACGCTATTACTGTGCCTCAAGATCCCAAAAAACTTGAAGAAAATACTTATAAGGTTGCTTCAATTTATCTTGCTTTTGGCATTGATCCCCAAAAATCAATCATTTTTGTTCAATCAGAAGTAAAAGAGCATACAGAACTTTGTTGGATTTTAAATACTATTACCCGCTTACCCGAGCTTGAACGAATGACCCAGTTTAAAGAGAAAGCAAAGCAACACAAATCAAGTGTCAATGTTGGTCTTTTTGATTATCCAGTTTTAATGGCTGCTGATATTTTATTGTATCAAACTGATATTGTGCCAGTGGGTCAAGATCAAAAGCAACATGTTGAATTAACAATAACCCTAGCAGAAAGATTTAATAAAATATTTGGAAAGACCTTTGCAATACCAAAAGCACTTATTAGAAAAGAGGGCGGAAAAATTATGGGGCTAGACGATCCCTTAAAGAAAATGTCAAAAAGCGCTTCCTCTCTCTTTAACTACATTGCTCTTGATGATTCACCAGCAATGATTAGAGAAAAAATCAAAAGGGCAGTTACTGATTCTGGAAAAGAGATAAAATATGACTCTCAAAAACCAGCAATCTCAAATCTTTTAAATATTTACAGTTTAACAACCAACAAAAGCACCATAGAAATAGAAAAAGAATTTGAGGGAAAAGGATATAAAGAGTTTAAAGAAGCGCTTAGTGAAGCATTGATTAATTTTCTTACCCCCTTTCAAAAGAAACAAAAAGCAATTTTGAAAGATAAAAATTATATTCGAAAGGTTTTAAAAGATGGAAAAGAAAGGGCACAAAGTATTGCCCAGAAAACAATGATTGAAGTAAAAAATAAAATAGGATTAGTTTAATTTTTAATTTTAAGTTGTGTTTTTATGCCCTACATTAATTCAACCGAATTTGGTTCTATTACCATTGATAATAAAGAATATGGTCAAGTTTTAATTATTGGAAACTCAATCATTGAGAGAGATCATTCAAAACTTAATAAATTATTTGGTACATCTCATAAAATAGGAAGATGGGAGGTGGAAAAATTACTTGAAGGAAATCCTGATTTTATTTTGATAGGCACGGGTCAATCTGGAGTAATGAAGGTAGATAAAGAAGTTTTAAATAAATTAAACAAAAGTGGTGCCAAAATAATTGTTGATATTACACCAAAAATTGTTGAGGATTATAACCAAAAGACAAAAGAAGGAAAAAGAGTCAATGCGCTAATCCACACTACCTGCTAATATTAAAAATTAAAACAGAAGTGTTTATCCCTATCATTTTTTAAACCTTTCAAAAAATCGTCTATTTTCTTGATAAATTTTTATTTTTTTGCTATAATAATATATTAAGGGTAAAAATGTTTAAAAAAGAGTAATATTTTAAATTCAAATTTATGAATTACGAACTTGATTTTTTAACACCTAATTTGGATACAAAAGAAAAAGAAGATCTTCTTAAAACGATAGAAGAAAAGATTAAAAAATTAAACGGAACGATTCAAGATCAGCTAATTAAAAAAAGATTATTTGCCTACCCAGTAAAAAAACAAAGAGTAGGGTTTTTAGGAGTAACACAGTTTACAATTGAAGGAAGTAAAATAAAAGAATTAAATGATTTTTTAAAAATGAATGAAAATATTTTAAGAATTATGATAGAGAAAAAACAAATTGGCGATGAAAAAAATAAATTTGCAAGGAAAAGGAGAAGACCGATATTAGAAGAGACAAAAACAAAAACAAAAACAAAAAAGGACAAGGTAAAAATCGAAGAATTAGATAAAAAATTAGACGAACTACTTAAATAAATAAGTAAGTTGATGACGTTTATCTCCGTCTCCACGCTTCGTTCCGCTCTGTGGAGCGGAACTTACATATATGAATCTAAATAAAGTTTTTATTTTAGGACGAGTAACACAAGATCTTCAGGCAAAATCACTTCCTTCTGGTCAAACAGTAACAAATTTTAGCGTGGCAACAAATCGAGTATTTTATGATAAAAACAGAGAAAAACAAGAACAAACAGAATTTCATAATGTAGTAGCTTTTGGAAAATTGGCTGAAACAGCGGTTCAGTATCTGAAAAAAGGCGATATTGTTTTAATAGAAGGACATCTCCAAACCCGCAGTTGGGAAAAAGATGGAATAAAACGGTACAGAACTGAAATTATTACAGAAATGCTTCAGCTTGGCCCCAAGAATCAATCCTCTGCTTTTTATCAAAAACCCGCTCCTTCGGTACAACCACCTCAGCCAGAAATAAAAGAAGAAGAAATTCCTATTATTGAAGAAGAGGAAGAAATAGATGTAAAGGATTTACCACTATAATGATCCAAAATTAATCTAATTGATAAAAAACCTATTTTAATTTTTAGTCATTTAATTATTAAAGCTTAATCAAACATTAAGCATTATAATTTAAAAAACGAACTATGGCTTGCTATTTTTGTCAAAGAAACATTAATGAAATTGATTGGAAAAACGAGCAATTACTGTCTCGTTATATTTCTGCAGGTGCCAAAATAAAATCAAGAAAAAAAACAGGCGTTTGCAATGCCCATCAACGTAAATTAAAAAAAGCCATCAAAAAAGCAAGAGAGATGGCTATTTTACCTTATATAAAATAATTTATAACTAATTTTATATAATTAAAAACTAACAAACAATCTTGATTTTGTTAGTTTTTTTCTGTCTTAAGATATCTTTGAACCGCAAGTAAACTTGCAAAAGTACTAATAATTATACCACCGCCAATTTGAATAATAAGAAACAACAAAATATTTTCTTCGAAAAAGTTAAAAAATCCTAATTCTCCAAAAATACCCAATCCTCGAGACGAAAGACCCATCTCTACTCCATAAAAGAAAAGGAAAGCAATAAGACCAGCAAAAAATCCTGTAATTAATCCTTGCACCACAAAAGGCCCTCTAATAAACCAATTAGTAGCTCCAATAAGTTTCATTGTCTCAATCTCTTCTCGTTTAGAATAAATAGCTAATCTTATTGTGTTAAAGGTAACAATAACAGCAATTAAAACCAAAATTAAACTGGCCGCAAATCCTCCTGTTTTTACAGCATTAGAAATTGAAAAAAGTCGTTCAATAATAGCTTGGTTTTCACTCCAATTTATTTTTTCAATAATGTTTTTATACTCTCCATTCATCAAAAAGTTTGTTAAATTTTCATACGATGAAGCTTGAATAGCTTTAATATTTAAAGAGGACGGTAAGGGATTGCTGCCAATCTCAGTTAAACTTTCCATTAAAAGTTGATTATTTTTATGTGTTTCTTTAAAAGTTTCAAGGGCTTTTTCTTTTGAAATATATTCTACTTCTTTTACCTCAGGAAATTCTTCTATTTGTTTTTTTACCAAAAGAACATCTTCTTCTTTTGCGTCGTCTTTGAAATATACACTTACATCTACTTTATTTTCCAGTGTTGCTATGAGATTTTCACTCATTCCGCGTAAAAGAAAGGTTCCGCCCACCAAACACAAGGCAATAAAAATAATAAAAATTGTTCCAATAGAGATCCCCATGTTCCTTGAAATCTCCTGCCAACCGAATTTAAAAACTCTAAAAAAATTATTAAACATATAAAACTTTTTACTCTGCAAAAAATTTCTAAATCCTAATTTTTAAATCCTAAATAATTTGAAGTTTAGAATTTAGAATTTTGTGCTTAAAAATTTTTATTAAAGGTAGTATCTTCCCTTTTCTTCGTCTCTTATAATTTTTCCTTTATCTAATACTATTAATCTTTTTTGAATACTATTAACAATTTCACGATTATGTGTAGTTAATATTACTGCTGTCCCTAATTGATTAATTTTTAAAAATAATTTTACTATTTCTTTAGTGGTAATCATATCAAGATTTCCTGTCGGTTCATCAGCCACAAGAACCCTTGGTTGAATTACAATAGCTCTGGCTAGAGCTGTTCTTTGCTGTTCTCCTCCAGATAATTCTTTTGGAAAATTTGATGCTTTATCTAAAATCCCTACTAAATCCAATGCTTGAGGCACTACTCTTTTTATTTCACTCTCGCTTTTCCCCAATACCTCCAAAGCAAAAGCAACATTCTCAAAAACCGTTTTTTGAGGAAGAAGTTTATAATCCTGATATACAACACCTATTTTCCGCCGATAATAAGGGAGATATGATGGACTCATTTTATTTACATTAATATCTTCAAAAATAATCTCTCCCTGAGTTGGTCTTTCCTCGTTTAATAGTAATCTAATCAGTGTTGATTTTCCTGCTCCAGATTTTCCAGCAATAGAAACAAATTCTCCATCTGAAACCCCAAAACTTATATCAGACAAAGCCACGCAATTATTAGAAAAAACCTTTGTAACATTATTAAAATAAATCATAAATTCGAAAGTGGAAAAAGTAGAAAGTGGAAAGTAGGTAGTCGTTTCTACAATCTACAATCAACTCTCAACATACTATTTTGTAAATTTATCCAAGTCCCCATCTAATACTTTTTTCAGATTAGAAGTTTTAATGCCTGTTCGATGATCTTTTACCATCTGATAGGGATGAAAAACATAAGATCTAATTTGTCTTCCCCAGTCAGCCAATGGCAATTCTCCTCTTTCGTTTTCTATTTTTTCTGCATTCTCTTCTTCTCTTTTTTGAAGTAATTTTGCTTGTAAAATTTGAAGGGCTCTTTTTTTGTTTTCGCCCTGTAATCTTTCTTCCTGGGAGGTTACACTAATGCCTGTTGGTAAATGAACTATCCTTACTGCTGATTCTCGACGATTCACATATTGTCCTCCAGCGCCTGAAGACCTAAATGTTTCTACTTTTAAATCTTTGTCTTGAATTTTAATTTCTTCTGTTTCTATTTCTGGCAACACCTCTACCAAAGCAAACGAGGTATGACGAAGGTTTTTAGCCGAAAAAGGTGAAATACGTACTAATCGATGAACGCCATTTTCTCCTTTTAAAAGTCCGTAAGCACCTTTTCCTTTAACCTCGTATGTCACTGATTTAATACCTCCTTCTCCTGATATTTTTTGAATTTCTTTTGTCTTTAATCCTTTTTTTTGAAGATAACGCTGGTACATTCGGCAAAGAATACTCACCCAATCCTCAGCATCTTTTCCACCCGTTCCTGCATAAATTGAAAGAAAAGCGTTTTTGTCATCATATTTTCCTGATCTCATAGAAATTAAACATAGCAAATTTTCTTATCAAAGTCAATTAAATTTTAGGAAATTTAGAACAAAATTAAGGTTACAAATATTACCCCCTCCTTTATTTTTAAAAGATGAGAACGAGTAAATGATTTGAATTATGCACGCGATACGTAAAAATCCTGAAAGAATTTTTACGTAACGGTGGGGGTGAGATTCGAACTCACGGTGGCTTTTGGCCACAATGGTTTTCAAGACCATCCCTTTAAACCACTCAGGCACCCCACCAGTTCAAAACTTAATCAAAAAAATAAAAAAAATATTCTTTTGATATACAATGACCCTCTAAAATTCTTTATTTAAATCTTCCAATAATCCTTTCAAATCAATCCCATACATCTTACATACTTCTCCAATTGTTAAATTGCCTAATTCAAATTGTGCCATGGGACAAGAAACACACGGCACTTTGTGCTTTGTTAAAATTTCCTCACTCTTTGGTAGTTCAAAAATATCAATCAATAATGTATCACTAGTAATCTTAGCCATTAAAATTATTTAGTAATCCATCCACCATCAACAACTAAAGTATGACCTGTAATATATTCTGCTTCGTCGCTTGCTAAAAAGGCAACGGCATTGGCAATATCATTGGGTTCCCCCACCCTTCCATAAGGAATTTTTGAAAGAAGAGCTTCTTTTACTTTTTCATTGCTCAAAATATCCTTTGTCATATCAGTAGCAATTACACCAGGAGCAACAGCATTCACATTGATTTTGTATTGCCCCAATTCCATTGCCAATTCCTTAGTCATAGCAATCAATCCTCCTTTTGTTGCACAATAAACACTAGAAACATCAAACCCCACAAACCCAGCTATGCTCGCAATAGTAACAATCTTGCCATAATTTTGCTGTTTCATTTCTGGAATAACATTTTTAGTGCAAAGAATTGCACCTTTTAAATTAATATCTAGCTCTCTTTCAATGCTTTGAGTTTCCATTTTATCTAACTCTTCTTGAATAAAAATTCCTGCATTATTAACTAAAATATCAATCCTACCAAATGTTTCTTTAGTAATTCTGATTACTTCTTTAATATTTTCCTCATCTGTTACATCTAATTTAAGAGCCAGTCCATCATTTCCCAATTGTTGAATTTCGTCTACAACCTTTTGACAATCCTCTTTTGAGATATCAGTAACAACAACCCTTGCCCCACCCTTTGCCAACCTTAAAGCAATGGCCCTTCCAATACCTCTGCGGGCACCACTAACAATAGCAACTTTACCTGTCAGGGATTGAGAAACTTGATTTGAGATTTTTTCTTCAAAAGACATATGTATTAAACGCAGAATTTAAATTATAAATTCTACCTAATTAATATTAATTTATTTTTTCGACCTTTATTAAACAAACTTTACGAAGTCAAACCCCATAAAAATTGTTTATTGGGCTTCAATAGCATTTACTGGACAGGAAGCAATTGCTTGGGCAATACACTCTTTATTTTCTTCGATATTTATCTCTTTTTTAACTTTTGCTTTCTCTCCATCCAGCTCAAAAACTGCTGGACACATTGCCTGACAAGCACCACAACCAATACACTCTTCTTTGATTTTTATTTTTTCTGCCATAAATTTTAAATTTTAAACCTAAAGGCACCATCAGCCAATCTTGCCAAACATCTTTCGATCTCCCTATAAGAAAAAGGATTCTGGGGCAAACAAATCTTCCAATCTTTCTTACTGTCTCTTAACAAGCTGGTCCTCATTCTAACTTTTGTTCCTTCTCCTATCACAATATCAGTAATCACTTCATGGGGCAGGGCTTTTATATCTTTTTCTTCTTTAACATAGTAAAGAAGAATATTCCTACCTATTACACTTTCTGCCTTACTATTTATTATAACTGCCCTTTCAGTATCTATTTTTCCTATTTCAGAATTGACAATAATTGAATTCTTGATTTTGCCTTTGGCTTGTACATCTATTAAAATTGAATTTTTGACCTTTATATCCCCACTCTTTTTTTCTTTAACAAAATATTTTTCAATATCATAAAATTTTCTTCCTGCCTTTCCTTCATTTGATTCTTCAAGCAGTTTTAAAAGATTTTTATGATAGCTGGCAAGATTTCCATAATCCCACCATAAGGTATCTTTTCCTAAGTTTTTCTCTCCCACAATTATATTAAATCCAGTATTTTTTTGAAATTCTTTTTTAAATTTATCAATCCTTTGCCAATAAATAGGACTGCCACCCATTTTAACATATTCATCCCTTGAAGAAGTAAGGGGCATCCAGAGATGCTCATCAGTATCTAATTTCCTCTTTTTAAGTTCAATTTCTTTTTTAAATTCATTTAATAATGCTTTAAGCAAAATAAAATCCATTGAAAAGCAACCCATACTTTTTGCTATTTTCAATTTTCCTTCAGAGTCTGGTTTTAAATAATCTCTCCCTTGTAATTCTTTCACCTGCTTCCAATCTAATTTTTCTCGCTGTAATACTCCCTTGCCTTTTATAGGAATTAAAATTCCATATTTTTGCCAGTTTTTCTTCCATTCAGAAGGAGAAAGATAAAACTCTTTTTTTATTCCAAAAATTTCTACTGGCAATTTTGTTTCAATTTTTACTGGACGAGAAGGTATTATTATTTGATCTCCCCAAAAAACTGAAATTCTTCCTTCACGGCTCTTGGCAAATATTTGAGTGGAATAAAGAACTGCTTCCAGTAAAGTAAGAAGAGTGTTCTCGTTTCCTATTTTTAGTGGTTTGGGTAATTTTATTGCTGGTTTGTTATTACCTTCAGTCCCACAAAGCGGAGCCATTCTTTTACCATAACCAGCTGTATGATAAATAGCTACCGTCGCGCCTTTTTTTAAAAGACCTTCTAAATCTATTATTTTATTTGCTTTACTGAAAGCATAAAGCGTCCCCAATAATTGTCCTGCTCCTCCCTCCCAGTCCTCTTCTACGCAGACCACCTTGGTCTTTGGGGATAAAATTCCTTTTCTTGTTTCTGAAAGCCGCCAGTTCCAATATTTAGAAGCACCGTTAGAAGCAACAATTACAATAGCATCAAATCCTTCATCTCTATTCACTGTTTTTTCCATTTTTTTAATAATTTTTGTAGATTCCATAAATTTAAAAACTGCGAACTTGCAGTTGCAATATCTTTATACTCTTTTATTTTATTTTATTGTGTTTTTTACAATTTGTCAACTTTTTTGACATTTTTTTTGTCAACTTTCACATCTTCTCAGGCATTGAAATACCCAATAACGAAAGTGCATTCTTTAATAATTGAGAAACAACCGCTGTTAAAACTATCCTAAATGTTTTAATATCCTGATTCTCAGCCCCTATAATAGGATAAAAACCATAAAATAAATTATATTTTTGAGCTAATTCAAAAGCAAAATTACAAATCAAATTAGGAGAAAATTTTTCAGCGCTTTCTAATATTGTTTCTGGGAAATGATAAATTGTTCTTAAAATTGCCTCTTCCTCGGGTTTAAAATCAATAATTTTTATTTTATTAAGATCGATTTTAAATTGACTCTTTTTTAACACGCTTTGACAACGAGCATAAGTATATTGCAAATAAGGCGCTGAATTTCCTTTAATATTTAAAATCTTGTTCCAATCAAAAATAATATCCTTGCTGTAGTGCTGAGAAAGATCATTGTATTTTACTGCGCCAATACCTACTATTTTTGAAATCTTTTTTTTCTCATCAACTGAAAGGTTTTTTGAGGTGCCTGATTTTTCAATAACCTCTTCTGCTCTTTTAATTGCTTCTTCTAACACCTTTCTTAAATGGATTGTTTGTCCTTTTCGTGTTGAAAATTTTCCCTCCTTAAAACGAATAAGTCCATGAGCAATATGAAAAAACCTTACTTCTTTTTTATCAGATAAATCATTCCATCCCAACATTTCTACTATTTTAAATAACTGCTTAAAATGAAGAGTCTGGTCAGAACCTGTCTCATAGATCATTAAATCTGGCTTCCATCTTTTTAATCTATATTTTATTGCTGCTAAATCCCTGGTGAAATAAGTAGCTGCGCCATCAGATTTTAAAATAACAGCTGGTGGCAATCCCTGATCCTGAGGAAAATCAACAATCAATGCTCCTTCACTTTTAAAAGCTAACTCCTTTTTTATCAACTCTTCCACTATTTCTTTTACCATTGGCTGATAAAAACTCTCGCCCAAGGTATAATCAAAATTTATTTCTAGCAATTGATAAATATCTTCAAATTCTTTTTGACTTATATTAATACAGGTTCCCCAAATCTTTTTTGCCTCTTTGTCGCCTTCTTCTAATTTTTTAAACCACTTTTTTGCTTCTGATTCCAAACAAGGATCTTTCTCTGCTTCTTGATGAAATCTTACATAAAGCTTTTCCAGATCATAAACTGACAGATGATCTAAACTTTTTTTATCGCTCCATTTTTTTATAGCCACAATTAATTTTCCAAATTGCGTTCCCCAATCACCTAAATGATTATCACCAATACAACGCCATCCTTGAAATTTATAAATATTGTAAATCGCCTGTCCAATAATGGTTGATCTTAAATGTCCTATCCCAAAGGGTTTGGCAATATTAGGCGAGGAATAATCAATTACCATTGTTTTATCTTTATTTTCTATCGCACCATAGTGTTCTTTTTCTTTCAGAACCCTTTTTAGTTCCTCTATTAAAATTTCATCTGACAGAAAAAAATTAATAAACCCTGGTTTCTTTATTTCTATTTTTTTAAAAAGGTGAGTTTTTTGATTTTCTTTTTCAATCCTTGCTAAGATCACATTAGCAACCTCAATAGAATTTTGAGATGTTTTTGCTGCAATCTCTATTGGCAAACTAAGCGTGTAGTCACCATATTCGCTTTTTGGCGGATATTCAATCTTAATTTTAAAATCTTTAAACTCTGATGGTAAAATTTTTTTAATTAATTTTTCAACTTTATTTTTTATCATAAAGATTACACTGATTTTTCTTTTCCAAAACAAGAAAATAAGAAAAAAACAGTAGAAACTGCAACAATTAAAGGACCAGCTGCCAAACCTGTTACTTTAAAAAGTAAAATTCCCAAAAAAGCACTTAAAGCACCGAATATCAATCCAAATAAAGAAAATTGAAATAAATTTTTACTTAGATTTCTTGAAGTAGCTGCTGGAATTGCCACCAAAGCGGCTGTTAAAAGTCCACCCACCATTTTTGCTCCCAGGGCAACAATAACAGCAATGGCCATTAAATAAAGAAAATTATATTTTGCAATATTTATTTTTTCTGCTTTTGCTATATCTTCTGAAATATTTATTAATACCATTTTAGAATAAATATTTTTTACAGTAAAAATAATCAACAAACACAAAATAATATTAATCAAAACTGATTGCCAACCAACACTGGTAATGTCACCCACAAGAGCTGTTTCTGCTTCTTCGATCGGTAAAAACAAAAATGAAATAGCAACTCCTGAAGCAAAAACAATTGCAGTTAATGCTTCCATTGGCAATTTTGTTTTTCTTTCCAGAAACCATATAAAAATAATCCCCAGGATTACAAAAGGGAAAGCGCCTAAAGAAACATCAAACCCATAAAGTAAAGCTAGGGCAATCCCTGGCAGGGTTAAATGACCTAACGGACCAGCGACCAAAGACATCTTTTTGGAAAGCATTAACGTTCCTAAATATCCAGCTGTACCCCCAATAAAAATCCCAGCAATTAAACTTAATAACAGTTGATCCATAAAAATTAATGCAAAAAGCAAAACAATAATAGATACTTATAGATATTTATTGTTACAATGAATATCGCGAGCGAAGCGAGCAAGTATCTATCAATCTCGTGCCGAACTATAAATTTTGCTTTTTGCTTTTTGATTTTTGCTTTTCATTCGTGCTTGTGGTGTTCGTAAAATTTTACTTCCTGGCCATAAAGTTTTTGCAAAGAATCGCTTGTTAAAACCTGCCTTGGCTCTCCTTGACAAATAGGACATTTATTCAAACACAATACATAGTTTGAAAACTTATAAACAACGCTCAGATCATGAGTAACCAGCAACATTGTTAATTTTTTTTCTTTTTTTAATCTTTCTAAAAACTCATATATGGTTTCTTTTCCTGAAATATCAATACCGCTGGTTGGTTCATCAAATAATAAAACATCAGGATCTCCTACTAATGCCCAGGCAATCAACACTCTTTGAAACTGACCTGATGATAAATCTCCTATTCCTTTTTCTAAAAAATTTTCTTCGAACCCTACTAATCCCAAAATCTCTTTTATTTCTTTTTCTCCCACGTTTTTTAATTGGAAAAACTCTGTAATTGACATCGGAATATCTTTAATAAAAGGCAAACGCTGAGGTACATATCCAATTTTAATATCATCTTTCCATTTTATTTCTCCTTTATAAGGCAATATTCCCAACAGAGCCTTTAACAAAGTACTTTTTCCAGCGCCATTTGGTCCTAAAATCGTCAAAACATCTCCTTTTTTTACTTCAAAGGATAGGCCTTTAATAATTTCTTCATCTCCCAATTCAACACTTAAATTTTTCACCTTCAAAATAACCTCTGTCATAAATTTTAAGAATTTTTAATAAATTCTTTTACCAATGCCAAAATCTTTTCTTTTTTGTTCGGCAAAAACTTTATTGAACCAGCGTTTTTATGTCCACCGCCCTCAACAAATGCTTCAGGAAATTTTTCATTTAAAAATTTAATCAACTCGTGAATAGAAAAATTTGATTTATTAGTTGCTCTAAAGGTCATTGCTGTTTCCATTACCCCAATCGAAATCACTTTTTCTAATCTCTTTTCACTTTGCAAATTATCATGCAATAATCCAATGCTTCGTCCCGGCTTTGGAAAAAATCCAAATCCGGGATAGGTCTCTTCGATATAAACCAACTGCAGAATAATATCATTGATTTTCTCTAATTTTGCATTTGCTTTTCCTATCTTCAATCCCCTTTCATCTAATTCTTTTATATACGGAGCTAACAAATCAATCAGCACTTTTTGCTTGTCCCGTGGCTCACCAAACAAAACCTCTATATATTCCCGCGCCTCCATAAACCTTAATTTTGATGAAACATATTCTATGACTAGAGAAATATCTCCTAATAAATTTTTGGAATATCCCTCTTTTTTTGCAATTTCTAAGTAATTTTCAACTGTTGTTGGATTTTCAAGATCAACCCTATCAGCCAAAGCCGCTAAAGCAGGAATTTGTTCTATATTTTTTACCTCAGGATTTATAAACCTGGCAAGTTCAGCGCATAAAATACCTGCTGAAATTTTTGCACCGCTCTCATCTACTAAAAATGGATTGATATGCTCAATCACCTCACTTGAAATAACATCATTGTCATAGTGATGATGATCTACCACAATAAATTTTTCCCCATGAATTTTCCCCAGCTTTATTGCCATTAGATTGCCCTCAGAGGAACCATTGTCAACAATAATAATTAAGGGTATTTTATTTGAAAACTTTGCCACATTCCTTAATGAAAAGGCTGTATCTCGAATCGAATCATCAATCTCATAATAAGGAGACATTGATGGAGCCCTCATAAAAAATTCCCATGGCGCTTTTTCTGACATATGCTGTTTCTCTATTAGAGGGAGAATTGCCCTTTCCAGAGCAAAGGCCGCTGAATAACCATCTGTATCGCAATGATGCCTTATAATTATTGGTCTTCCATCAAAAATAGCCATTCGAATTTCAGTAGCTGCGCTGACAAATCGATTTTTTAATTTTATTAAAATAGGATCATTAACCAAAAATTCTAAAGCCGGAATACGTGCCCTGTTTCTTTTTCTCTTTTCAATCTCGTTTTTTAGTTTCAATTCTTCTTCGCCGGTCTTCTTAAATATCTCTTGAATATCTCCTTCTATTTCACCATTAAACTCTTCCAAAGAAACAACTGCTTTTATATAATCTCCCTCTTTTATTTCTGGATAAGCCCTTTTCCCAGGAGCCACAAAACCTTTTAATGAAAGATGGCCAGTCCCGTCATTAATTTCAAATACTGTTGGTCCGCCGGTTTGAACAATTTTTTCTATAATTCCAATCAGAGCCACCTTTTTGCGCAGTGATCCTTCGTTTAGTTTTTCTATTAAAGTTTCATTTATTATTTCTTTTTTCTTTTTTGTAAAATTATTTTTCATATAGTATATTCTACCACATTAAAGGTAAGATTAAAAGACAAAATAACGGAGAAATATTCTCCGTTATTTTTTAAAAAATACTTTCTAAGGCGTTTGGGAACCCTTCAACTCGCTTTGCTCGCATAAACTCGCTGAAAACGAGAAAAAATGGCAAGATGAAGAAAAACTGTAGGAGGTAAACTTTATCGATCAGGAAGTAATAATATTAATAGTCCTTTGAGTGCAATCAAAGGGTTGCGATAGACACCCTATACTAAAGTATATAATTTAAAGAATGACTTGTGCCCTGAGAGTAGATTCTCCTTTAGAATGAGAGACAGAAAGACGACCCTTGAATACCTGACTAAGTTTTTTTCCTAACCGTTGAGCTAATTGATTTTCAGTAGTTAAAATTCTTAATTGCGAACCATTATCAATAATAGAAATCACCCGATCCTGAGGATCTTTTTTAAACGCTTCTTTGCCAAAGTTTTTTATTAAATTTATAAGATTTACTTTTATTTTTGAGGATACATTTTTAACAATTACTTCTCCCTCAAATTTTTTTTCCTTTATCATTTGGCAAGCTGGACAAAAAGTAAATTTAAGATTTTTGGTTTTTTTTAAATAAGGATAATCCTCAAGTCGGTGATGCCAGGATTTATAAAAATAAACCGCATTGCACTCTTTGCAAATTAAAAGATCTTTTTTCCCCTTGCCAAACTCACTTTCTTCTTTTTTAGGCTTGGGGAAATGTGATGGTAAATTGTGAGGAGATTTCATATGCACTTTTATCAACATATCATAATTTTTCTACGATCGTGGAAAAGTTATGATATGTTGTTTTTTAATTATTTTAATTATTTAATAAAACTGACAATTTCGTAGATAAAGCCCGTGACAAAAACAATACAAATTAAATATAAAATTGGATCTGGAACCTTTATTTGGTATTCTGGTTTCCTGTCCCCTTTTATTTTAGACCTTTTTGAAATAAAAATCAAAACCACGCTTTCAAAAGCACCTAATATTGAGCCAATAAAACTCATTAGTGGCACTAAATATTCTATTCCCAAAGCAAGACCCAGCAATGGTACTGTGCAAATAAAAGCAGTTGATAACCATTTTCTTGCTTTAAAATCATAAAAAAGCACATCTCTTACATAAATACCAACAGTGAGAAAACTAGTAGAAACACTCATTATTCCAAAAATCGCGCCTAATAATATCACGCCATCACCTATTTTAACAATCAATCCCTGAATTGATTCTTCAGTCGTTTCTAAACCAGATACTCCTACCACTATAAAAACAAAAACACTATAAAATACCAATGAAAGTATCGTTCCAATCAAAATAGCATTTTTTAATTTTTTTTCTTCTCCCTTTAAAATATCTCTCAAAGCAGGAATAGCTGATAATCCATACATTGAAAAAAGTATTACACCGTATGGCAAAAAAAGATTTTCCGGATAAAACCCTGAAAGGTTTTCAAGTCTAATATGAGGTGCACACATAAAAAAGAGCACCCCCAATGTAATAACAAACAAAAAGAGCACAAAAAGTTCAAACTTAGAAATGCTTTTCAACCCAAAAATAATACCCAAAGAGAGAAGAAACCAAAAAATTAAAGCGCAAATAAAAAAATCAGTTCCAATAATCGTAGACAAAAACTCACCTCCTGCAATTATATAACAAATCAACGAAGCAGAAAGACCAATAAAGGTAGAAAAAGAAATAATGATTTTCCCCCATTTTCCCAAGTATCTTTCTGCTAATCCAGGAAGCCGAGCCGAACCCTTTGTCCGTAAAAGAGTTTCCCCATATAAAAGATATAAAGGAATAAAAGCTGCTGCTAGCAAGATTAAATAAAAAATACCAGGCCAAAATCCAACCTGGGAAACCACATAGGGCAAAGCAAACACACCCACTCCAATAATTGTCCCACAAAACGTAGCAACACTCAACAATAATTTAACATCCATATTACTTATTCTTGTCTGCTTTCTTTTCTATTTTAACATCTTTCATCAAGGTTAAAATTACTATTATTACTAATGTAGTAATTGCAGCCAGTGAATAAAAGCCACACCCCACAGCCATTCCAATACCTCCCGCGCTCCAAAGAGCTGCAGCTGTTGTAAGCCCCTCGATATGATTTTCTTTAAAAATAATAACCCCTGCACCCAAAAAACCAATTCCCATTACAATACCAGCTGCTATTCTTGAAGGATCAAAAATATTACTAATTCCTAAAAAACCTTCTCGTGATAAAATAGTAAAAAGAGTGGAACTTATTGTTACTAAAGAAAACGTCCGCATACCTGCTTCTTTCCCTGTATGTTCCCGCTCCGCACCAATCAACGCCCCCAAAAAGAACGCTAAAAGAATTTTAAGGGCAAAACCTACTTCTGGAATATTTAAAATATCCATAATTTAAAAAATGATTACAGTAATTTTTCTTTTGCTATTAACTCCATTAATTTTGCTACCAACCTTTTTGGATTTCGATCATAAACAATTTTTCCTGACCCTCGACGACCTCTCTTTACTATTTCTCTAATCATATCAGCAGTACCCCCTGTTCCTTCTAACACACCAATAGGTTTGTCATCTTCAAAAGCAATAGTAAATTCATTAAGAGTACCAATTCTTCCGCAAATCACAATAACCCCATCAGAAGATCTTGTCATTAAAAGATTTCGTCCGGCATAATTAAATCCAGTATATACAATCACATCAAAATGATCAACTGGTAAACGATATTTTTTAATATGTTCTTTTTCTGAAGCAGCCGGTGAAAGACCAATTGAAAGACCTCCCTCTTCCTTTGCGCCAACAGCTGCCCAATACGGAATACCTGTGGTAGCACCAGTTACCAGGACCCCACCTTGCCGAATAATTTCCTTACCTACTTCTTTTGATAACCTCAGAGCGCATTCATTGCAATGAGTAGTATCAGCTGCTCCTGAAACACAAATTTTATACTGCATAATAATAAATAATTAAAACTCAAAAGGACAAAAAACTTTGTATTCATTTTTTTGCTTTATCTTACTTTATAAGATTCAGCTTTTGAGTTTGTTTAGAATTTAGGTTTTTTATATTAATTATTCAGAATTTTTTATTATTCTATCATTAAAAAAATTTCTTTGCAACCTCTTGTATTTTTAAAAAAATTTGATATCATAAGAGGGCAATAATGTTTACAATATTTATATGGAAAAATATTTAATGAGCAAAAAGGGATTAGATAAATTAAAAGAAGAATTAGATTATCTTAAGAATGTTAAAAGAAGAGAGATCGCTCAGGGATTAAAAAAAGCTGCTTCTTATGGCGACCTTAGTGAAAATGCAGAATATCAAGAGATGAAAGAACTTCAGTCCTTTGTTGAGGGCAGAATTTTGGAATTAGAAAAAACAATTGATTCAGCAGTGGTTGCTCCAAAAAGCAAAGATAAAGACATAGTCCAAATTGGCTCATCTGTTGAAGTATCTTGTAATGGGAAAAAAGAAACATTTATCATTGTGGGACCAGGTGAAGCCAATCCGTTAGAGAAAAAAATTTCTATTGATTCTCCATTAGGAAGTGCTTTTTTGAATAAAAAAGTAGGCAATATTATAGAAATAAGCACTCCCCGAGGAAAATTTCAATACAAAATCTTAAAAATTGAATAAAGTTTTTTGCTTAAAAATGAAATTTTTGTTATAATAATATAAAAGGTGAGGGAATCCTCGCGATGACAACACCCGCCACTGTCTTTGCGAGGAGCCGCAGCGACGAAGCAATCTCGGGCGCAGCCCGCAACCATACAACGGGATCGCCACGCTCGGTCACGCGAACCCGCCACAGCGGGTTTCGCGTTGAAAAGAAGATGAAATCTTCTTTGAAAGTTTCACTCCCTCGCTCGCGATGACAATAGCCGTGCCACGTGCGATGCCACGCGCAATGACGTAAGAAAAATCATTTTAGTTTAATGTTTTAACGCTAAAATATCACTATGCCAATCACAAAATCAGCAAAAAAAGCCCTGCGACAAAACAAAAAAAGGAAAAAAGAAAACCGCGCTTGGAAAAATAGAATAAAAGATTCTGAAAAAGAAATAAAAAAACTAGTGGAAGAGAAAAAAATGGAAGAAGCAAAAAAAGCCCTTCCTGGTTTTTACAAAATCGTTGATAAAGCCGCGAAAAACAATGTTATAAAGAAAAACACTGCTGCTCGAAAAAAATCAAAAATGGCCAAGACCATTTCGAAAGTGGAAAGTAGTAATTCGAAAGTTAAAAGTAGCAAGTAGCAAAAAAAACGCATTCTACATTCTAATTATGATATTGTTTCTTTACGGCCCTGATAATTTTCGTTCAAAAAAGAAATTAGAAGAAATTATAAACCAGCACCGCTTAAAATATAAAAGCGGTCTTAATTTTGCCAAAATTGAAAGCAACAAAGACGAGGAATGGTTTGATCAATTTAAAAAAAGAGTAGAAACTGTTTCAATGTTTCAAGAAAACAAATTGATTATTTTAAAAAATATTTTTTTATCCTCTAAATCTCTTCAAGATAAATTTAAAGATTATCTTAACGAGAAAAAAATTTTTGAAAAAAAAGACATTATCTTGGTTGTGTTTGAAGAAGGAGAAATAAAAAAGACAAATACGCTTTTTAAATTCTTGTTAAAAAATGCTTTTAAAAAACAGGAATTTAAAAATCTCACACCATCACAATTAAAAATATGGATTCAAAAAGAAGTAAAAAAACACAAAGGAGAAATTGATGATGAAGCAATTTCGTCATTAATCACCTATGTTGGGAACGATCTGTGGCAAATAGATCAAGAAATAAAAAAACTTATTGCCTTTACCAATGGAAAAACAATTAAAAAAGAAAATGTTGATGCCTTGTGTAAAGCATTGATTGATCCCAATATTTTTGAAACTATTGAATCTATCTCCAAAAAAGACAAAAAAAGAGCTCTTTTGTTAATTTCAGAACATCTTGAAGAGGGAGAAAACGAAATTAAGATTTTATCAATGATTGTTTACCAGTTTAGAAACCTTTTGAAATTAAAAGATTTAGCAACAGAAACAAAATCATTTTTAAATATTTACCAACTTCAAAGAATCACTGGCTTGCATCCCTTTGTCATTAAAAAGACTCTTCCCATTGCCCAAAAATTTTCGATAGAAGAGTTAAAAAACATCTATCAAAAACTTTTAAAACTTGACTTTCAGATCAAAACCGGCAAAATTGAACCGCGATTGGGCATTGAAATGTTTATTACAAATTTATAGATGATGAATTTCTACTTTCCAGTTCTTTCCATAATTTCTTTAATTTTATCTTCAAAAAAATAAAAATATAAATTTCAGAAATTAAGGTATTAATAGCTGCTCCCATCATTCCAAATCTTGGAATAAAAATAAAATTCAGAACAACATTTAAAATAGCACCACTGCCAATAGCCCAAAGATATGATTTTTGTCTATCTGCTGCCTTGAGGGTCTCGCCAAAAGGAAACGATAACAATAAAATTGCTATTGATAAAACTAATACTTGAAATACATTACTGGCTGCCGTATACTCTGATCCATACAAAAAACGCAAAATGGGCAAAGCAAAAACAAAAAGCAAAATTGTAAAAGGGACAACAAAAACAAGCATTATTTTTTGAAAATGATAAAATATCTCTTTAAGGGACTTAACACCTTCTTTGTACTTTTTTGAAAGTTGAGGGAAAAAAGCAACAGCCAATACATCACCAAACACCTGAAAAGTAAAAACCACTTTAAAAGCAGCGCTGTAAAGACCTACTTCCTTGTCCCCTCTCATTACACCAAGCATTGTCTGATCAAAATAATTATATAAAAATATAGCTACTGTGCTAAGAGCGAATGGCCACGCTTCTAAAAGAAGTTCTTTGCAAAATTTTAAATCAAAAAAACGAGAAAAAGCAAAACCATTGCTTGCTTCAGTTTTTTTGAGAGGATAAAAATATCGCAGAACAAAAACTAAAGCCAATACAGTTCCCAACAAAGAACCACTGATATAAGCAAAACTAATATTTAATATGGGAAATCCGTTAAAAATAAAAAAAACTGCTAAAGAAAAAAGCAAAACACTTTGAGAAACACGGCAAATAGCTTCATATTTCATTTTTTCCCTTGCCCTAAAAATGGATTCAAAAAACGCGGCAAAAGTATTAATTACAATATAAATTCCCAAAAAATAAACCAATGAAATTGTTTCTGGGTCTTCTTCTATTAAATTGATAATAAGAGCCATTAAACCCAAAGACAAAGCCCCTAAGATAAATTTTAATAATGTAATATTCAAAAAATAATCTTTTGTTTTCTCCTTATTGCGTGCTAATTCCCTAACACTAAGAGTAGACAATCCAAAATCAGCAACTACCGAAAAAATGGTCACAAAGGCAAGAGCAAAAGACCATTTTCCATAAAGATCCGGACCAAATCTCCGTGCCATCCAAATTCCAATTAAAAAACCTACTAACTTAGAAACCACCTCGCTAACTCCCAGCCAAAAAGAGTTTTTAAAAATTAATTTAAATTGTTTGTTGTAATTCATATTAAACTATCATTGACATTGACTTTATTTTAAAAATAATTTACTATATTAATATTAATATAAACACAAATAAAATAATATTATAGTTTTATGTCCACTAATGATGATGAAATCAATTTAATAGATTATATAAAAGTTGTCATAAAAAGGAAATGGTTGATTTTGGGTATCACCCTGACAGCGGTCTTAATAGCCGGCATAGCAAGCATGGTGTCGCCTAAAAACTATGAGGTTTCAACCACTCTGCAAATCGGCAATACAACTGATATATTAGAAAGCACTGCCCAGGTAGCAGAAAAAATAAAAAGCAATGCTTATAAAAACTTGCTTGAAGAAAAATTAAACATTGAAAACCTTCCAGAAATTAAAACCGAAACTCCTCAAAATACTAATTTTGTTTCAATAATTATTGAAACAGATAATCCTGAACAAGCAAAACAAATTTTAGATGAAATTAACAGTTTAATTTTGTTAGAACACCAAGAAATATTTAACAAAAGAGAATCTCAGATAAAAGAGAATATTAAAGAAATTCAGGACGAATTGACTTTACTTGAAACAAAAAAAGAATATTCAGAGGGTATTGCAGAGTTGCGCATTAAACTTTCAGATTTAAAAACCACTCTTAATGTTTTCCAACCAACAAAAGTGATAAAAGCACCTATTGTGCCCAAAAACCCTAATTCTAGCGGATCTAATCTGATATTAAATATAGTAATTGCAATTGTTCTGGGGTTGTTTATCGGCGTTTTAACGGCTTTTATAAAAGAGTGGTGGGAAAATGCTAAAAAAGAATTAAAAGAAATCTAAGATTTTATCTGGTTTTTAAAATACTCAACTGTTGTTTTTAATCCTCTATTAAGATTTACGCTCGGCTGCCAGCCGAGTTCTTTTCTTGCTTTTGAAAAATCAAGACAACTTCTTTTTTGCTCACCCGGCTTGGCTGGAGAATGCACCTCTTTGCATTGAGAATCAGTTAATTTTTTTAATTGCCGAAAAATGGTATTAATATCTGTTTCTTTTGCGGTACCGATATTATAAACACCAATTTTTTTGCTTTTCATTGCAAGGATATTTGCTTCAACCACATCATCAACATATACAAAATCCCGTGTCTGTCTGCCATTGCCATTAATAATTGGCTGATTGCCCGATAACATTTTATCACAAAAGATTGCAATTACCCCTGCCTCGCCTTTTGAGTTTTGACGTGGACCGTACACATTGGCATATCTTAAGGCAACATAAGGTAGCCCAAAAATCTTCCAATAATAGTTTAAATATTTTTCAACAGTGAGCTTACAAATACCATAGGGCGACAAAGGAAACTCAGGATATGTTTCTGGTGTAGGCACAATATCAGCATCGCCGTAAATAGCACCGCCAGTAGAAGCGAAAATAAACTTCTTAAATTTCCGTGAATTTTGACGCGAATTTACGCTGATAAAATTTTGAATTATGTTTAAAGAACCCAGAATATTTGTTTTTGCGTCTTTTATTGGATCATCAACCGATTTTCGAACATCAATCTGAGCAGCCAAATGGAAAACAACGTCTGGTTTTTCTTTTTTAAAAACTTCAGAAATTTTTTGACTTTGAATATCAAGATTATAAAATTTTGCCTTTGGATTTAAATTTTCTTTTCTTCCAGTAGACAAATTATCAACCACAGCTACTTTGTGATTTTCTTTTATTAATCTGTCCACAAGATTAGAACCTATAAATCCAGCTCCGCCGGTAACTAAAATTTTCATAA
>ERZ795052.1347-NODE-1347-length-33811-cov-48.732344_pt1 | contig 33811 bp, 40 predicted proteins | sample MGYA00375136_ERZ795052 | MGnify/ENA primary metagenome ERZ795052 (study PRJEB30181, sample SAMN05720156) | activated sludge metagenome | isolation source: Anaerobic digester | place: Japan | collected 2015-05-26 ... | reverse complement strand
TCGTCCTTCTCCTATTATAGAATATGGCAAATTCGATTACGATCCCATAGCAAATTGGAGGAGAAAAAGAAATGCCAAGGTTACATTTAGAAATTAACATGAAAAGTATATATATTAAATAAGCATTGAAAAGAATAGAGTGAACTATGCCAAGTCAAGATTTGCTGTATGCCCTGAAGAAGGGAGCAGATATAATACATAATGAAGCTATCCGATTGGTGCAAGAGGGGCAGATACCCCCTCCCTTGCAGCCACAGACTGTAAAGAAGAAAGGGTCTTCTAAAACCCTCATTGATGAAGGATGGCTATTAGGCGCTTTGCAAGAAGTAACTAGAATCTCTTCGGATGGCAACAAAATAACTGCTGAATTTGGGATTTTTGATCCTGAGATAGCAGAGTATGCAATAGTTCACGAATATGGTTCTCCTCCAGTCTCTGAAGAGCAATTGGTAGGAGGCCAGGGCCAAAGGATTCCAACTAGATCTTTTCTTCGGCGAGCTTACGACTCTAAAATTGACGAAGCCGAGAGAGAAATAGAGAATGGGATTTCAGATTATATGAAGAAAATATTTAGAGGTTGATGATATGGTAGCAACTGTGAATGTGCAAGAAGGTAATGGATCGGGACCAACTTGGTCTAACATTACAAATGGTAGATATTGTTTGACAGATTCTAAGGACCCAGGAACAAGTTTCCCTTGCATTGTTCCCGTGTCTGGTGTAGCGCGATCATTTTGGAAGTCTCACAGACTGTCATGGTCAGGGGTTGGGACTCAGCTTTCCAATATTAAGTGGTTTGGACCAGGTGGTACAGTTAAGAATACGTGGGAACTGGGGACTGGTGGCGATGTAGTTGTAGCAAAGAAAGCTACTGGGCCACATGGATGTGACACATATCAACAGGCCACGGGTACAGAAACAACAGGCCACGATATAATGGACTCCACTAATGGACATGCATGTTATAAAACTAGTGGAAGCGTTGTATCAATCGATACATATACATCAGCTAATCCCCTTGACGTTGATAATACTGTCTATGGATCAGGTTCAGGATCTAGTAAACATGTAGTAACTCAAGTGGTTATCGGATATGATGCTGTTCAGGGAGATAAGACTGATATAACATTTACCTTCCAGTATGATGAAATATGAGGCAAGAAATTTTAAATCCGAAAGACACCTCTGGCGAAGTGGTGTCTTTATCCCTTTTTTGGGGGCTTGAGTCTGAACTAGGAGAGGTATCTGTTCAGTATGATTTAGATACTGGAGAAGAGAGGAAAATTCCTACGCCGGATTTTGCTAATTGGAATTCATTAATATGGATACCATTTAGAGATCCCGATTTTATATATAAAGTAAATTGTTTGCAATCTGAAAAAGATAACCCTACGTTTGTCGATGCATCCCCTCTACCTCTTGTACATATTATTCCTAAAAATGGGGAGCTATCAAGGGTAACTAGAAGGGGATTTTTAGAATTTTTTACTTATTATGAATGTTCAGCATGTGGCACATCATTTAAATGGACAAGAGAAGATGACGATATTGTACCCGTATGTCCTAAATGTGGGATGACTAATACTTGGACCTGCGATATTCATGGAGAGGTGTCCCCTATACATCTTGAAAATGGAGAGAACAGGTGCCCACATTGCGAAAAGATTGGGTCTCCCAGGGGTTGCAATAAAATTAGGAACCTTATTCATAGAGAGGGGGTGAATAGAAAAATCCATTATGTAGCAATTATCAAAGACAAGGTAGAGGTTGAAATTGAAGAAGACAAGATAGTTATAAAATCATTATAGAGTTTAAATGGCAAATCTGTATGTTTGGTGGAGCCTTACAGGTAACCCCCCTGCCCCCTGGCAAAAGTTATCAATATATGATGGCAAATATTTTAGATGTACCTCTGCTATAGCTGATGCCTTAAAGACAGGTGGAAATTCTCAGCATAACCATACTTTGGGCACTGGACATACTATAGGTACAACTAATGATTTGGCCTCTTTTGCGACTTCGGGCTCATTGAATATAGGAAAATCTTTGGGAACTGGGCATAATCACGCTATAGGGACAATAGCTATTAGTCCTGCAGATAATACCCCCTCTTATTATGATTTGTCCCTTATTTCTATAAATATAGACGAATTTATGTTAAATCAAAGGAAATTGCCCAATGGGGCCGTAGTTGCATCTTCTACCTCTTTATCTAGCACTGGTATGACTAGGTTCTCTGCTGCTGATAATAAATTAGTAAGGTTAGGCCCTACCCCTGGCATTAATTCTTCTGTTACAATTCATAATCATAGTTTTTCTGGGGCCTTGTCTGAGTATCAATGTTCTAATACAGCTTTTTGTTTATCTGGTGGGACTCAAGTTTCATCTTCTATATCTAAACATTATCATGATATGTCTACTTTAAAATTATTGGACAAAGATATTTTGCCTGCAAGAATTCAAACCAGAGCCTATAAGGTAACTACTTCTCCATATCTTTTATCTATTCCAGTTGGCACTGTGTTATTTACTGATGGCAGTTACTCTTCGTACTCCTCTTATTTTGAATCTCTTCCAGATTGGGATGGCAGATTTATAGAGTTAAAAAATGCTAATCCTAATCAAATTGGCTCAAATGTCCATAATCATGGCCCCTCTATTTCAGGTGCTACAGATGCAATGACTGGCTCAATTACTTCAGCAACAGGTGGGGGGTCAGGGCAAGGATTATTAGCTAGTCATACTCATAATGCCACTATCTATATTAATGCTTCAGATGTAGATCATACGCCTCCATATGTAAACTTTATCCCTGTAAAGGTTATAAGAGAGATCAACGCTTTGGCTGTAAAAACACAATATTATAATATAGATGCAATATTGAAGAAGACTAAATCTAATTCTTATCAGATAGGCACCACTTTGCTTTTACCAGGGACTAAGGCCTATAAAGTTGACGCTTTACTAAAGAAAAAATCCCTTTTTACTTATAGTATTAAACCACAATTGGCAAATAGGAAGCGTCAACAATATGTAAATGATTCTCTTATAAAAAGAGTAGGTACGCTCCTTCCGTATCGTATGGGGATGGAGCCTATCTTCTATAAAGGAAAAAGATATTCGTTAGGGTTGGCTTTAATATATAGGGATATTGTTCCAAGAAAGTCCGTTATAGACACTTTATTAGATTCTTGGATTGATCAGTATAATAAAATTCTACAAAAGATGGAAGCTGCTCATGGAGAATTAAAATTAGACGATGCAACTGGTTATGATTTGGATAGAAGATGGGGGAGGACTTTTCATCTGCCTCGCGATCCTGGAGAGGATGATACATCTTATAGAGAAAGGATTAGGGCACATACAGTTGCAGTTATGGGATGTGGCACAAAGGATACAATAAGAAAAATGCTTAATGCTGTAACTCAAGGAAGTTCAACGAAAATAGATATTTATCCTGGAATAATTAGGATTAGCTTTACCGATCCCAATCAGGAAAAAATAGCTGAAGGCCGTAAAACGGCTATTAACAAGATACTTAATTCTGCTGTAGCTGCAGGTGTAAAATGGAATATATATTATACTTTTTGTAGATATGATATTGATTTATTCCTTAAAAGGCAAGGCATTTTAAGTGGTTATAATATGGATATCTTAGCTAACAAGACCTTTTATAAAGACTTTCATATAAACACATCAGTTCAATCAAGAGGGTATGGTGCTTATGTGATGGATTCTTTATTCAAGAAAAAATGTAGCTATGGCATTTATAATGATGTGTTTTTAAGAAAAACAGAATATAGAGAGTATGTTATAGATTCTTATTTAAGAAAAAGAATGCTCTTTAGTTATGAAATAGATACCTTGTTAAAAAGAATATGTAGAACAAGTTTAAATATGAGGCATTCAATATTAAAACATGCATTGAAGGATTACTCAATAAATTTAAGAATGCAGGCAGTAAATATCAATTTCTATACAATGGAGTTGATGATAATTAGTAGGCCATCATATACATATAGTATGGGGGTTACAATAAATGCCTAATGTCGTATTAGTTTCCGTGCTTGGCCCCCCAAGATTGTTATGTGGGACTCATGATTTGCCCTATATGAGGACATGGTTTAATACTACTCCAAGATACTATCCTGGTTATATTTGCAATAGAATTAAATTCTTAACTGGGGAGACTTTTTTGGCTATTAGTCATGATACAACTCCTACAGGATATGTATCTATAACTCGTAATCAAGGCCATAATTGGCAAGTTGCTTCTACTTTCCCAGGGAACCAAATTACTACTCTGGAAGTAGGAGCCGGTTTTGCATGGATTAGCACAGGCTCAGGGGTTTATAGGTCCTCCAACGGATCTAATTGGACTTTTATGGGAGGGCCAGGGGGAGTAAGGAATTTTGTTGTTCTACCCTCTGGGAGGATTATGGCCCATACTGGGGCAAAACTATATAGGAGCTATAATTTAGGGTCTAATTGGGAAGAGATTCATAGCCCAATAAGAGGGGGGATATACCCCTGGTGGGATACCACTATTGACCCTGGAAGTGCTTCTTTTGCAATTGCTGGCAATAATAGTAGGATTATAGCGTCTAATGGTCCGACTTTATACGAAAGTACAAATTTTGGAGATAGTTGGAGTAAAATTATTACATGGTCTACTTGGCATATTCCAAGAGAATTGCATTATACAAGGGGCAGCACCTTTATTTTAAAAATGAGGACCCTCGACCCAGGAGAATCTGCAATTAATAATATTATGGTTAGTTCTAATAATTGTAGATCATTTGCAACTAAATTCGTTCAGGATGTTACATGGGAGCATCAAATAGAATATATCCCTGCGTTTAATATGGTATTAGTCGGACACACGCGATACATGGAGCCTAAACCCTGGGAAACTTGGCTTGCAAGATTTGTCCCTGCCGTTATGTACTCTTTAAATAATGGACAAAGTTTTACTGAAGTTGTTTCAGATACTTTTGAGCAAACTTTTTCTATTATTGCTATTTGTGGAGGAGTTAGTAATCCAGAAGAGTATAATATGGATGTAATTTTAAGAAAATGGAGGAGAAAAAATTATAGCGTTACTACAACTTTTAAATCTATCAAGAGATCAAATATAGAAATGGATTTATTGGCTAAAAAAACTATTCCACAACAGTACTATATAGATTCACTTCTAAAAGGGACAGCCTGTCATAACTATTTAGCTGACTCTCTAGTACAAAAACATATAGAAAATACTTATACTATGAGCCCACCCCCACTTGCGATAAGACAGTATGAAGATTATAATATGCTTGCCAGGTTCAAAAAAAGATGGCACAAACCACTTCCTATAGATTTGTTAACTCAAAAAACTGTTGATAGGGGATATGGAGCAAAAATGCTATTGGTGGGCGATTATAAAACCCCGTTAAAAAGAGAGCTTATGTTATTATTTCCCCAGCCATATGCCTTAGAAATGGATAATATTAATTACGTACTTAGAAAAGATATAATGAAAAGGAGAATTGATCAGCATGGATATTAATGATATACGTTCTTCTATCAATATCTATGATGAGAGCGAACTTAAAAACGATGTAATCCAATTAGCTATAAATGAATCCGAAGCCCTGATAGAATCTAAAGCCGATCCATCAGCTCCAGAGAGATTAATCTGGCTGGCAAAGCTTAGGCTGGCTAGTTATTACGCTTACCTTTCCTATAGCGATAGGATTTTTAACGAGCTTCCAGGAACATTTACTAGTACTGGAGAATGGAATCCTATTGGCCCTGCAATATGGAGGGAAACTAGAGATAAACTTGACAAAATGGAGAGGGCTGCTAAGGAAGCACTCAAGCTTATCGGAATAGATTTGGAAGAAGATAAAAAGCCTAATAGGGTCCCTGTATTTGGGATAATAAGATAATGCTAACTCAAGCACAGAGAGATAGAATCTATACAGCAGTTCCCACTTTATTAAATGGGATTAATGTAATAAAAGTACATGATGGGGATATGATAGCTGAGCCTAAACTCCCCCGAATGATTTTTTCGGTTATTGTTGAAGGAGTTAGATCTCATTATTCAAGGGATAGGATTAGATATGTTAGAATGATTACAGACGGCGACTTATCTACTGATTATTGGTACGGGCAAGTTGATAGGGCATCTTTCTCTATTGTTTTAGAAGGATACGATAAGGATGACATAGGGAATTTGGGCAGGGCTTTATTCTTACAGCTATGGAGGGACGAATTAGGCCTTAGTTGGGAAAAAGATAGGATGAGAGTTTCAAAAATTTTTGAGCCTAATTATCTTCCACAAATTTACGATAAAAGGACTGGCAAAAGCATTTATAGGTTAGTTGTAGATTTTTGGGTAGAGTACGAGTTCTCTTGGATCGAGACAGCACCTTTGATAAGAAAGTTTAATTACTTGATCCATAAAGATGAGGATGCACAGATACAATTAAATCAGAGTGAAAAAAAGAATAGTTACGGTATGAGCATTATTATTAAAAGGTGATGAAATGAAGATTAAATTTAGGGGAAGAATTAAGGACCTGCTGATTAGAGAGGGTCCTAATAAACTTCCACAAATGTCTCAGCAAGAAGCTGAAGAATATTACGCAAAAGGTTTTAATAGAGATTCTATTATTGAAATAGAAAAAGAGTTTGAGGATATATCAGAACCTCAGACTACTAAAGAAGACAAAAAGAAATTTGAGGTTGAGGATTTTACAAAAAAGACTCATCCCAAAGAAGACAAAAAGAAGCTTGATACTGAAGATTTTATATTGAGGTGAAAATATGGCACTTTATGGTAATCCTAATAGTCTAGTTGGAATAACACTAGAGCTTAGACCTATGGGGCCTGTGCCGGTCACTATAGGTACTGGCATAGTTGGAATTGTGGGAACGTCTTCATGGGGTCCAGTAGAGGCTGTAGGGCTGACATCAGCGTCTTTAGTAAAAACTCTCTATGATGCTGGAGACCTAAAGGAGGCCGGAGAGCTTGCATTTTACCAAGGTGTGCCCAATGTATATTTGGTTAGAGTCCTTGGAGCTGGATACGCTACTGCCTCTGCAGATCTTGTTGACGGTGGTTCTCCTGCCGTTACTGTTGGCACTCTGAGGGGTAGATCGCCAGGGGTGAAGGGAAATTCCTTTAGCTATAAGATAGAGAATGGAGACTACAAAGGGACAGATGTAGAAATATTCAATGGGCAGGGGGTTACTGTCCTGGAATACGCCCTTGATAGGGATGACCTGGTTGAAGATAGTTCAAATTATGTAAAGGTCAATGGGGTTTCAAAGGAATTAGTCTATAATGAACCTACAACCGGCAAGGTATATGTTAATAAAACAAAGGGAACAATTAATTTCTTTACGGGCCAAGGACCTACGACAGCAGATCAAATTAGTGTATCTATCAAGTTTAACTCCAGAAAGATGACAGTTTATGACGGGACTTATCAATATGTATTCAATAATATTAAATCTTTAGAGGATCTTCAGGCTAAGTTAGCAGAGTCCAATATTGTTGAATTCGTTCCTGCAGCAAATGTAACTCATTTGCCTAAGGCAACTCCAGGAGGGGTTCTTTCTGGTGGTTCCGATGGTTCAACTATAACAACTAATGACTGGGTTGCAGCTCTTAATAGGTTGGCTGCAGAAGTTTCACCTACAACTGTTGCCTTGACACAGTATGAAGTATCTGCAGGTACATATGATTTGGTTCCCATCCTCGACGGCTGGCTTACTTATATGGCAAATCAGTTTAGGCCATGTTTAGGTTTTGTTGCTTGCAAGAAGAACGAGGACAAGGGCAAGATTATGGACCTTTGCGCTGGATATAATAACCGGCTACTTACTATTGTGGCTAATGCCTGGGATGCCGGAGAATATCAGCAAAACATAGCCGTTGCCAGGGCTGCTAAGGAGGCTGCATGTGCTCTTGGAGAATCTGCTGCCAGGTCCTACAATTCAATGAATGGACTGGAAGGCCTATTGCAGATATTCTCTGATGATGACGTTGACACCCTCTCCAGAAATGGAGCCGATGTTATCATCCTCAAGAGGGGTATAAGGCCCTACCTGGGCATCTCAACGGCCACAGACTGGCAGTTTATGAGGTGCGTTGACAATCGTACCATCAATTGGGTTATCCTGGCTGTGAAGCATATTACCGATCAGTTCTATCATGAGAGAAGGACTAAGACCGTCCTAACTAGCCTTAAGGCCTCCATTGTTTCCGTGCTGGAGGAACAGATAGAACTTGAGAACATTAGAGCCTATACCTTGAGTGTATCTGCCCATCCAATTGATACCGGCAGGGTGGACATCGACCTCCAGATGGAGAACATAGGCCATATTGAGAGGTTCAGGGTCCTCATGCAGGTGGGAGTAATGGAAGGTGGAGGCTTTACAGTTTAAGGAGATGATGTAAATGTCGCTAGTAGTTACCGAGTCTTACGAGATTGAAGCTAAGGACCCTGGAGATATAGTTATAGTGTTTAGGCCCCCTAATGGGCCTACACTTATCCATTTCCCAGTTAAGGCCCTATCTGTTGACAAGACGATAGACATAACCCCAGAGTATGGCACAGGAAGCCATCTATCTTATCAGCTTACCCCTGGCAAGATAGGCTTTTCTGGCTCTTTTAAAGTCGGGACCTTTGTCGGGCATGGACAGGCCGATGAAGTCAGAAATGAAAGGGTCCCTGGGGCTGAAAAAGAAGCCTTTGTCAAGATGCTTACCGACCAGGGAGATGAGGGTCTTCCCCTTTACTTCTCTATAGAGGTTCACGATAGAAAAAGGACCGAAGCAGGAGAAGGTGGAGAAGCCGACGCTTTGATTGAGAAATACACCGGCTGTATGCTATCCGGTGATGGCATAGATGTAGGAGAGTCTGGGACGACAGTAGGAAGGTCGTATCCATTCGTAGCTATGAGAAGGTCCCCGAAGTAAAGGGACCTTCTTTAGGAGGTTTTAAATGTCAGAGAAAAATATTGAGAAGTTGCCAGAGATAACAAAAGAGATGATACTGGCAGGCAAAGATTATACAAAATTCGTAGAGGTCCCTGGATATGGGGCGAAGATCAAGATTAGGAGTCTTACTGATCTTGAGCTTGCAGAGGTAATTAGCCTGGCAAGAAAGAACGATTGGCTCCAGATGTTTGACCATTTGGCTGCAGGTGGCAGTACATCTAATATATCGGCTATAGCTGATGCTGTTCCTCTAATGGTGGAGATATGTATTAGAGGGGCTATTATGCAAGATGAAAAGGGAGAACTTAGTCAAGAAGAGAAAAGAAATATTTTCAATTCGATGACTAAATTTGCTACTGTCAATGTGGGTGGTGAAATATTCTCTCTGACACTAAAACCCCTTGAATCGTTGGAAAATTTTACCAAACAGGAGAAGCAAGCTTAATAAAAGTTACAGTTTGGCAAGGTTATAAGTTTGCAGATGGCAATCCTGCAAACTTAACTCCTCTGCAGAGTAACTTTATTGCCCTGTGCTTCAAGGAAAAAATGGAGATGGATATGGCCTTAGCTGGTGCTCGATTAGGTGTTTCACCACAAAGAGTATCTCCACGAGTAGCCAAAGAGAGGCCAATGCCCGTTAACACAAAAGATAGAGAGGGGCCATTTTATGAGACTGCTGGAGGTATCCCAGTCGAAAAGCCATTTTATAGAAATAAGATTTCTATAGAAGATTATGTCAAAATGAGAAGGAAAGAGTATGGAGAGGACCTAAAAGTATATAGACTTGGAGAAATAATTACCGGAGAACAAAAAGATGTCTGATACCAGGGCTCTCACTTACATTTTAGAATTAATTGATAATGCGACACAACCTCTTTTAGAAGTCTCTGGATTGGCATCTAAATTAAATAATACTGTGTCTAATGTATCTGTAAACGCGAATGTTTCAGGTGCATCAAAGAGCCTCTACAACTTAGCCGGATTAGGGGAGGAAGTTGGGAACAAATTGTCAAAGGCAGGGGAACAGGCCTCTCAAGCTGGAGCCAAAATAAAAGAGGTATGGGACCCTGCAACTCAATCAATTATCACTTTAAAGGTAGAGGTTGAAAAGACTACAACCCAACTCGATAGATTAAAGAATAGCTTAAATGGAGTTACCTCTGCTGTTGGACAATATAAAGCTCAATTAATCGGCATTCAAGTAGCTACTGGTGGCATATTGACCATGACGGTCAAGGCTGCTGCTGAAGAGGAAAGGTTGGCCGGCGCTGTAACTGCAGTATTTGGAGACTCATCTGAGAAGGTATTAGAATGGGCTGAAGCTGCAAAAAATATTACAGGAGCCACAGCAAAAGAAAGGATGGAGATGGCCTTGCTCTTCAAGGAAATGGGGCAGGGAGCCGATAAATCTATGAAGAGTGCTGAGACAGTAGAAAAATTTTGGAGAAATACTGCTCTCAGGCAGAGGGCTCAGGCTGCAGGGATTACGTCTAAAGAGCAGTTGGCTCAAGAGATTAGAATGGCCGAAGTCGGAGGCAGGACTTATGGACTTCGGAGGATTTTCGGAAAAGAGGCTATGGAGAACATAAGTGAGTATGGAGGAGCCGAAAAAGTTTTATCTCTGATGAATAAAGAGATAGAAAAGACAGGAAAAACGGGGATGGATACTCAGAAGGCTATGGGGGATTTTCACGAAGTAGTTGGGGAGCTGGCTGATGAAATTGGAAAAACTCTCTTGCCTACTGTGACGGCATTGTTTCAAACTTTAACTAAAATAGTTATTGTTTTAAAGGATATCCCAGGGGTCCCTCAAATTATTGCCCTGGGAGCTGCCTTTGCCTTTCTTACTGCAGGGGCAATATTAACTTTTGGCACAATAGCTCACGGAATACTCTCAATTATTGGATTACTTGAGGCTGTTAAAAAATTATCAATAATGACTAAGATCCATACGGCTATGACTTATGCCTGGGCTGCAGCTCAGGCAGTAGCTAACGGCATCACAAGAGTTTTAACGGCTTCAATAGGCTTTCTTGGAAATGCTTTTAAGGCCCTTAAAGCTGTTATGATGGCTAACCCCTGGATAGCAGCATTTACTATATTGTTGGCAGTAGTTATAGCTTTGGAAGCAAAATTCCACATATTTGAGAAAATTTTTGAGAAATTGAGTAAAATAGATTGGGCAGGAAAATTGGCCGGTGGGCTTGAGTATGTATCAAAGCTTTGGGGAGGCCTTACTGGGAAAATTAAATCGATAGGATCAATGGCAAAGCCGATTATGGCCGTTACTATGCCAGGGATTACTATCATGGCTGGCCTACTGAAGTCGATATTTAGTCTAGCAAAACCTTTTATTGAGGCAGCTACTCCAGCGATTAATTATTTAAAAGATATTTATAATATTATAAAAGAGAAGTTTGAAGCTGCTATTAAATATATTAAAGATATAGTCCCTGATTGGTTAAAATCTATTTTTGAAGCAATTGGGAACTTTGTAACCTGGATGATTGAAAAAATAGGGATACTATTATCTATTCTTGGTATTAAAGAAAAAACCCCCAAAGAAATAGCAGAAGAGGCTGAAACTGCAGGGATGACTCCCGAAGAGCGTTTGGCCTATAATCAAACTAGATATGCTATTGAACAGGCTTCAGGTGGAGAGAGAGGTTTGCCTGCAGTAGGTGCTGGCAACCTGGCCGGATGGGTCCCTGCCTTTGGGGGAAAATATGAAGCTACTACATTCAAGTCTTCCAGGTATCCAGGGGAAGAAAGGTTAGGCAAAGATCTAACTGAAGCTCAATTAATGACAGGAGAATGGACCCCTACAGTTGGAGAAGATGAATTTAAAGCCTTTATTGAAAATCAAAAGAAGATGCAAGAGGAGTCTCAGAAAAAGGAAGATGAATCCCAGAAAGAATATACTTCTATTTTCGATGAGATATTAAATTGGACTAAGAAAATTTATGATGGAATTATTGGGATCGTTTCAGGAATTACTGAATGGTTCTCTGAAAATGTTTTAGGAACAATATTAGGGATAGCAAAAAAATTAGGTATATCAGCCGGCCCCAAGCCATCACAGGAGGCTATAACTGCAGGGTTTAAGTCTAATATGCAACAGGCAGCTAAGGAAAAGGGGCTTTCTCCCTTAACCGAAGAGCAATTAGACACCCTACAAAAGGCTGCAGAGGGGAAGCTTACTTATTCTTTGCCCCCAGAGCTTGAGCCTTATATAGGGCTTTCTGGAGAAGCTTTAAAGAGAGCTAAAGAAGAGGCTACAGCAGCAATAGGAGCAGAAGCAACAGCACCTCAAATTTCAGAGGGAGGTACTGCAGGAGAAGAAAATATAGGAGAAGAGGCAGAAGCCAACAAGAAGGCGATTCAATCAAAGGCTCCACAAGAAGTTATAGTTACTAATTTTAGAGAGAACATACGACGGGCAGCCCAAGAAAAGGGGCTCTCTTCGTTAACTGAGGAACAACTGGATACCCTACAAAAGGCTGCAGAGGGGAAGCTTACATACACTCTGCCAGAAGAGTTAGAACCATATATAGGTCTGTCCGGCCCAGCCTTGAAAAAGGCAAAAGAAGAAGCTACCACAACAGCCGGAGCAGGTGGAGCAAAAGCTAGTGTATCCCCTGAAACTGATAAAGTCGCTCAGGTAAGAAAGTTAGTCAACGAGGGCAAGACAGACGAGGCTGCTAAGTATTTGGGGCTAGACCCTAATGCTAATTATACCAACGAGAACGGACTGGTAGAGTCTGGGAGAGAAAAGGCAATAAGATACTCTGAATGGGGAGAAGAAGCTCTTAAAGGAGTAACTGGGCCTGGGATATCTAGCTCCACTTCGGAAACTAAAGCCCCTCCATCTTCAGAAAGCAAACCCCAGTCTTCATCACCTAAAAAATCTGAAAAGAAAGGGACTGGGCGCATTACCCAAAGCGTAAAAGAGAGGGCTAGTGAGGTAGGGGGGAAGGTAGAAAAAAGTGTCCAAAGCACAGGGGTAAAGGTCGGAAAAAAGTATGCAGCAGCAACCTCTCATGTAGGGACTGGGGTAGAAGGAGGCTTTAAAGAGGGGGGTGTGATCGGGGAGACTGGCAAAACAATAGTCCACAAAGGCGAAGAGGTCATTTCCGAAAAGGATAAAACAGCCGTTGAGAGTAAAACAATTCCATCTATATTACAGGGAATAAATAATATAGCCTATAAGCTAAACGACCAATTACCACAATCTACATTGTCGGCGATCAAAGAGATATCACAAAGTGAAATTTATGGTTATGAATCTCAATATCAAGAAAATACAAAGGTTACGAAAAATGGGTCCATCCCATCTATTTTAGATGGAATAGATAGTTTAGTCGATAAAATGAATGGGCAAACATTACAACCTTTGCCATCAAAACAGGAACAAATTGTCAATCTAAACTTCTATTCCCCTGTCGTGAAGGTTGACAAGATATCTTCAGAGATGGATTTATATAGGATAAAGAATGACTTGGTATCATTCTTAAGAAAAGAGGTTAAATCTGCGATGAAGGGAGGGATGTAATGCTGAGACATAAGCTCACAATTGCAGGCGAGGACGTTAGTGGATATCTTATTTCTGCCCATATTGAAAAATATGGGGACAAAGATAAATCAGATGCTAAAGCTGATTTTGTTCTTGCTAATATCTATGGCATGTTCACCGGAAGATGGAAAGATGAGGGAGACGAGAAAGCTAAAATAGGCTTAATATTAGAAAATCAAAGAGTAAATTGTATTGGTGAGGCAAATATAAGAGAAGAGGGGAACATTGACATAACTATGGAGTCAAACACTAAACAATATCATGCTTTTTGTGGGTATATAACAAAAATAGAATATGACGATAAAAATGTAAATATTCATGCAAATACTGCAGAAGATTTTTTAGAGCAAGAGCCTATGCCCGATGGAGTCCGGCCATCTGGTGGTACTGCATATGTAGCTATGCCTCCAGCAGAGATTATTTTAGATGTCATTAAACAGCATAAAGACCCCCAAATTAGTGTAGGTACTCTTAGCGAGGAGGAAGCTGCAAAAAAGGGGTATCCAGTTTTAAGGACGCAAAGAAAGAATTTGCCACAATATAAAGGGTCCACAGAAAAGGGTAAAACTGAAAAAGGTAAGGGCGACAAGGGCAAGGGGGAAGGGGAAGATGAAAAAGAAAGGACCCCTAGAATTTGTAAAGTTTCAGGTAGATATAAAAGAAAAGGTAAATGCTGTGCCCCAGTATCTTGCCCATATAAATCTTCAGGCACCCTTTGCAGAAGCGTAGAATGTCCATATGACGACATTAAAGCTCAATATTGTACTAGTGATTGCCCATATGATACTAATGATTGTCCTGATGAAATGCCTCCTCAAGTTCTAAATAAAAATCTTAATGATGCACTATCACAATTATCTAAGGCAGCTTTAGATTTAGATGAAGCTAGAGATGCTTATAGAAATGCAACCACTTCAGAGGGTAAAATCAATGCAGCCGATAAATATAGAGAGGCAATAGAGGCTTATAATGAAGCTCAGGAGAATTTAAAGGAGGCCAAAAAATTCCAGGAGAAGGCATCTTCATCTTCGGAAGGCGACCCAGAAGATATAGTTGCCATCGATTTCTGGGACCCCCAGATTATCAAGGATCAGGTTCAGGGGGTCAAGGGAGTAAAATATGCCGATGTAATTAGGGCTGTTTGCCAGGCTACAGGAGGGATATTTTTTATTGATAATAAATGTCAAGCTCGTTTTGTACCTCCCAATTATGTCGAAGCTACAACGGAGACAGACATGGATATTACAGCTCTAGTAACAAAGCAAGAACTTGGAAAAAATGCTATGGGCCACGCTAACATTGTAGTAGTCTATGGATCGGGTATTACTGAGCCTGGTAAATCTCCAGTTGAGAGGGAGAGGCATAAGGTAGTTGGCTTTTTAGCAGAGAACCCAGATAGCATAGCTAGGCACGGCACTATCCAGGCTGCAGAGGTTGACGTTCATTATTTACCAAAGCAAGACCAAGTAGAGGAATTAGCAAAAAATCTTATAGAATATTATAAAGGTGAAGACGATAAAGCTCAAGTATCTGCAATTGGGGTAGATCCTCTTATTTTTCAAAAGATTAGATGGGTTGTTCCTATTGGTCCACAAATGGATACTGATCAATGCCAATTTGGATCAACGGCTATCATGGCCGTTGTAGAGGGAAGGGTTAATAAGGTAGTACTTGATTATTCAACTGATGGGTGGAAAGTGGACATAGACGCAGCTACAGAAGGTTGGGAGATATAAATGGTTAGCCCAGAAGAATTGACTCAAGAAGGGTATAGGAACTATTTGGGGGAAATAGAGAACAACGAAAATACTCAAGGATACATAAGAGTAACCATTGATGGGCAAGAGTTCAAGGTTAACCCTCGACAAATTGAATGGAAAAAAGAATTTAAAACTGTAGAGTTTGATATCCCATATTATAAAAATAAGACTCAAACTATGGGATCTAAACTCTGGAGGGTTTCAATGACAATAAGGAGCCTTAGGAATTCAGAAAGAAGATTCCTTTGGGATTTGGGAGAGCCAGACATACACCCTGGCCCTCATCTTTTGGTCACTGCTGGGCCTAATAATGCGATGTGTGTCTACATGCTTAGCAAATCCCAAGTACAAGCTCAGGCAGAAGGGGATAATACATATTTGTGGACACTTGAGTTTATAGAGGCAAATGACGCAAATTAGGAGATTATTATGGCAGATACATTGAGAGAATTGATAGCTGCAGAGGTTGAAAGGCAGCTAAGGCTCAATCTAAGGGTGGAGCTTTGCACGGTAATAGATGTGCAAAGACATGCTTTTGAAGACGATACGTTCACCAATACCGTTACCGTGAAGGTGAGGGACAATATTGGATACTATAAGCCCTGTGCTGAGGTTGACCGGCAGAGGGTGTTTCAGGTCCAAAGTTATATGGGGCATCACTATGGGCATCCTGAGCATCCCAGAGTAGGAGATTTGGTATGGGTCCTCTTCTACCAAAACGAGAAGGCTATCATCCTGGGAGCTGCCCCGAATTGGGAGCAGTTGCCGGTATGCCGTCAAAATGATGATGATCAGGTATATAAGTTCTGCCAGCATAAACTCCCTACAACTTTTGACGAATGTGGCGACATTGTTGGGCAATTCCCAGAGCCGGATAATCCTGACTGTTTTAAATTCTATGGAAAAGATAGATGTACAATAATAGTAAATGAATGCCCTCTAGGTGACTCCGACAAACCTTGCCAGACTTGCAAGGATGTAGAGAACATAACAAACCTAAGTAAGTCCATCAAGATGTTCTCTAAGGAACACCCCGATCATCCCAATAGGATCAGGTACTCTCATAAGACTGGGAGCTTTATACAGTTTGAGGATGATGGATCAATCCTTATTAAAGATAGCACTGGGTCCTTTATATGCCTAAAAGGAGAAGAAGGAGGCATATTGATTAAGGATAAGGCCGGAAGCTATATAGCCTTGAATGGGAAGGGCATATTGACCGTTAGGGCTGCAGGAGCAGGCTCTCATAATCTACATAATACCTGCTGTGATTGTGGTTGCTGCGACACGTGCAATATGTGCCCTGATGGTTCTGATAGTATGGGAGGAACTTGCACAGAAAAACAGATGAAGGATTAAAGATGTACTCCTATAAGGATCGAACTGGTAAAGAATTCAAATTCAGGCCTGGCAATCTGGCAGAGGAATATAGGGCCTGGGCTCAGGCAAGAGGCCTGGGGGCTCACTATGGGACCACTGAGGGGGCTCTAAAGGGTTGGGATACCAGGGGGAGAGGCAGGAAGGAACCGGAGAAAAAATCTTCAGAGGGGCTCAGAGTTGCTCCTCTCGACGATAAAAGATATTTTGGTTTCAAAAGCAAATATGGAAAAGAGCTTAAGAATAACGTAGACATTAGCCTCCTACCCGAAGAATCCAGGCCCATGCTTATTAAGGATATAAACAACCTACAGGATAGATGTAAAGAGTTAGGCTTACCAGAGCTTAGAGGGGTAATAGTCGACGAAAATAACGTATATCAGGCTACAATGGGAGACGGGATCATTACCATTAACCTTAATACGTACCAACAAGATCCTAAGAAGGAAGCTGCAAGGCTGATAACAAGAAATGAAGAGAGGATAAAGGAGCTTGAAAAAAGGATCGAGGAGAACAAAAAAGCTGCAGAAAAGAAAAAGGCAGAGTGGGAGAAGAACAACCCTGACTTGATAGCAAAGGGGGCAACCTTTGAAACCTCTCCAGATGGCCTTTTCGGGAAGATCCCCTATTTGGAGGAGAATACCAGGCTGTGCCAGGAGGAGATAGAGAGGAAGAGGAGGACAAACGAGGCCCTGAAGGCCAGGGGGATAGACGTTCTTAAGAGTAGCTGGAAGCCTGGGGACCCATTAGAGAGGAGGGGGTTCACTGCAGATACCTACTTTAATTTTGAGGATAAGCACAAGATAGTTCTTGATCATGAATTTGGACATCATATCCATCAACAGATGGGAGTAACTGCCCAAAACTGGAAGGCTCCTCCGGTGGAGATAGATATTCATGACATTTTTATAGAAGCCAGGAAATCCGACTCCTTCATTGCTCCTACAAAATACTCAGACAATGGGGACCCCGAAGAATGGTTTGCTGAGTCCTATGCCCTGCACGTCAACGGCAGGGATGATTTAATAGACGAAAGATTACAAAAGTATTTTAAGGAGAAAAAGATATGATAACAGCTCAATGCCCCAATTGTATCTATCTGTATGAGACTACAGAAAAGCTTAGCTGTATGGCTTTTCCTGATGGCATCCCCGTAGAGATTCTTAAGGGGGAGGTCGATCATAGAAAGCTATATAAAGGAGATAATGGTATAACATTCAAGGATGCAAATGAGAATGAATGAATATAAGGGTGGTCAGGGAGAAATACATACCTTCAGACCTGGGGATCTTGCAGGGGAATACGAAGCCTGGGCTAAGTCTAAGGGCATTAAAACCCATTATGGGACCACTGAGGGGGCCCTGAAGGGATGGGATACCAGGGGTAGGGGCCGAAAGATCGAATATAAACCGGCCAAAACCAGGGAGGAGGCTGAGAAGTTTGCCCTCGATAATTTAATCGACCCCAAAGAAAGGGAAAGGGTAGAGAAATGGAATTCGGGGGAAACGGCTCATCTGCCTCCTGAGAGGGTGCAACAGATTAAGATTATCAGCTATAAGGGCATAGATCCAAAGGTAGCAAATGAGATTAATAAAAATATAGCTAAGAATATAGAATTGGGCTTGCCTCAACCCTCCTCTATCATAGCTACTCAGATGAGAAAAACTCCTAATGTCCTCATGAGTATGGGAACAGATGTCTCCCTAAGAATTAATACACTGTCAATGGGGAATATGGAGAAGATCAAAAAGGGAATTCAAGAAGGGAAGGAACTATATCATGGCAAGGGGCAGGAAATGATGAAGGAACTTGAGCAAAATGTTAACAGTATGACTCCTGCCCAGAAGAAAAAGTTCGATAGCCTGAAGGATGCTATGAAATATTCTCGTGACTTGGTAGGCCATGAGATAGATACAACCCCAGAAAGGATGATAGAAGCAACAATTAATCATGAAATTGCTCACACTTTGGCATATCGTGGCAAGTATGGATATGATACTCCTCAGCATGAAGAGTTTTTAGAGGGCCAGAAGAGAATTGCAGAGGTTACCCTGAATAGTGATTATAGGTATAAGCTCTCATCTTATGGATGCAAAGCCAAAGACACAGGCCTATTCCATTACCCTGTAGACAAAGAGGAGACTTTTGCAGAGCTATATTCGGCTTACCGATTTCATGAGGATGATAATCTACATCCTGAGGCCCTGGCATTCTTCAAGAAATATCTGCCGGAGAGATAATATATGGTGCCAATAGATATTTATGAGATATTAATGGAAGAAATTAAAAAATTATTAGAATCCATAAAAGCAAATAAAGTAAAATCCCATTATGGCACTAGTGAAGGAGTCATGAAGGCCTGGGATACCAGGGGTAGGGGGAAGAAGGAGCAGGAAAAGAAGGGGGAGAGAGAGAAGAGAGAGAAGAAGGAGACAATCAAAAATGCAAAACCAGCTAAAGATATATTAGAAAGTGAGGAAAGTAGAAAGGTTTTATGGGACGTTGTGCAAAAAGCCCATAAAGAGTACGCCAAAGCTGGATATACAGAACAGCAGGATTTAAAGCTAAAGTATTTAGCCAAAGCTCAGGGGTTCGATGCTAAACCTGAAGTTGTTGCAGAAAATGAGTTAAAACAATATGCTGAAGAGAATAAGGTTCCTATCTTATATAGAGGGGTTACTGATCCTAAATATGCAGATGAGTTTAGAGATGGGGAATACTGGGCTGGAAGGGGGCTTATGTGTGATGGGACATATACAGCCTATGACGCTCACGGGAAGGATGTAGCTTCCCAATATGCAGGAGACAAAGGGGAAGTTATACAGATGTGTCTTGATAAGGATGCAAAAATTATTGATTATAATGATTTAGAAAAAGAGATGAGTGACTGGATGAGAGGATACTCAGATGAGGCAAAAGATTTTCATACAAAAATAAATGATCTTTTGGCCGATCCTGGGAGATTTGCTGCAGCCAGGGGGTATGATGCTATAAATATAAAAGAGGAATTGATGGTCAATTGGGGGATGATGGTAGTTCTGAATAGAGGTAAAGTTAAGGTGGTAAAATGAATGTAGAATTGAGCAGGGAGATAGCCGGAGTCATGGATGAGCTTAATCTATCTCCTGCAGATAGGCTCAGGCTATTTCTGGAAGTAGAAGAGGCTGAGTCAATAGAGGATCTATCCCCAGAGTTTAGAGAGAAGATCAAAAAGGCCCTTAAGAAAAAGCCAGGGTATAAGGATCATCATGGCAATATCCATTCTTATAGGCCTGGAAACTTAGCCGGAGAGTTTGAGGCCTGGGCAAGGGCCAGGGGGGTTAAGGCGCATTACGGTACTACTGAGGGGGCTCTGAAGGGATGGGATACCAGGGGCAGGAAGACTGATAAATATAAGAATGCTCCTCCTATAGCCCTCAAGAATCCAGAGCCAGAGGAGTTCATAAAGGTTAGAGATAGTATCCCTGAGGACAATAAAAGCTATCTGACCCTTTATACCCCTGAACAGTATAAAGAAATGGGAGCAAAATTATATATGACTGAAGACGGAAATGGAGGTTTTGCACTCAAAGGGGATGAGATTCTTAGTGTCTTCACTAAGCCAGGGAGCCATGTAGGGCATAGGATGATGAATGAGGCCGTTAAATTGGGAGGGAAAAGGCTTGACTGTATAGGTAGAAAATTGGTCACATTTTATAAATATCATGGGTTTAAAGTGACCGATAGCCTAAAGTGGGATAAAAATTATGCTCCTAAGAACTGGAATTATAGAAAGCACGACACCCCTAAAATTTATTTCATGGAAAGGCCTTAAATACAATGAATGAGGTGATTTAACTATGGCAACTAAAGAGCAGAAGGAAAATCAGTTAAAAGTGGCAGAAGATATCTTTGGATATAGCCCGTGTATGCACTGCAAACACCTGCATGACGGGGATGAATACCTTGAAGATCCCTTTGTAAGCTGTGATGCTTTTCCAGATGGCATCCCTGGGGAGATATTTGAGGGGGAGAATCTGCATAAGGAACCATATGAGGGAGACAATGGGATCAGATTTGAAGAATCCGAAGAAGAAGATGATGATGAGGAAGAATAAAAATGTCTGACCTATTGACTACTGGAAATTTTGAAAATGGAGAATTAGAATGTAGGAAGGATATGGATTTAGCACTAGATCCAACTGGAGATTTAGCCCTTACTCCAGATGAGGAGACTGCAACCCTGCAGGCACTTATGTTTTATCTTTTTACTCCCAAAAATGAACGCCCTGGGCTTCCATTAGTCGGGTGTATGCTGCCTGAGATAGCTCATGAAAGAAGGGAAAGAGGGGTTATGAAAAGGTTAAATGCCTCCATTACCAAAGACCTTAAAACTCTATTCCCAAATTTTAATGGGGTTCAAGTAGTCTGTAGAACTGTACCTACATCTGTGTCCGATATTTTTGTAACAATAGTATTACCCACAGGTAGAAAAATGGATCTAGTGGCAAATTTAGACCAAGTTATGAAAAATGCTTCGATTATGAAAGATATATTTAGGTGGTAGCAATGATTATTAGATCCATTTTGGATATCATGGCAGAAATGGAAAAATACCAAAGAAGTAAGCACCCAAGGCTTACAAATTATAACCCTACTTCAGTTCTATCTACAATAAATGAAAGTGTGGCCGATCAAATTAGAAAGCTTGAAGTGGATATTCAACGGGGCTTAGATGCTTTGTCTCTATATACTGCAACGGGTGCAGATTTAGATTTTTTGGTAAGAGATAGATTGGTAGAGGGCAGGCTATTGGGAGCTAGATCTTTAGGGGTTATAATTTTTGGAAGGAAAAACGCCCTTCCTTATGCAGTTGATATCCCCAAAGGCACTATATGCACTGCAGCTACCATTTATGGATCAATCAAATTTCAGACTACTAAAGATGCTACAATGAATATAAATGAGACTCAAGTTTCAGTAGATGCTGAAGCTGTAATTCCAGGGGTGAACGGAAACGTAGCATCAAATACCATTGTGAATATGCCTACTCCAATACCAGGGGTAGATTTTGTTTTTAATCCATATGCCTTTTCTGGAGGCGAAGACATAGAATCAGATGAGGCATTAAGGGAAAGATATATATACGCTATTAATATGCCTGGGAGAGCAACGCCCAATCTAATCGAACAGCACTTGCTTGATTCTCCAAATGTCCAACAGGTGGCAGTAACAACCGTTGCCCCTGGGGATGTAGTCATAGTCACAGATTGCCCAATGGCAGATGATGTCATACAAAGCGTAAGTAATATTATTAGAGATAATATAGCTGCAGGTATTATTTCAATAGGTTGCATGGCAGCTCAAATAATCAATGGAGATAGGTTCCCTGATATGGATGAATCTCAAGGAGGAAAAATCTTTATTAGGACAAGAAGTTATATTCAAGATGAAGAATATATTTCTGGACAATTTTTAGATGGAAATGGTATAACTCAAGATTTTTCTATCACTATTCCTGCCCATACTGTAGAGGGGGTGGGGTTGAAAGTAGTTATGGATAAGGATACTATAGCTCAAAAAATAACATCTATAAGCTATAGTGGATCAAAATCTTATGATATATTAATTGGTTTAGGGGAATACCCGTACCTTTTCGTTCAGCCTATAGAAGTTCCTGTCTCAATATTTATAAAAATTAAAAAAGAAGCATCATTTGAGCAAGATCTTGAATGGAATATTGAACAGTCTATAAGAGCATGGGTTGAAGGATTCCGTATAAATGAAGATATAGAGTACGCAGATTTGATAAAAACGATCTTCAGGGACTCCCGTAACCCTTCAAAAAATTTTGAAGGTATAGATGATATTATGTATGCATATATAACGGGGAAAAACAGTATGATTACATCCTTTGGGTCAAAAATTGTTACCGAGCCTGATGAAAAAATAGTATTATCATCGGTTTCAGTAATAAGTGAATAGGAGGTATTAAATTGGGAAAAGCTTTAGTTGCATCCAAAGAAATTTGGATAGGGGTAATAACCGTTGCCCTGGGGCTGATAGTCGAGAATACAGCTATCGAAAAGGAGATATGAAAGGAGAGAAGGAGGCTTATGATCGAGCAGCAACTCAAGGCAGGGCTATTGAGCAGTCCAAAAAAGAAAAAGAGGCTTAAGATCGGAGAGGATAGCAAAGGCCTCTATTTATATTTTGAAAGTAGGCCTCATGATCGATTTTATATCTCCATCTCCAAGGTATCCGAAAGGAAGCCTCTGGAAATTTTGGAGGCATTTGAGGATATGGAGAGCAATGCTGAAGCATTTAGATCAATGGCTGAAGAAATATCAGAAATTTTTATAAAAAAGTCAAGTAAGGCTTGAGTTAAGCCTTACCAATTTTCTATTCTTGTCTACTGTGTAACCAGCAGGGACCACATATATGCCATTTTCGTCTGACAAGATTACATCTCTATTGAGACTTTCACAGAAATCTAGCCAGCCTTCGGGATCGTCTATGGGGGATGTTAGCCGTACGACCTGATCGATCACAAATTGGCCCACCCTATCAATCTCTTCCAGGGTGGCCGGTTTGCCGGTCTTCCAATTAATGACATCAAGCTCGACTGTTGCATTTTCCATTTCAATCCTCAATGTGGATACGAATTCCTCATCTCCAGCAGCATTGTATGAAATGTTCATCCCATTTCTTCCATAATAGCTGCCTTCAATCTGCCCAACACTGATCCTCATTTCATTCTTTCCAGCTATATCCTTGGAAGTCCAAGTTCTATGATAATTCCAATAGCTGCCATCCCCTCCTTCCATGATAAACTCCGATACTTGAGAGGTTGACTCTGGGGTTTGCACCCCCTCATAGTGATAACTGGATGAGGCGTTTCTAAACCCAGTTGCCTCGTTTACCCTGCCCTCGTGGTAACTTGATCCCGATCCTGAGCCCTCTATATCTGTTTTTATATAAACATCTGCATGGGTACTAATGCCCAAAGAAAGGATAGCGCAGATAAAACAGATAACAGCTAAGAACAGGGACGCATAATAATATTTTTTAAAAGTTACCGTATTTGGCATGGTCAGCTCTCCAGTTCTTCCTCAATATCGTTAAACAGTTTATTGGCCTCAGGAACAGATACTTTCATACCTGCCAAAATCTCCGAGGCCTTCATGGATATCAATTTAAGTATCCTGCCCTGCTCAAGTTCAAGGGCTACCTCTTCGGCTGTCATGTTCATAATCCTGGCAATTTTCTGTTCTGGCTTCTCAATCTCATCATACTTAGCAAGCAAAACCAATAGCTGGCCCATTTCTCGGATTGATATATAAACAGTATTTTTTAACCCCCGAAATTGGCAAAAGAGCCAGAAGGCTACGCCTGCAGCAATTAAGAGAAGCCATGAAAGCACCATATACGATAGGCTTATCTCCATTAAATCACCTTTCATTTCAAATAAAAAAGATGTCTTAGAATATAAAGTTATGCTTGATATTGTTCCTGAATAATCCCAGACTGCTCGATCATCTTAGTGGCTCTTTTATGATTGTCATCTTTAAGATCGATATCATAAACTATTCTCTTCACCCCTGCATTAATTAACATCTTTATACAAACTACGCAAGGTTGATGAGTACAATAAAGAGTTGATCCTTCTATCGGCACCCCATGAATGGCAGCCTGAATGATAGCGTTCTGCTCTGCATGTACAGCCCTACAGACTTCGTACATCCTCCCAGCTACATCCTCATTCGTCGACTCTATCATTTTGAGACATCCTACATCAAGGCAATGATAGAGACCCTTAGGGGCTCCATTATATCCTGTGGTCAATATTCTTTTATCCCTAACTAAAACTGCTCCTACATGATGCCTTAAACACGTTGATCTTTTAGCTACTTGCCTTGCTACATCCATAAAATATTTAGTTTCATCTGGTCGATCCATTTTTCTACCCCCATTGTTCAGCCATAGCTTTAGCTACCCCTGGAAAAGTAAGAGATCTTATCCTAGGGCTTCTATGAGCCCCTCCACATCTGGCACTGACCCAATGTCCTTTAGGCTCCACTATTTGGGTAGGTTGTAACTTCGGCAATCCTTTCAACCATAGGCAAGTCCTCTTTTTCCAGGGGTCGCCAAATTGATATGGATTGATAATTTGATCTGGCTTTCTAAATCGAGTATTTAAGAGCCCCACAGGGTTCTCAATTGCTATTTTATCTATTTGTGCATTATATAAATCTAGCACAAAGCTCATTGCCCTTTGAACCCTTCCATCTTTTTCTTTTTTGGCCCAATATCGAGCCCCAGCTATAGCTAAATCGGTGCATGGTGGAAATGCTATCATAACATCCCATCCTTCATCTAAATGTAAAAGAACGTCTTCCTGAATGTGTGGTCCAGGGCGTTCAGATGGGATGATGTCACAAGATATGGCATCATGCCCCCTTAAAATGAATGCGTCCCTGACAGTTCCAGAAAATTCGCAAGCTATCAAGACTTTCATTTGCCCACCCATATTTTAATGTCGGAGTTGATAGCTCCATTTTTCATTAATTGGTCTTCCCTATATAGTTGCTCATCTACCAATAGGGCAGGAGTAGAAAAAATGAGAATGCCTCTCTTAAGGAGCATAGCCTTATACTTCCCACTGCCACGACCTTCTAAATTGGCCTTTGTATATTTCACCTTAAGACTGTCAAGATATTGTTCAACTATCTTGCATTTTGAGCAATTTTTAGTTCTGAATAGAATTATATTCATAGCATCCTCCTATGCCTTCTAATAGCTTTAACCATCTCGACTGTGCAAAGGTGAAACAAATCACCGAAGTCTCGATCAGCATTTATAACAACCCAGTCGGGGGCTATCATCTCCCTATATCGTTCTCTAACTCCATCCAAAAATCTCTCACTTTCGTATTCTTCAGTTGGATATCCCCTCTTCTTGATCCTCTCCATAGCTGAAGACACCGGCATATCTAATAGGATAGTAAGATCAGGCCGGTAATCCCAGTCATGAGAGGCCTTCACGAGAGCATAATTTTGAGGGGTATCCCCCTGATATGCATATGACGACCAAGACCATCTATCTGAGATAACCAAATTACCGGCTATCAAGGCAGGGATAACGATCCTTCCCAAATGAATAGCATGATCCATAGCCATCCTTGAAATATCATCCTCAAAAACTTTTTTAGGCAGCCGGTTATAAGAGCCAGTTGGTTCTGAAGTCAATACAACCCCTGGGAATATTCGGGAGATATTACTTGCCAGGGCTGTTGCTAAGGTAGTCTTGCCCGTCCCGTCGATCCCTTCAATGACAATAAGGAGCCCATCAGACTTTTCCCGATTGAAAAGGTCGGGTAAGTCTATAGGTTGGGCCTCTTCAGCATAGATCCTTTGTGGAAATGTGATTTTCATGCTTTAACGTCTCCTGATATTTTTATTCACGGTTCATTTAAAAACCGTTTAAAGCCATGATTTTTTAGAGGATGAATAAATTTACCATCCTCATAAATAATATGGCTTATTTTTTGCCTTTTATCGAACCATTTTCTGACATGATAGAGGTTAACATCTTGGTTACAGAATCCTCCGATACTGTCCCAGATTCTATCCCCAAAGATAGGGCCTGCATGAATCCAAAGAAGAAGGCTGCCATAGCCAGGGAAGCTAAATAGTCTTCCTTAGGAATATCAGAGGATTTGAGGGTATCTGCCACCAGCCAATTGAGCACCTCCTCCATCGGCTTACCAGGGTTTTTCTGTTGCTTTTCGACGATCCTTTCTATCTTCCGTGAAGCTATCTGTTTCACGAATTCGGTTATATAGTTAGGCATGTACAACTCTCTCCTTATAGTTGAACTGTAAATCTCTCCTGGCATCCCATGAGAAATAACTCGATCCATCCTTTATATTCCCATGAATAACCAGGCCTGGGGACAGGTGATCCAAGTTCTCCTCATCATCTACAATGATGCACTTTATAAGTGATGCTTTGGGGCCTGCCTTCTCCAAGACTGCAATTGAATAGTAATTATCCTTCTTAGACTTTTTGGGATAACTAATATACAATATCCTATATCCTTCTTTCAATATAGATTTTCTCCCGTTCATCCTCTCCAGCAGAAATATCTGATTATTTTTATCCTTCAGGAAGTGGCCCCTAATGATGCCCAAATCCTTCTCTTCTTTGGTCACCCAGTCTCCCTTAGAGGTCCTCAGGTAGTATATCCCTGAATTGTCCTCAACCTTCATGATTTTATCCTTATCTTCAAATACAATTAGCTTCCCAAAGAAGTCCTCTCCCTCCTCCATTTCTCCAATTTCATCCTTAAAGTCGTACTCATACCAGGGTAGGATCTTATGATTCTCAATTGGTAGGCTGGTATCTATGAAAGCCCCCTCTCCGACAAACCCAGCCTTAACAACCAACTCCTGCCTTTTGGGAGTCAAGCTCTCAAAGCCTCCCTTAGCCAACTTCTTAGCCATGCTCTGGGAGTTCTTCTTGCCTAATCCCTTGACCAGGTTTAGGCCTAATACTATAGCCTCACCATTATAAAAGGATCTTGAAAATTTCTCAAATTCCTCTCCATGAGGATATAGTAAATTGGGCCTGGCTATCTTTATGCCCAACTTATGGGCCTCTCTAAGGGCAGCTCTTAGAAGGACGGGATCATCCTCCAGATTCAAGAAATGGGCATAGAATATTTCTTTGAGATTATATTTAGCCCAAATAGTCATCATGGTCAGGGTGGCATAGGCTACAGCATGGGATCTATTGAATCCATAATTGGCCCAATTCATTACCTGATCCCAAATTTCTTTTTTCTTTTGGTCCTGCAGGGCATCTGATAGCCTCTCCTGAATGGCAGCCAACTTATCCATCTTTTTCTTAGAGATATATCTCCTAACCTCATCGGCTTCCCCTAACGACATCCCAAAGGCCTGATTCAAGATAACTAAAATCTGCTCCTGGAATATCGGGCATCCATAGGTTGTTTCAGTAGAAGGAAGGAATTCATCTGGCTTTATTGCCTTTCTTTCCTTATATAGGTCTATCATGCCTGAGTCCCTGGGCCCAGGACGGTTTAGGGCCACAACATGGACCAACTCTTCAAAATTATTTGGGTTTATGTCCCTCATGGTCCTATTCCCTGAAGGTGTTTTAATTTGGAAAAGTCCTATTGGGTTATCAATGGCAAACTTAAGCATCTCCTCTATATTCGGGATTCTATCTATATATAGCTCTCCATCCTCAAAAATCTCTGCAGCCTCCATAGCCTCAATGATAAATTGCCTTCCATCATCGATCATGTATATATTGTCCAATTCAGTCAATCCCAGAACATCAAACTTTGCTATCCCCAATTTGAGCAGGGTATTAAGCTCAAATTCTATAGATGGGATATTATTCTTCTCAGATAATTTAGCCAGAGGGAAGAATTCATTTTCACTGCTGTAGGCTACAAAGCCGGAGGCATGAGTGCTCCGGTATTTGATATGCCCTGTGATAGCATTTTGAAGCTCCAGGGCCTCCTGGCTATGAATGAGTCCTTTACGATAATCGTAAATGTCGAGATTGAGGAGCCAACAAACATCTCTTTCTGCTCCATCCTTTTTCCATCTTGTGTAATCCATGATCCCAGACAGGCTATTCGGGGCCAATACCTCACCGAGAATCTGAATGGCTTTAGATCTATAAGATGTAGCTACATCTATATCGATATCTGGAGGATCATTTCTCTCTTCAGACAAGAATCTATCGAATAGCAAATTATATTTTATTGGATCAAGTTTAGTTATGCCTAAAATATAGGCTACTAATGAGCCTCCGGCTGATCCCCTGGCTATGCCTACGGGAACCCTTGCCTGCCTAAGCCTCTTAACGAATTCGTATTCGATCTTAAAATACCATTCAAAGCCCTTTCTCTTAATCCTATCGTACTCCATTTTTAATCTTTCATCATATATCCTAATTGTCTCCTCTGAAGCATTGCTAAGCTTTTGCCCCTTGAATTCTTCATAATTCGTTCTAAGGGCATCTTCAAGCCTGAGTTCCCCAATTGAAATAGGCTTGAATTCCCTGGGGAGCCTGAAGTTGGCCCCTGCAAGCCTGGAGACCAATTCTTCAGTAGCTTGGATTAGTCTATCAATGTCCTGGTCTTCAATCCCCATCTTCCTAAGGTTATCCCTAACCTCTTTCTGAGTCATGAAATGGTACGTCTCCCCTTTGAATGAGGTTGGAGACTCCAGCTCTTTTTTATTCCGATGGATGATAGCTGCAGCTTCCATCTTGAACTTTTTATCTTGGATATTATTATAATGTGTATCAATGGTTACAATGGCCGGAATTCCTAACTTCTTGGACTCCTGGAGGTAGAAGGCATTTAGCCTCTTTTGGCTGAGGATATAGGTAGAATCCTCTTTATTTACGATCACCTCTATATGAGGCATTGTCTCCAGATAAAAAGAAGAGCCTGTCTTCTTCAGGGCCTCCGATATCTCTATTATCTTAGCCTCTGCAGCCTCCTCCCCATCTTCCATCAAAATTTTAGCTATCACCCCTCCTATGCAGGCTGATCCCAAAATCAACCCTTCGGAATTTTCTAAGAGGGACTTATAATTTAATGTGACTTTTCTGGAGGCTCCTATACCCATATTGTGGATTTTTATTAAATTCTTCCATCCGGTAAGGGAGGTAACCCAGATAGTCATATGCCCAGTCCTTCCGGCTCCATAGTCCACATAGGCCTCATAGCCGATGATATAGGACTGTCCTGCAGCAAGAGCAGCATCTTCAAAATCGTACACTCCGGCTAATGTGCCATGATCGGTTAGAGCCAGGGCAGGCATATTCCCCCATCTGGCCCGATTAACCATTTCTGCAGGGGTTCTTATCGAGTCTCCGACACTATAATCAGTATGGTTATGCAGGGAAGATATGAATGGCTCCAGGGGCAGCCCCTCATCCAGGTTGATACTTGATAGGGCAGTAGAAAGCTCAAAGGCATATTCATCTACAGCCATCTCTTTTCTCAAGGCATATGATGGATGAATGACATGCAGATGGGGGACCTTAAGGGAGGCCAAAGCCTCATGAGCTACCTTCCCCAGGGCTATAATGACTTTCGGCTTATATTCATTGAGTTGTTTAGATAAGAATGGGATGCAATTTTGAATTTCAACCATAGTAGGGGTTCTATTTTGAGGAGGCCTACACTTCAAGACATTAAACAGATAATAATTTTTGATCCCAATAGAATCTAGGGCCTGCCTCAGGAAGATCCCAGATGGGCCACAAAATGGCCTCCCCTCCCTGGCTTCTACTTCTCCAGGGGCCTCCCCAATAAAGGCATAGATAGCCTGATCAGGCTCTCCCACTACAGACCCAAAAACATGACAATGCTCTAACTCAGGACATTGATTACACTCTGCTATCTCCACCCTAACACCTCTAAAAAATAGTGGGGCAGATTACTCAATCTGCCCTATCTCTCCCTCTAACTCTTCCAGGGTTGCCTTCCCCTTCTTCCCAAAATTGTCGAGAAGGTTATCATCTGCAAACCCCTTGTTACGGAATTTGGGCTTTATACTCTTCTCACCTTCCTCCTCCTGAACAGGCCATATGGCATAGGCCTGCCTTGATATCTTTGTCTTCCCGTTCTGAATGTACTGCCCTATGGAGGTCAAGAGCCTGATCCTGGCAGCATCGAACAGAAGATCATCATCCATCTTCGTTACGATTGATGGATCTATATCTGCATGTTCAAGAATCTGAATGGAGGCCCTGGTCTTTGTCAATATATTTTGAACCTCCAAGAATCTAATAGGCTGTCCGTTCTTCCCCTCTATGGTCCTACAGTTGCCAGGGGTGCCATCATAGATTACTATATCGTTGAGATAGTCCTCTGCCATCTCGTCAGAAAAGTCAATGAGATGGGGGATATCTTCAGGATACGGTATGGGAGACTGATCCTTTGCCGTATGCCACTCTCCAATACTGTAGAACTTGCCTTTGGGAGTCTCCTTCTCTACAATGGTGGTGTTTAAGATCTTTCCATGAGGAGCCTCAAGCCAATGCTGAGGCTGCAGGCTCGACCCCTCGACTATCTCAGGCTTGCCTCCTTTATCCACGACCAAAACCAGATGAAGGCCTTCAAGAGAGTAATCTTTGCCGTTCTGGTCTACCCCGATCTTAGTATATGGGGTCCCTGTAGCCACGAGTCTAACCCTGGCTCTAATATCCCCTGGGATGACCTCAGGGAGCTTCTTGTTACTGGGGGTGAACTCAGTTAGGGTTAAAAACTCTCCCTTCTTCCCTCTCTCCTCCAGGACGACATTGTACGGCTCCCCAAAGTTGACTGTAGGCTGAGCCCCCCAATGAATGGCTTTCTTGACCTGCCAATTTTTACCAGGTTGGTCAGGTTCGACCATGAGGGTTACCCATCTGAACTTAGAGGCATTGTTGCCCTTTGCCGTCTTGGTCTTCCCTACATCAATGAAGAAGGCTAATTTTTGAGTCTTCCCGAAGAATCTTTGAGAGAGTATCTCTTTCAAAGAGCCTTTAATAAGATCCTCCGGTGAAGTAGGGATATTCATCTGGGCAAAGGCCCCCTTCCAACCTACCAATTGGCCGATGAACTCCTTCCAGACGACCTTTTCATCTACTCCAAGATCCTCAGCTATGGACCTACAGGTAGCCTTATCTTCCTCTACTGCTGCCTTAACTTCTTCAGCTTTTTCTCCCAGTTTCCCCACTTTTAGCTCTACATAGAACTTAGGAACCCCAAGCTCCTCAGCTATCGTTTCCACAAATTTAGACATCTTTTCTTACCTCCATGAGGGTTAACCTCAATAAATAATCTTTATCTGTCTCTCCCTCAAGCCTGGGGAGCCCATCAATTTGACAGCCACTACTACCCTGCAAATCTGATAGGATTCTCTCTGCATATTCCTCAGCCGTTTCCCCTGCTGTTGGATATGGATACTCAATAGAATCCATCCTCTTCAGGAGATCCCTGAGGGCCTGTTGTGTCCTGGCGAATGGGCAATTTTGATAATGCCTGATAAGCCTGGAAATGGTATCCTCATATCGTTCTCCTGAATAGCCAATAGCCTGTAATACTTCCCTGGTCTTTTGTGTTAAAGCCACTGATGAATCCACTTTCTTCATGATCGCCTCCTAAATGCTATAGCTCCTCTATAGTATTTGAATCTTGTGCTTTTACCCTGTACTCCCACTTTCCGTTACACCTTTGGTTAGGCCCCCAGCATTTATGTTCAGCTCCTCCTATTTCCCCTACCAGCCGGTCTTTTGTAGGGAGCAGAGAGCACTCCCACCAGCCAAAGAGCATCCTTTCAGTCTCGTTAAAGATTAGATGCTTGCAGCCGAAGCAATATAGCTCTGCCATTTCTACCCCTACCAACTATCATAGTTTGTTACATTAGCTATTTCCATGCACTGCCCACATTGAACATACACGACCTCACCGACACCAGTAGGATCATTCTCTATAAAAAATACATTAGAATGATAATGTACATCGATGAAGGCTTTTATCTTCTTAAACTCCTCCCTATCTATCGATACACTTCTTCTTGCCATACTGTCACTCCCTATATATATGGGCAGAGATAGAAAAGGTCGTCAAGGTCCCTATCTCCACTCCGAGGCTTTCAGCTATCAATTTCATGATCTTACTCAACCCATAGACGTTAGCAGGCCACGCCCTGGCTATATCATGAGACCTGAATACTGCCGTAAGATGGAGCTTTCCGGCCCGTATCAATAGATCTACCATGATCATACACGGCACATTTTTCTTTTTGATGTCCGAAGGATACCAGGTCAGCATAATGGCCCGTCTTGTCTCCTGGGCCTCCCGAAGCTTGTTGATCACGTTCTCTAATTGGTCGAAGATGGAGGCTTGACGATCATCTATGAATGACTCATAAGCCCTTAGCCTATTCCCATATGAATAGTCAAACCCCCTGGGATCAGCATCTACCATGTGCTTACTGTACTCCTCCAGGGCCATTAGATCCCAGCCTGACCCCTGAATGGGCCACCCCTGGAGGGGATATTTTACTGTCACTAAAAAATTCCTGGCTTCCCTGGTCAAGGCTCCATCTTCGGTTTTTACATCATCCCCCCACTGTTCGATCAAATTCTTCATTGATACCCATGCAGAGGCAGGAGTATCCCTAATCAAGTATGCAGGTATCATCTCTCTCCCCACTCTACCTTATACCCCATGCCTCCGACTTTCCCATATGTCTCAAGGTATTTTGCCCTCTTCTCCATAGCTATCTTAAGGGCCTCTTCCTTATCTCTGGCCCAGAAGCACATTGAAAGGTGATCAGGATTTTCTGCCGGAGAATCGTACATGTATGGAAGCTCAGGGTTCCCCTCCCATATTTCTGTCTTTACCCCCTCTACCAGGGGTAGCTCGACATAAAAGAACCTTAGCCCCTGGGCTTCCTTTTCTGCCAACTTATTCAGGGTAAATGTCAAAACTGAGCATTCGTTACCGAATAGCTTCTCATTTACCCTCATAGCATCTTCGATAGAGGAGAATACCCCCTCAACCTGTTTATCTGAATACTCTCCCGACTCCAACACATAGACTTTCTGCTCCATAAAGCTATTCCTCCTCTTCCTCCATAGGTGGTAAACTATCAATGAAATTTTGGGCTTCTTCTTTAGTCTCAAAGGCCTCCCCCAAAGAGGCGTAGTAGTCTACGCTATAATACCATCTCAAAGGGACCCAATAAACTCTATCTAAATCTTCTTCCCTTATCAATCCCTCATACTTCCCATACTTTACATGTGAATAGGTTTCCCCTTTTAGGATTTTTATCTCTATCTCAAGCAAGCAACCGTCATCACTGGGCCTAAACGGGACAATTATATAAGGAGTAGTATAATCCTCAAAAGCACATACCCCATCCACTAGCCCAGATTCTTTTACGAAGTCCAAAGTATTATTGTACTTTTTAGGCATATGAGCATCCTCCAAATTCTTGACACTCTCTGCAGGGTCTATTTGCCCTTACGATCCTGAATGCAGGGCATAAAGATAGCTTATTGTCTGGATAAGCCTCTCTATCCC
>ERZ795052.1336-NODE-1336-length-33987-cov-21.224832_pt1 | contig 33987 bp, 35 predicted proteins | sample MGYA00375136_ERZ795052 | MGnify/ENA primary metagenome ERZ795052 (study PRJEB30181, sample SAMN05720156) | activated sludge metagenome | isolation source: Anaerobic digester | place: Japan | collected 2015-05-26 ... | reverse complement strand
TTTTATTTATTATTTATTATCTTTTATTTATTATCTCGGGTCTATTTTAATTCCGTCTCCAAATCTTCTGGGAATGATATGAATATGGGGCCGATGTGGAACTCCTGACTGAGCCGCTTCTCCTTGGTTAATTAAAAGGTGATAGCCATCACTTTTAATCTCTTTCATTTGTTTTTCGGCTAATTCTCGCGCTTTTAAACAGATTCTTTTAAATTCATCCTCTGGCATCTCGGAAATATTTTTATAATGATTTTTAGAGAAGATTACTAAATGACCCTCGCTAATGGGATTAATGTCATAAATTGCCAAGAAATTATTGTCTTCGTAATATTTTTGCGAGGGAATTTCTCCCTCGATAATCTTACAAAAAATGCAATTATTGTCGAGCATAGTAATTAAATAAAAAATTAAAAATAAAAAATAAAAGATAAAAGATAAAAGATAAAAGCTTCGTTGTCATTTTTTATTTTTTATCTAATTTATCTAGCGCTTGTTTTAATCGTTTAATAGTTTCTTCTTTTCCTAACACTTCTGCTATTTCAAATGGCCCAGGAGAAACTTCTTTGCCTGACAAAGATGCTCTTAACGGCCAAAGCAAGCGTCCCCTATTTCCCTGATAAGCCCCCTCTTTGTCTATAAATTCATAAAACTTTATTTGAAGATTTATTTTATTAAAATCTTCTTTCGGAATTTTTTCCACTATCTCAACTGCATCCTCTAATGCTTTTCTTAAATCAGTCTCAGTCATTTCTTTCCAAAATAATAGTTCTTTTTTGTAGTCCAATTTATCCTTAAAGAAAAAATCAAAAAGAGTGAAAACATCGCTAAATTTAGTAATTCTTGGTAGGTCAATCTCTATCACTTTTTTTAAATACGATTCATCGTATTTTTTTAAAAAATCAGAATAGGGGGAATAATTTTTCACATAATCGATAAATTGAGACATTATATCATCAAAATCCATCTTTCTTAGATAACTGCTATTAAGCCAATCCAATTTTTTGAGGTTGAAAATTGCTCCACCTTTTTGAACTCGTTCTAAACTAAACTTTTCGATAATTTCTTCTAAACTCAAAATTTCATTATCATCTTGAGGGTGCCAGCCTAATAAAGCCAAGAAATTCACTAATGCTTGAGGCAAATATCCCAATTGACGATAATCTGTCACTGCCATTGCTCCATGGCGCTTACTTAATTTAGACCTATCCGGCCCTAAAATCATCGGCAAATGCGCATAAATAGGCCTAGGAAAGCCTAATGCCTCAGCCAGGATAATTTGCTTGGGGGTATTAGAAATATGGTCTTCTCCTCTAATTACATGCGTTATTTCCATTAAATAGTCATCAATAGTCGCACTAAAATTATATAAGGGCTCTCTTAAACTTTTAGCAATTATAATATCGCCAATTAAAGACAAATCTACCTCAATTTCACCCCTAATAACGTCCTGAAACTTAAGTTTTTGAGGGGGGATTTTTAAACGAATAACCGCTTTTTTCCCTTCTTTTAAGTATTTTTTTACAGTTTCTTCTGGTAAATCCCGACAACGGCCAGAATAACGGGGCGCCATCCCCCGAGTAATCATTTCCTGGCGTTGGATCTCCAACTCTTCTGGAGAACAAAAACAATAATAGGCCTTACCCTCCTCAAGCAACTGTTTAAGATATTTCTCATAAATATCTAATCTCTCGCTCTGACGATAAGGACCGAATTCTCCTTCCTTTTCAGGTCCTTCATCCCAGTCTAATTTCAGCCATCTTAAACTATCTAAAATATTTTTTTCGTATTCTTTTTTAGAACGCGATTTATCAGTATCTTCTATCCTTAAAATAAATTTCCCTCCAGTTTTTCTGGCAAAGAGAAAATTAAACAAAGCAGTTCTGGCACTACCAATATGAAAATAACCAGTGGGACTTGGCGCCATTCTTACTCTCGGTCCAAAAAGCGCTTGAGTTGATTGAGGATCATCCATTTTAAAAAATAATTTTTAATTTTATAATTGAGTCTTAAACTTTAAGCAAGACTGTTAATTAATTCTTGAGCAATAATTTGCGCTGCCTGAGGTTTAGCAAAATTTAAAGCTGCCTGACTCATTTCTTGTTTCTTTTTCTCGTCTCTTAAAATCTGAAATATCAGACCAGAAAAAATATTAGGCTGGAGATTTTTTTCTTCAAGAACAATGGCTGCTCCATTTTTTGCATACTCGTAAGCATTTTTTATTTGATGTTCTTTTGTTGACCAAGGTAAAGGAATTAAAATTGCCGGCTTGCCGCTTCTAGCAATCTCAAAAATTAAGCCACTTCCGGCTCTCGCTACTATCAAATCCGAAAGAAAATAGATATCTTTCAAATTAAACATTTCTTTACCCATTATCGTTTCCTCAATGAATGGAACCGGATGGTAAAATGTTTTTCGTTCTTCTGAACCAATAATTTCCTTGAAGACAATTTCTGATTCTCTTAAGACTCTTTCAAAATCCGTAGTTCCAGTTTGATGAATTATTTCTGTTTCTTCTATCAATTGAGGTAAAGAATCCAAAATTAAATCATTGATATGCTGAGCTCCTAAAGAACCGCCCAAAACAGCAATTAAAGGATATTCTTCACTTAATCCTAAAGATCTCTTTAATGATACTTTATCAACTTCTTCCTCTTCGTAGAAAAGTTCTTCTCGTACTGGATTACCTACTAATTTAGTTTTTGAGGGAGGGAAAATTTTAGCGCTACTTTCAAAACTAATAAAAACTAATTTCGCAAATCGAGCCATTAAATGATTAGTTAAACCAGGCTGGCTGTCGCTTTCATGAAGGTAAAAAGGAATAAAAAACAGAGTACTGATGAAAATTACTGGAAAAGAACCATAGCCGCCTTTGGCAAAAACTATGTCTGGCATTATTAAAAAAAGATAAACAAATGTTTGAAATAAACCAAAGATGATTTTAAAAATATCTAAGATGTTATTTAAAATGTCTATCGGGCTAAAAGAACGTCGGAATTTACCGGTAATTATTGTTTTAACTTCAATTCCTTCTTTTTTTATATATTCCAAAGTAAAATCATTTGGCCCAAGATAAATAAATTCCAAAGGTAGATTATTTTCCTCTTTTATTTTTTTCAACTCTCTTAAAACTGCTATTAACGGAAAAGTATGGCCACCGCTCCCGCCACCAGTTAGAACTATTTTTAAAGTTGAATTAGATTTGATCATAAATTTTAATTATACACTTCCCCTGAGGCAATTTTTGACAGAATGCCAATACTTACCAAACTAGTAATAAGCGAAGAACTGCCATAACTTATAAAAGGCAAAGGAACACCAGTCGCAGGAATTATTTTTGTCATCACTGCAATGTTAATAAAAGTTTGAAAACCAATATGGGAAATTAAACCAATAGCAAAAAATTTATTGAAATTATTTATAGATTTGCTAGCGATTTTTAAACCTACTAAAATCAAAGAAAGATAAAGAACAATCAAAATTATTGAGCCAATGAAACCAAATTCTTCAGATATCACAGAGAAAATGGAATCAGTGTGACTCTCTGGCAGATAAAAAAACTTTTGAACTGATTTTAAGAAACCCAAACCGAAAATTCCACCTGAACCAATTCCAATCAAAGACTGTTCAATATGATAACCACTTTTTAAGGGATCCTCCTCTCCTTCTTTAAATGAAATAATTCTTTGAAGTCGATAAGGACTTACTTTAAATAAATAACTGCCAACAATAATTGTTATTATTATTAAAACTATAATTTGTTTTAAACTCAAACCGCTGGTAAAATAAATTGCCAAACTCGCTAAACCAATAATCAAAACCGTACCGGTTGAGGGCTGAATGAACATTAAACCGCTTATTAAACCAAAAGAAAAAAGAAAAGTCAAAAAAGGTTTGCCAAACACTTTTTTTCTTTCTTTTGGGTTAGAACGACATAAAATTGCCGCTAAAAAAGCAGGATAAGTAATTTTTAAAAATTCAGATGGCTGGAAACTAATTGGTCCTATTTTGAGCCAACGTAGGGCAGGGGCATTTGCAACTTTAAACGGCGGAACAAAACACAAAGCCACTAAAATAACATTAAAAATTAAAAGCAAAGGGGCTAATTTTTGCCAAAAACTTAAAGGAAGTCTTGAAGCCAAAAAAGCAACTACTCCTCCCAAAATAACTCCTTGGATTATTTGCCTTTTTACAAAATAAAAAGCATCACCATAATCCTGCTGAGCAACTACTACAGAAGCGCTAAAAAGAGTCAAAAGACCAAAAATAAGCAAAACAATGGTAAGAGTAATTAGAATTTTACTATAATTAAGACTCATAAGTTATAATTATATTTTATAATATTTTTCTTTTTTTCTCAAATTTTTGCGTTGTATGGTATAATAGAAACAATTATATTTTTTATGACAAAGAAAACCATTCTTTTAATCATCCTTGTTTTAGCCCTTGCCATTGGGGGTGTTTTTCTTTTTGTAAATTACAAAAATAGCAATCTTTCTCTTGGCAGTTTAAAATTAAAAGTTTACCCTTCAACTGCTCAAATTAAAATAAACGAAAAAATTTATTCTCCTTTAAATGGTAATTTAAATATTAAATTAAAACCAGGCGAATATTTAATAAATTGTTTTTTAAACGGCTACCTACCCTATGAACAGAAAATTACAATCCAGTTAAATCAAGAAACTATTGTAGATGATATTTATCTCTTGCCCCTAAACTGGCCAAAAAAATTATTAGTTGAAAAACCAGATATTGTAAACATCTATTTTTCAAAAGATAATAACCGTATTCTCTACCTTCAAAAAATAAAAGACAAAAATGCAAAGATAATTTATTTATGGGAAATTTTTGATAGAGAAACTAAAAAAACCGAAGAAATTTTCACTTCTCCCGTTTTACCTCTAGAAATTAATTTTGTTTCAAAAAAAATATTAACTGAAATTAAATCCAATAGCTGGCAGATAATTTTGCCTTTAAAAAGTTTGTTGCGCGATTTAAATATTGTCAGCCAATCTTTAAATACTATCTTTGAACAGCAACTAAAGGAAATAAATTCAAAACTGTCGAAAGAAATCAAAAAAGCAGCATTTACTGACAATGAAGAAAACAAAATTATTATTCAGACTAAAGATGCAATCTTTCTTTATGATTCTTTAGCTAATACCTTATCTTTAATTTATGAAGGAGAAAGTTCAGAGTTTATCAATAATGCAAATAATCTTTATTTTTTGGATAAAAGCGGTCTTCTGACAAAAATAAATCTTAATCCTCCTTTTGTAAGCACCACTCTTTCTCTCTTTAGTTTTGAGACAAAAAATTTAGAAAAAGCCAAAATTAGAAAAGATATAGAACAAGAACATTTTTTAATTATTACCAGCGAGGGCAAATTATACTATTTAGAAGCAGCAGACTCTAATCTGCCGGTCAATATTTCTGAAAATGCCGGGGAATCAGATTTTATCAATATGGATATAATTGTCTTTCAATCAAAAGATAAAGAAAAAGAGTGGACTATTTATAATCTTACAGATAAAACCACAAAACTAATAGAATCTTTTATAAAGCCAATTCAATTTCTAAAAGAAAATTATTGGTTAATTGTAAAAGATGATAACTTAAAAGTTTATGATTTAGAAAATGAAAAATTTATTTCAATAGCCGAAAATGTTTTACCAGATACTGTCTTTTTTGACAAAATTTTAAAAAGAATCTTCTTTGTCACTAACGAAGGAATAAACGAAATATCATATTAAAGGAAAATAAAAATCGCCCGCCCAAATTTCTTCGAAACTTGGGCGGGCAAGCCTTTTTATCTTTTCGCCCACTGAGGTCTCTTTCTTGCTTTTTTTAATCCATACTTTTTCCTTTCCACTACCCTGCTATCTCTTGTTAAAAGTTTATATTTTTTTAAAGTTGGCTTTAAAGTATTATCTAATTTTACTAACGCCCGGCTAATCCCTAATCTAATTGCCTCCGCTTGACCAGTTAGTCCTCCACCCCTAACTTTTACCGTAATAAGAAATTTATTTTCAACTTTTGCTTTTGAAAATGGTTCTAAAATTTTATTTTGTAATGATTTAACTGGAAAGTAGTCATCAAGATTTTTATCATTTATAATTATTTGTGGCTTATCTTTTGAAAGCCTTACAGTTGCAATCGCCTCTTTTCTTCTGCCAATTGCTTGAATATATTTTGACGGCGTTGTTTTTTCTTTAACCACTTTCTCAGTTGTCTTTTTTTTGGTTTCTGCCATAGGTTTTGATTTAATCTTCAATTTGTAATCTTTTAAGTCTTTTATCTCTTAATTTATTTTTTGGTAGCATTCCTTTTACTGCCATTCTTAAAACTTCTTTTGGATTTTTATTCCATAAAGACTCTAATTTTTCCTCCTTTAAATGACCCAAATAGCCAGTATGTTTAAAATACTTTTTAACTTTCATTTTTGTCCCCTTAAAAGTAATATCTTTTAAATTTTTTACAATCACCACTGTTTGACCCGTTTTATTCGGAGCATAATCCGGCCTATGCTTATCTTGCAAATAATAAGAAGTTAAAGTGGCGACTCTACCTAAAGACTGATTTTTCGCGTCTAAAATTATAGGTTTTGACTTGTTTTCTTTATTTTTTTTCTCTGTTACTGCCATAAAATTTTTATTTAACAAATTCTAAAATTACCAAGGGAGAAGCATCTTTTATTTTTCTTTCAGAAGTTTTAATAATTCTCGTATAGCCGCCTTTTCTTTCCAAATACATTGGAGCAATCTGATAATATAATTTTTTTGCGGCTTTAAGCGGCAATTCCTCTTTAAGTTTTCGGAAAGCACTAAGATTTTGTTTTTTTGCAATTGTAACTAATCTTTCTATTTTTTTCTGAGTTTCTTTTGCTTTTGCTGAAGTCGTAGAAATTTTTTCTTTCAAAATCAAATTAGTCGCTAAACTTTTAATTAACGCTTTTCTTTGATCTCTTTCTCGGTGAATTTTTCTTCCTTTCTTCAAATGTTTCATAGATATTTATTCTTTCAAGGTATAAGTTAAATTTTTCAGAACCTTCTTGATTTCTTCCACTGCCTTTTCTCCCAATCCATCTAATTTATATAAAGTTTCTTCTTTATAACGCAATAAGCCGGCTAAAGTTTTAATTCCGTTATTAAGCAGAGCATTCTTTGTTCGGCTTGAAAGATTTAATTCGTCTATTGAAATATCTTTTGGCTCCCTTATTTTTGTTTTCATAATAAAAACCTCTCCTTTTTCACCTTTTTCTTGAGGCAAACTAAAACTTGCTTTTTCTTTTAATAAAGAAAAATGTTCTTCTAAAATAGTAGCAGCTTTAATAAGGGCCTCCTGAGGAGTAAGAGAGCCATCAGTTTCAATTTCAAGATATAAACGATTATAATCAGTCCTTTCTCCAACTCTCATATCCTCCACCCAAAAATTTACTCTCCTTATTGGGGAGAAAATCGCATCAAGGGCAATGGTGCCGATAGGTAATTCTTCTTTCTTTCTATCTTCCACTTCAGAATAACCCAAGCCTTTCTCAACAGTTGCTTCTAATTCCAATTGCGCTTTTTTATCTGTCAAAGTAGCAATTTTTAATTCAGGATTCAAAATTTCTGCCATCGGGTTTGCTTCAAAATCTTTAGCAGTGACTTCTTTTTCTCCTTTAACGTTTAGTTTTAAAGTTTGAGGTTGTCCATCGAAAAGTTTTACTCTCAATTGCTTTAAATTAAGCATAATATCTACTACGGTCTCCTGTACCCCTTCAAGAGTAGAAAATTCGTGAGGGACGCCCCCTATTTTAAATGAAGTGACGGCCGCTCCTTCAATTGAAGAAAGTAAAACTCTTCGTAAAGCATTGCCTAAAGTTATCCCGTAACCAGGATAAAGACCCTCAATTTCAAACTTGCCAAAAAATCTATTTTGTTCATCTACTTTAAAGTTAGAAAAAAGTTGAAACATATCAAAAGATAATAAATTTTTAATTTTATGTTTTAATTTTATAATTTTAAAAAATATTTGAAATGAAAAATTTTCTTCTTAATTTTAGATTCTTAATTCATCATTCTAGGCGTATGCTTCTATTATAATTTTGAAATCAAAAGGAAGATTTAATTCATTTACATCCGGTGTTTTAATTAACTTCGCAATTAATTTTTCTTTATCTAATTCTAAATAAGAGGGGGGAGTAATTTTTTTAATTTTTTCTCTTACCTCTTCAAAAACTTTTGATTTTAAAGAACGTTGGCGAATAGAAATTACGTCATTTGGCTTCACAATTCTAGAAGGAATATCACAACGTCTATTATTTAAGAGAAAATGACCATAACTTACTAATTGCCTCGCTGCTTTTTTTGAATTAGCAAATCCTAATCTAAAAATTACACTGTCTAATCGACTCTCAAGCAGTTGGGCTAATGCTTCTGGCGTGGATTCTTTCTTTTTTAAAGCAAGTTCATAAAAGCGTCGAAGTTGCCTTTCGCTCAAACCATAATAAATTTTAATTTTTCTTTTCTCTATAATTTGTTTTTTAAAAGAAGAAACTTTCTGTCCTCTAACTCTTTTTTCTTTCTTTTTTAATAAGGGACAAGAAGGAGAAAAACATTTATCTCCTTTTAAAAATAATTTTTCACCGGCAATGCGACACTTTTTACAATTTGATTTCATACTTTGAAAAAATTAAACTCTTCTCAGATTTACAGGCTTTGGACCATTATGGGGTACAGGAGTAATATCTTTTATCATTTCAATATTCAAACCCTTCGTTGCTAAAGTATAAAGAGCAGACTGTCTTCCACCGCCAACTCCTTCAATATACACGTCAACGGATTTTACTCCTAATTTTGAAATTTTTTCCATTAGAATCTCTGCAACTTTTGAAGCAGCATAAGGAGTGGCTTTTTTAGGACCTTTAAAACCTAATGAACCACTTGAAGCCCAACAAATTACATTACCGCTTTCATCAGTAAAAATAAGTTGAGTATTATTATAAGAAGCCCGAATATAAACTCGACCTTTTTCCAAGGTTTTATGAGCTAACCCCTTCTGACTCACAGCAGTTATTTTCTCTGCTATTTGACTAGTATCCTCACCACCCTTGGTAACAATTCTCTTTTTTCCCATAAAATTATATTAATAAATAAAAGATAAAAAGAAGACAAGTTTTTGATTTTTAATTTGTGTTTTTAATCTTTTATTTTTTATTTATTATTTATTATTTTTTATTTAATATTAAGTTGGCGTCGGAGCTTTTCTTCTTCCAGAACCAACAGTTTTTTTCACATTACCTTTCACAGTTCGAGAATTAGTTTTAGTTCGCTGACCTCTAACTGGTAAATGCTTAATATGACGGCTTCCTCTATAACTGCCAATGTCTATCAATCTTTTTATATTTGCCTTTATTTCCCTTCTTAAATCTCCCTCTATTTTTATTTTTCTTTTCTCAATAATTTCTTTTATCAAATTGAATTCTTGAGCTGATAAATCTTTCGCCCGTTTGGTTTCTTTTATCTTTGCCTCCTTTAAAATATCCTTTGAAAGGGAAGGCCCGATGCCATAAATATAAGTAAGGGAAGCCCAAATTTGTTTATTATCCGGAATATTCACTCCTAAAAATCTCATAATAGTTAACCTTGACGTTGCTTATGTTTAGGATTAGAACAAATAACATAAAGGCGTTTTTTGCGCCTTACAATTTTACACTTTCGACACATTTTTTTCACTGATGCTTGAACTTTCATGTTATTTTACAATCGATAAAGAATACGCCCCCTTTTAGGGTCATAGGGAGATATTTCCACAATTACTTTATCGCCCGGGAGAATTTTTATTCGATTTAAACGTAATTTGCCTGCAATATGGGCAAGAACTTCTCTTTTATCACTATTCATGGTTACTCTAAAAACAGCATTTCGCAAACTTTCTGTCACAATTCCTTCTTCCTTAACTGGCCTTACTTTTGTCATAAATGATTAAGTTTAACAAAAAAACTATTATTAGTCAATAGAAAGTTTAACTTTTGAGGAATTTTTAGGAATTTTCGCTAGCCAATAGGGTTTTAACTTTATTGTTATCTCGGCAATTCCTTCGCTATCTTTAAAACTGTCAAGGATTTCTTTCTGGCTTCTACCTAAAATTTGTTTTTTTAATTCTTCCTCGTTTAAATTAAATCTTAGAATTTGTTTTGCTTCTAAATTAACTTCTAGTTTTCCTTGAGTAAAATCTGCTTTAACAAATTGAAGATTATATTGGGGATTTTTATAAAAAATATATTTTTCATCTTTATTTTTTTCTAACTGTTTTTGGATATAAGAATAAATATCTTCTTCTTTAAAGGCTAAAACCTTTATTTCTCCTTCGGCAGTTAAAGTAAAGGTTTGTCTAAAATCTCCCACCTCGGCATCAGTCTTCAAACTGGTAATTTTTAAGCCACTTTTTCCTTCGGGAATTAATTTAAGATTTTTCGGTAATTTATCTTCTATCGCTTTATTAATTGCTCCACTCACTTCCTTCAAAATAGACTCTTCTGCTTGCCTAATATCTTCAGCAGTCACCATCGGCATTGCTGACGAGGCACCACCAGTCATTGGATTTTTGGAAATTCCATAAAATCCTTCATATTTTGCCGTCCCTTTAAAACCAACAATCGTAAACTTACAATCAGGTAACTGACAAGGACCAATATTATATTCAGGGCCTGGCTGGTCAGCGGTTACTTTTACATCTATAGAAGAAGGGACTAATTTGCCATTTTCGGTAGTCGCAGCCGGAATTACTGTTCTCGAATCAAGCCGGAATATTTTCCCGTCTGGAGTAGATAATCTGGTTGTGGCTACTAAAACTTGAGGAGAAGTAGAATAATTATTAATTAAAGTCACCACGCCGGTTGCTTTTCTTTCATCTTTTCCTTTGCCAGTAGAATTAAAATCTTTGCTAGCACTTTCTTTAAAGACAAAAAGGTTTGCCGGAATAATTCCTCTTTCATAATCTATAGAAGAAATATTACTATCAAAAATAATCTTAGAAGAAAAAGGTGTCTCTATTTTTTTGGTGATTATATTAATTTCTGCTTTTGCTAAAACCACAAAACTTAGATAGAAGAAAAGAAAACCCAAAGCAACTATTCCTAAAATAGTAAAAAGGGTTGACTTTTTAAAAGGCAATCTAAAAGAAGGTTTTTGTCTAAAAACATATTCTGGCTCTTCAAAATATAATTCCTCTTCAAAAACTCTTTTTTTTGATGCAGGAATTTCTTCTTCTTCTTTTGGTTTCTTTGGTTTCTCTTTTAAAACATTAATTTTTAATTCTTCCTCTTCAAATTCTTTTTCTTTAGTTTCTTTTTTAAGATAAGGAACTTCTTCCCTTTTTTTGGCCAGATGGGGCGACTTGATATCTATTACTTTTCTTTTTTGTTTTCTGTATTCTTCTGCCATATTATATAAATAATAACAAATTTATATGGGGTCTGACAAATTTTTAGTTTATAGTTGCCTTAATTCTCCTAATTCCTTTGGCAATTCCTTCTTCTTTTAAAATTCTAAATTTTCCAATTTCCCTTGTGTTTTTAACATGAGGACCAGCGCAGATTTCTTTCGAAAAAATTTCACCGGTTTTTTCATCTTTTATTTCATAAACCGTTACTTTCTCCGGATAACGCCCCTCAAAAACTCCCTGGGCTCCGCTTTCAGTTGCCTCTTTAAAGGTTGTCTGATAAAACTCAACTTTTAATCCCGCTTGTATTTTTTGGTTGACTAAATCTTCCACCTTTTTAATTTCTTCGTCAGTAAGTTTTCTGAAAAAATTAAAATCTAAACGTAGTCTTTCACTGTTTATATCAGAACCGCGCTGTTGAATTCCTGGCTCTAATATGCTTCTTAAAGCCTGAAGTAAAAGATGGGTAGCCGTATGCCCCTTTACAACTTTAAGAGATTCTTCGTCACTAATTAAGCCTGTTTTAAGGCCATGGCCGCCAAATTTCTTTTGTTGCCCTTTTCTTGAAATTTCTTTATGTTTTAGAAATTCCTCTTCAAATTCTTTTTTACTCACTGTTAAGCCTTCTTCCTGTGCCATTTCTTCTAAGATTTCCAAAGGGAAACCAAAACTCTCGTAAAGATAAAAACCTATTTTGCCGTCAATTTCCTTCTTATTGTTGTTTTTTAATTCTTTTAGTATTTTCTGCCATTCTTTTAATCCTTTCTGAAGAGTTGACTCAAATTTTTCTTTTTCAGAAGAAAAAATCTCAAAAATCTTTTCGGTATTTAAAACCTCTGGATAAAAATTACCATATTTAAAAGCAATTAATCTTAATGCTTCCTTATACCATTTTTCATCTAACTCTAATTTCAAAGACAATCTAATAATTCTTCTAATTAGTCTTCTTAAGATATATCCTCTATCAACATTTGAAGGAACAACACCACTAGCAGCCAAAAAAGTTATCGCCCGAAAATGGTCAAGAATAATTCTGATACTTTTTTCTTCTCTGACTTTTATAGACTTTTCTAATTCGGTTTTTAACTCTAAAAACAAATCGGTTTCAAAAATAGTCTTTTCTTTTGTCTTTGGATATTGGACGACTAAGGCCAAACGCTCAAGTCCCATTCCCGTATCCACCCCTTTTGTTTTGAGCGGCTCCAAACTTTTGTCAGTTTTTTGATAAAATTCATTAAAAACCAAATTCCAGATTTCTATTCCATCAACATAAATCTCGGTAGTAGGCCCGCAAGGCCCCTCACTTCCTGTTGGCCCCCAAAAATTGTCTTCTTTGCTGCCATAAATAAGTTGTCGGTCAGTTATTTTTAATCTCTGCCAAGTTTTAAGCGATTCCTCGTCCAGCGGCAAGTCTTTGTTTCCTCTAAAAATTGAAATCTTAATTCTTTCTTTTTCTATTCTTAAAACATCTCTTACAAACTCCCAAGCATAATTTATGGCTTCTTCTTTAAAATAACCGCCGAAAGAAAAATTGCCAAGCATTTCAAAAAAAGTCAGATGTCTCTCGTCACCAACAGAATCGATATCAGAAGTTCTAAAACATTTTTGACAAGTGCTGACATTCAGACTATTTAATGGTTCGCCCAAATTAAAATGAGTGTCTTTAAAAGGGTCTAAAACATTAGAATAATAAAATTTAAACTGCTGCATTCCCGCAGTTGTAAATAAAACTGAAGAATCATTTTCCGGAATAAGAGAAGAAGAAGGGACAATTTTGTGTCCTTTTTTTTCAAAAAACTCCAAGAAAGTTTTGCGCAAAAAATTAGAATCCAACATAAAAATAATAAATAAAAGATTAAAAAACACAAATTAAAAATCGAAAATTTCTCCTCTTTTTAATTTTTTATTTTTTATCTTTTATTTTGCAACAGTTCTTTTACTATTTTTCGGTCATCAAATTCAGTAATCTTACCTTTTAGGTTCATTAACTTTTCATCTCCTCTGCCTAAAACTAAAATAATATCTCCTTTATCCGCCCGTTTTATGGCTTCTCTGATTGCTTCTTTTCTATCTTCGATTGCCAAATATTTTTCCGGGTTAACTTTTGAAACTACATAATTTAAAAAATCGTTAATTCCATCTAAGGGTGAATAGCGAGAGGAATCGTCAACCGTAATAATTGTTAAATCAAAATTATTTGTAGCAAACTCTGCCAATTTTTCACGGATAGTTAGAGGAAATTCAAAAAAATTTCCGTAAACGCCGATAATTCTTTTTGGATTTAAACTTTTAACTCTTTTATACACTTCTTCAAATGCCGCTGGCGTATTTGCTTTATCAACAATAACAGTAACCTCTTTTCCTTTAAAAATTTCAAATCTTCCTTCAAGTTTCGGACAAGTTTCAATTCCTTCTTTTATTTTATTATAATCAATTTTTAGCTCTAAAGCTAAAGCAATAGCAGCTAAAGCATTAAAAACATTGTATCTTCCTCCATTTTCAGAAAGCGAAACTTCAAATTCTAGATTATCCTTTTTTACTTTAAAAACTGTCTCTTTAAGGTTCTCTTTAATTATCTCTCCGCAGACATCGCTTGAGGGGTCGAAACCATAACTAATTACCTTGGCATTAGTTATTTTTTTAAATTCAGAAAAGTATTCACTTTCTTTTGGAAGAATTGCCAGCGACTCTCTTTTCAGGGACTTAAATAATATTTTTTTTGCTTCAAGATAATTCTCAAAGGTTTTATGTTCAGAAATGTGATGACATAAAGAAATATTGGTTAAAATTGCACCTTTAAAATTTATACCAAAAACCCTAAAATCTCTTAAACCGAAAGAACTAACCTCCATTACTACATATTTGGTTCCCTTCTGAACCATCTTTTTTAAAAGAGACTGTAAATAAAATGGGTCTGGGGTGGTTACTGGCATTGTCCCAATTGCTGAAGGTTCTATTTTAGTTTTTTCATCTAACCAATATCCAGAAGTGCCTATCAATCCAGTTTTTAGCCCCGCTTTATTCAAAATATTTTTTAAAAAATAAGAAGTAGTAGTTTTGCCATTAGTGCCTGTAATACCAAAAATAACTAATTTTCTTGAGGGAAAACCATAACAAAGGGCGGCAAAAAAAGCGATGCCTTTGCGCAAAATTTGATTTCTTTTTATCAATTCTAAAAACTTTTTCATCTATTCTAAAAATTCTTTCAGTTTTTTTGCTTTTTCCAGGTCTTTTAATTTCTCCAATGTCTTTGCTTCGATTTGTCTAATTCTTTCTCTTGTGACATTAAAGGCTTTTCCCACTTCTTCTAAAGTGTGACTAATTCCATCTTTAAGCCCAAAACGCATTTCAATAATTTTCTGTTCTCTTTCAGTTAAACCACTCATCAATTCTTTTAATTCGTCTCTCAAAAGTTCAAGAGAGGCATATTTTTCCGGAGAAATACTTTTATTATCAGGCACAAAATCGCCAACTTCGCTTCCCTCTTCTTCATCGCCAACCGGCTGGTTTAAAGAAGAAGTATCTTGAGAGATTTTCATTAAATATAAAATTTCATCTAAACTTTTTCCACTTTCCAAGGCTATTTCCTCTGGCAATGGGTCCCTTCCTAATGTCTGGGCTAAACTTTTTCTGACTTTTAAATATTTAGAGATAGTTTCTACCATATGAACTGGAATTCTAATTGTTCTTCCTTGGTCAGCCAAAGCCCTAGTAATTGCTTGTCTTATCCACCAAGTGGCATAAGTTGAAAATTTAAAGCCCTTTTTAACATTAAATTTATCAACTGCCCTTGAAAGGCCAATGTTTCCTTCCTGAATCAAATCCAATAAATTTAAATTGCTGCTGCGATTGACATAACGTTTAGCAATTGAAACTACCAAACGTAAATTAGCCTCAATCATTTTTTGCCTCGCCTGCTCATCTCCTTCGGCCACCCTTTTGGCTAATTCTCTTTCTTCTTCTGGGGTTAAAAGCGGAATTTTTCCTATTTCTCTTAGATAGGCCTGAACATTATCTGGCAAAGTGGTAATATTTTCAAAATTCAAGGCTTCTTCCAATTCTTTTTTGGAAACTTCTTGGCCAGCAGTTAATAGATCTCCGCTTTCTACCACATCAATATTTAATTCTGCCAATTTATCGTAAATGGTTTCTAGAAGTTTTATATCTGTTTCTATCTTGGGAAAATATTTTAAAATTTCATCTTGGGTGACAAAGCCTCGCGACTTACCTCTTGAAATAATTTCATTGATTTTCTTAGTCAGTTCGTCTTTTTTTGTTTTTCTTCTTTTCTTTATTTTTGTCTCTCTTTTTATTTTCTTTATTTTCTCGTTTTTTTTCTTCTTTTCTTTTTGTTTTCTTTTTAAAACAATTTTTTTGTTTTTGTTTTTATTTTTTTTCTTTTTCATAGTTTTGAAGTTGTAAAATAACATTAATTAATTTTTACCTCGACAACTCCTTAGAAAAATTTTTAAATTCCTCCATTAAATTATTTAACTTTTCCTTATTTAAAGACTGTTCCGCCTCTGAAATTTCTTTTTCCAATTGATTCAATTTCTCTTTTATCACTTCCTTTTTCAATTCCTTCAATCCCTTTTCTATTTCTATTTCTTTCGAAACTTTATATTGAGCCAATAAATCTTCTTCGTAGTCAGCCCTTAAAGATAAAATTTTTATCAGATTTAAAACCCCTTCGCTTAATTCTTTCTGCTGCCAATCTTCGGCTCCCTGAGCATTCTTTAAAACTTTAATTAATTCTTGATATTGAGGAGGAAAAAATTGGATAAAATTAATGAACTTCTCTTTTAACTCGGGATATTTAACCCAGAAAGACAAAAGCCTTTCGGCAATAATCGTTTTTCTATCAGCCATTCCTAACGATGATAAGGAATTAATAATTGTCTCATTTTCATCAATTATTTGTTTTTTGAAGCTATCAGAAGAAATTTTATTTAATTCATCCTCTATTGTTTGTGAACTTAAATTCAAAACTTCAGCAGTTTTTTCTATCCAATAAGCCCTATCTAAAGCATTCTTGATTTTTTTCAATTGGGGTAAGAAATAGGAAACTATGATTTTTTTTCCTTCTAAATTATTTTTATCTCCCAAACTTAATGCTCTTTCAAAATAAAATTCCATTATTGGCTGGCTATTTTGAACTAACTGTTTTGCTTCTTCTGAATTTTTAATCTCTTTTAAATATTCCGCTAAATCCTTTCCTTGGGGTAATTTTAAAATTTTCACTTCAAATTCTTTTTCTAAACTTAAATCAATTGCCCTTTCGCTTGCTTTTCTTCCTGCTTCATCCATATCAAAAGATAAAATCAGATTCTTATTATACTTTTTCAAGATATCCAAATGAAATGGAGTTAAAGAGGTGCCGCAGGTAGCGACAATATTTTTAATTCCTTTTTGCCAGCCAGCCAAAAAATCCATTGTCCCCTCCACTAAAACTGTTTTTCCTTCTAAAGATAGATACTTTTTGCTCTTAGATAAACCAAAAAGAGTCCGGCTTTTATCATAAATTAAAGTCTGGGGAGAATTTATATATTTTCCAACTTCTTCCACATTTCTAATTGTTTTAAGCGGCTCTCCTTTATCAATATCAAATATTCTTGCCGTATAAGCAATGACATCGCCAGCTGCCTCTTCAATTGGAAAAATAATTCTTGAGCGAAAGCGGTCATAAATATCTTGCGGTTGAATTTTAAATATCTCTTTGTTTGCCGCCTCTGAAATATCTTTTATTTCTTTTTTTGAAATCGCTAATCCTGACTGAAGAATTTCATAACTCTTGAAACCCTTCTTAATTAAATAATTTGTTAAATCTCGCCATTCATCCAAAGCAAAACCTAATTTAAATTCTTTAATCGTTTCCAAACTTAAACCCCTTTCAAATAAATAGTCCAAAACCTTTTGATTTTTTAATAAATTGTTATGAAGATAATCTGTTGCTTCACGATAGATTTCTTTTAATCTTTGTTTTTTTGAAACAATCTCTGGATTTTCAAAAGTTAATTTTACTCCAGCTTTCTCAGCCAATAATTTTAAAGCATCTTTAAACTCTAAATTTTCTATTTTCATCACGAAACCAACTATATCCCCTCCAGCCCCGCAGCCAAAACAATGCCAGATTTGCCTTGAGGGAGAAACATAAAAAGAAGGAGTTTTTTCTTTATGAAAAGGACAAAGCGCCTTATAATTAGCCCCGGCTTTTTGAAGTTTTACATAATGACTAATAACTTCAACGATATCTAATTTATTTTTAATTTCTTCCAAAGGAGAAAGCATATTAATTATTCTGAGACTAGTTGATTTTTACCTTTTCTCTTAGCCTGATACATTAATTTATCTCCTTTATCAATTAACTCCTCTAATTTTTTTTCATGATGATAACTTACCACTCCTGCACTACAGGTAATTTTAAAGCCACCAAAAACAGAATTTTCTATCTTTTTCAAAGTTTTAGCGGCTATTTTTTTCGCTAATTGATAGGGAGTATCAATTAATAAAATCACGAATTCTTCTCCACCCCAGCGACTAATAATATCTGTTTTTCGAAAATTTTTCTTTAGAAATTTTGCAAAACTTTTTAGAACTTTATCTCCTTTATGATGGCCATATCTATCATTTATTTTTTTAAAATCATCAATATCTAAAAAAATAATGCTCAAAAAGTGAATTTCATTTTTTCGTTGCTTTTTCTTGCTGTTTTTAACCGATTCAAAATAAATTTCACTCAACTCAATTAATCCTCGCCGGTTATAGAGTTTTGTCAAAAAATCAAGATAAACAAGTTTTTTTAATTCAGTTTTTTCTTTCTTTAATTTTTTAATTTCTTCCGTTTGCTTTTTGATTATTAAATTTTTGTCCATACTAAAATATCAATATTATAGCAAGAACAAACCCTAAAAACTACTGGCCAAAAATATTTTTCAAAATCTGGGTAATTTTACCTTTTTTCTCTTCAGGAATATCTTTTTTCTTTTCTTCTTTAAAAGTCATTGATTTTGGTGGGGCTTTAATTACTTCTGACTGAGATAAATTTTTCAAAGAAAGTTTGTCTCTAGGATTTTGTTTTGTTTCTTTCAGGCAATTTTCGCAATAAACTGGTCTTGCTGGCGAAGGCCTAAAGGGAACGATTATTCTTTTTCCACAACGACTACAAACAGTTTCCCACCCCTCAGACGATTTTCTGGAAAATGGAGGTTTTGTGAAAGAAACTTTCTCCGGTCCAAAATCCAATAATTCCCAATAAGAAATTTCTTTTTCTACTTCTTCAACTGGTCGGCTATACATCTGCCGAGAGTAATCTATAATATCTTGAATATAGGAAACTACTGGCAAATTTTGTGGAGGAATATTGATAGCGGAAAATGCTTTTGAGAGGGTGCCATCAATCATTAATTTGATGTAAAAATGATAATTAGGCAGATTGATTAAATCTTCTTTGCTGAATTCTGGCAAAAAGTATTTCTCCAAAATTTCGGCATCCTCAGGTCCAATTCGAAAACTAACTAAAGTTCCAATATTACCAAAAATAGCATCTTTTACCACGTCGGTTAACTGATTAATATACTGATGGGCTAAAATTAGATTAAGACGGTATTTTCTTGCTTCAGCAAAAATATTGGCAAACGATTCGGTGGAAAAATTTTGAAATTCATCAACATAAAGATAAAAATCTGGCCTTTCTTCTTCTTTTACCTCCACCCGCGACATTGCTGCCAACTGGAGTTTGGTAATTATTAAAGCGCCTAATAAATCTGAATTATCTTCTCCTATTAGTCCTTTTGATAAATTTGCCAAAAATATTTTTTTGTTATCCATTATTTCTCTGAAATCTAATTTAGATTCTTTCTGTCCAATGATATTTCTAATTAAAGGATTGGAAATAAATTGACCGATTTTATTTTGAATGGGAGCAACTGCCTCTGAAGCATAACGCTGATTATAACTAGCAAATTCTTTTTCCCAAAAAGCCTTAATCACCGGGTCAGTTACTTTATCTATTACCGCCTTTCGGTAATCAGCATCAACCAACAGCCGATTAATGCCCAAGAGAGTTGAATTTGGATATTCTAGCAGCGCCAATAAAGAGTTATTTAAGATATATTCCATTCTTGCTGACCAGACATCTGGCCAAATTTTTTTAAAGACTCCCATTAGTCCCGCAACCACTAAATGCCGCCATTCTTTTGGCACCTCTTCTATGACATTAAAAGCAATTGGCCAACTAATATCTGCTGGATTAAAATAGAAAACATCCTTAATTCTTTCTTTAGGGACAAAATGGAGAATTCTATAAACCAATTCGCCATGAGGGTCGATCACTCCCACTCCTTTGCCATTTAAAATATCCTGAATAATCATATTTTCAAGCATTGTTGTCTTGCCAACTCCAGTTTTTCCAATAAGATAAAAGTGCCGACGCCGGTCATCGGTTTTAATTCCGAAATGCTCAAACTTATTTCTAAAATTTGTGATGCCAATATAAGTAATGTCGTTCATATTTACTTTGGGAGGTTAAATGGTGGTTCGCTTTTTCTAAAAACTCCCCGCACCAAGGCCGGCGACTTAACTTTTAAAAGTGGAAAATGATAAATAGTTGCCAATTCCTTGGAACTTAAAACCATTGCCTTTTGAGGAAGTTTTTTATTCTTTAAACTATTAAATAAATGATACTTTTTTAGAAAAAGTTTACGATTTTTTAAAAACCAACCCTTAACTTTAGTGGTTGTTTCTTCATTTATTGTAAAACTATTCAAATTTTTAAGACTGAATTGTTTTAAATAAGCATAAAAAGAAGCAATACTCACTTCATTGTAAATCTCTCGCGGAGCAAAATAGCACAGTCTGATGCCGCTTTCAAAAGCAAGTTGGGAAATTTTACTATTGACTGCTTCAATAATCTCTTTATCAATTGAAGAAACTGAAATAGAAACTGAAGTTGTTGAAGTTGTTTCCTCGCCCGGCCAAACAGGAGGAATTGCCACTGCTACTAATAAGTTTTTAAAGAAAGCAAAAACCCAATCAACCCAAGTATAAACTTTTTTCTCTTTCTTTCCTAATTTGACATCAATCACTTTCTGGCCCTCTTCTCGAAATTTCTTTTCTTTATCTTTTACTAATGGTCTGATAATCAACTGAAAAATAAAATATTCTTTTTCCGAAGCATTACTAATGCTTTCAATTAAATTAGCAATTGGGTCTATTCTCTTTTCTTCCTTTGCCTCCTCAAAATACTCATAAGTGCGAATTGGAAATTGGTTATCTTTTTCAAGAATTATCTCTGTACCCCAAACATCTAATTCTTTATTTGGCAAAGTGGGAGGCAAAAATGATAGCCAGTCTTTAACAGGAACAATCTCTAAATCAGGATATTGGGCATAAAATTGCGACTCAACAAAATTTCTAAACCCTTTCTTTAGGTGAATAAAAAAATGAACTTCTTGATTAAAACCAACAATCTCTAAAATTAAATAGCCATTTTCTAAAGCATGCAGGCCATTAAAAACACCTTCCATTGCTTTTGGAGTTTGTAAAATCAAAGGATTAACAATAATCTCAAATGTCTCCCACTCTTTTATTTCTTCTTTTTCTTTTTCCTTTTTTGTCTTATATTTTTTTCTTAAATCTAAAACTATTTTTAAAAGAATAAGAAAAAGAAATAGCCACCAAAATTCTCGAATTATGGCTTTAATTAAATTCCAAACAAGATAAAAAATATCTGAGGTCATTAAATCTCCAAAATCTTTGACTGTGCGCTCTTTTTATTTAAAACAAAACGTTTATCAGGCAGTCTTTTAAAGTATTTTTTATTATGAAGATTTAAAACAATGGTATTATCTTTCGCCAGCCGATATTTTTTCACTTCATCTATTACCTCTTTTTGCGTTAAAGGCTTTTCTGCCTTAGTTAATACTTCTTTAATGACATCAATTACCTTTCCGGGTTTATATCCCCAATCCCTTAAAGCGTAAATTCCCCTGCCAATCAAAACAAAACGCGGGTCTTTTATTAATTCGTTATGAACTGTTTGAACCTCAACCTTTTTAAACCACCTTGAAGAGGTATTGGCAAATTCTAATTCTTGGGGTTTTTCTGAAAGTTCGTTTAATTTCTGGGCAATCTCGGTAAAATGCATCGATTTGTTTAAGTGTTTCAACATTACATATGCTCTCTCGCCAACTCCTGGCGGTTGAATTTCTGCCAAAGAAGATAAACCATATTCGCCAAAAATATTTCGCTCTATTTTTTTTGAAAGATTTAAATAAACCTTTAATGTTGTTTCTGAAATATTTTTATCTATCTCTTTTTTGGCAAAATCCAGAATTTCTTCTAGGGTTAAAGGTCTTTTTTCTTTTTTGAGATATTTCTCAAGCAAACTCAAATCTTTTTTGATTTTTTCCCCTTTTATTGTTTTTAAATGCCAAAACGACCGATATTGTTTATCTTCTTTCACAAATTCCAATTCAGGATTTAAGATTAAAAGAAAATAAATTGCCGCTCGCTGATTTTCTTTAAACAAAGAATCATTAATTTTGTCTAGAAACTTTTCCCCTTCTTCAATTCCGCCGTTTTCACTAAGAATTTTTAAACAAAATTTATAAAAGGAAGATAGAAAATTTAATGTCTGAGGGGTTTCTAAACTTTTTAAGGCGGACTCTATAATTTGTCTTACCCTTTCCCGGGTAATACCATAATCTTTACCAATTGCCTCCAAGGTTTTTGGCTTATTATCTAGAATTCCATATCTTTTTTTAATGATATCTTGGGACCGGGGGGGTAAATTTTTGATAATCTCTAAAGTTAGTTTTCGGGTATTAAAAGACTCTTTTGTCATCGGAATAAAAAGTTAGTTTTTCTTTCTATTAAAGCAAAAAAAATAAACCAAGTCAAGCTTTGTGGCAGAAAATAACGGAGAACAGTTCTCCTTTGATTTGTGCCCCCGGCGCGACTCGAACGCGCAACCGCCAGCTTAAAAGGCTGTTGCTCTACCAAATTGAGCTACGGGGGCGAAACTAATCTATCTTCTTTTTTTCTTTGATTTCGTCAATTTTCTTGTCTAATTTGATTTCAATTGGTCGAATGAAAGCATTCATTATTATCATAATCAAAGCAGTAACTAAAGCAATTTCATAACAGCCTAAACCTACGGCTGAACCAATGGCGGCTGTCACCCAAAGCATTGAAGCAGTAGTTAATCCTTTAAATCTTTGCTCTTTAGGATTAAAAATTATTATTCCTGCTCCTAAAAAACCTATGCCGACAATAATCTGACCTAAGATTCTTGAAGGGTCATAAGTGCCAATCCCTATTTTAAAAATCACTAATTTCCCCAAAATCATAAAAAGAGCCGAGCCTAAACTAACAAAAGAAAAAGTTCTAAGTCCCGGGTCTTTTTTCGCCCATTCTCTTTCTATGCCGATTAATGCTCCTAAACCAGTTGCCAGGAGTAAATCAAAAATAATTTTTAGGTTTGAAATCTCTGCCATTAAATGGTATTATATCAAATTATTTGCTTTTAAGTCAATCAAAAAATTAACCCATGAAAAATTTTCAAAAATACAAACTAAACCCTGATTTACAGCAAATTCAAATTCAAAGGGCAACAATTAAAAATTTAATTAGAGAGTTCTTTAAGAAGAAGAATTTTCTAGAAGCAGAAACGCCTATTTTAGTCAAATACGCTGGAATGGAACCATATCTTTCTCCCTTTTCTTTAAAGTTTAAAGATGAAAAAAATAAAACTTATCAAGGTTTTTTAATTACCTCTCCAGAGTATTCTCTTAAAAAAATGCTTGCCGCTGGTTTCGAAAAATTATTTGAAATTACCAAGGCCTTCCGCCAAGAAGAAAGTTTCGGTCCTCTTCATAATCCTGAATTTAGTATTTTAGAATGGTACCGCACCAAGGCAAATTACAAAGATATTATGAAAGACACAGAAGAACTCATCTTTTTTTTGACAAAACAACTCTATAATAAAAATTATTTTTATTATCAGAATTTAAAAATTGATGTTTCTTTGCCATTTAAACGAATGTCTTTAAGGCAAGTTTTTAAAAAATATGCGAGAATTGATTTAGAAAAAACTTCTTCTTTAAACTATTTTAAAAAAGTAATGAAAGCAAAAGGATATAAATTAGAAAAAGGAATGGATAAAAACGATTTATTTTACTTAATTTTTTTAAATGAAATAGAACCAAATTTAGACAAAACAAAGCCAATTTTTTTATACGATTACCCAATTTATCAAGGGGCTTTGGCAAAAAAAAAGAAAAACAAACCTTTTTATGTGGAAAGATTTGAACTTTTTATCGGAGGAATGGAAATTGCCAATGCTTTTTCCGAGCTTTTGGATTATAAAGAGCAATTGAAAAGATTAAAGGAAGAACAAAAATTAAGAAAAAAAATGAAAAGAGAATTTATAGAAATTGACAAAGATTTTATAAAGGCGTTAAAATCTGGTATTAAACCGACAGGAGGAATAGCTTTGGGAGTAGATAGATTAGAAATGCTTCTTTTAAACATTAAAGATATAAACGATCTTCTAATGTTTCCTGCTCGAGATCTGTTCTTATAAATAAAAATAAATTAAATAAAAATAAATAAAAACTATGGTTTCTACTTCTGAATTTAAAAAAGGAATGGTAATTGAAGTTGAGGGAGAACCTTATCTTATTTTAGATTACCAGTTTGTTAAACCGGGAAAAGGCACGGCTTTTGTTAGAACCACTTTAAAACATGTCAAAACAAAAAAAGTTCTTGAGAAATCTTTTCGTTCGCAGGAAAGATTTGAAGAGCTTAATTTGGACTATAAAAAAGTATCCTATCTTTATTCAGACAGACAAAATTCAGTATTTTTAGACAAGAATAATCAGCGAATTTCTGTTCCTTTAGAGATGACGAAAGATAAAATTGTTTATCTTAAACCAAAAAGCGAGGTCCAATTGGTTTATTTAGAAGATGAATTAATTGACGTCAAAATTCCAATTAAAATCACTTTGAAAGTAGTGGAATCGCCGCCAGCAATTAAAGGCGACACTGTGACTGGTGCCACTAAAACTGTGACCCTTGAAACAGGATTGAAAATAAATGTGCCGATTTTTATTAAAGAAGGAGAAGAAATAGTCGTAAATACTGAAACTAATGAATATGTTGAAAGAGCGTAGTTTACTTTACGGTGACACTTTTTGCCAAATTTCGCGGCTTGTCAGGGTCTATGCCTTTTAAAACTGCCAAATAATAACTCAAGAGATAAACCGGAATAATATTTATCAGGGGAGAAAAAACACTCTTAACTTCAGGAAGAACAATTGTTTTATTAAAATCTTTTGGTTTATAATAACCAAAACCAATCAAATAAGCGCCCCGACTTTTTAGTTCTATCGCATTAATTAAGGTATTAATTTCCTCACTATCTTTGGCAAAATGAACTAAACAAGGGGTGTTTTTTTCTATTAAAGCAATTACTCCGTGTTTTAATTCACCGCCGGCAAACGCCTCGCCATGTAAATAAGTTCCTTCTTTGATTTTTAAAGCAGTTTCTAAAGCAGTTGGATAATTAAAACCTCGACCAATAATATAAAGATGCTCGTTTTCTTTGAGATATTTGGCTATCTTTTTTATCTCTAAATGGAAATTTTTATTTTTTAAAAGGAAGGCAATTTGTTTACTTAAAAAATGAAGTTCTTTTTTGATTTTATTTTCTTGATTTAAAACGGTATAGCATAAAAGTAGAAGCAAACTCATTTGATTGAGATAACTTTTAGTTGCCAAAACGCATTTTTCCGGGCCAGCGTTAATCATTAAAACCTCGTCGCTAATTCGGGTTAAAGTAGAACCCATTACATTAACTAAAGAAACAACTTTAATTTTCTTTTCTTTTGCTTTTTTCACGGATTCAATAACATCAATTGTCTCTCCACTTTGAGAAATAGCAATTACTAAAGTGTTTTTATCAAGGCTATTAATAAAATTGTTAAATTCAGAAGCGACAATAAAATTACAGTTTTTTTCTAGTAGACTGCTAAAAAGATACTGACCAAAAAGACAGGCATGACCAGCAGTTCCGCAGCCAACAAAAATTATTCTTTTTGTTTTTTTGATTAGAAGAGCAATTCTTCTAATTTTAGTTTTATTCTGAATTAAAGATTTATCAATCGCCTCCGGAATTTCCATTATTTCTTTCAGCATAAAATGAGGATATTTTCCTTTTTCCGCTTCTTCTTTTGTCCAATTAATTAATATTGGTTTGCGCTTTATAATTTTGTTTGTTAAATAGTTTTTTATTACATAATCTGTCTCCTTTTTAAAATGAACCATCTCTTGATCGTTTATTAAAATTATTTTATTGGTTTTATCCAAAAAAGCCGGAATATCAGAAGCTAGATATAAACCATCTTTTGCTATGCCCATTACCAAAGGCGAACCATTTCTGGCGCCAATAATTTCTTTCGTTTTTTTGTCTAAAACCACACAAGCAAAAAGGCCTTTTAGTTGTCTAAAAGTTTCCTGACAGGATTTTTCGAATGAAAATTTCTTTCGGTACTCTTCTATTAAATGAGGAATAACTTCAGTATCAGTTTCAGAAACAAACCGATGCCCTTTTTTAATCAAATCTTTTTTAATTTTTTCGTAATTTTCAATAATCCCATTATGAACAACATATATTTCTTTATTGCAGGAAAAATGAGGATGGGCATTAATCTCTGAAACTCCACCAGTTGTTGCCCATCTTGAGTGGCCTAAGCCAGTTTCGCTTTCAAAATTAAAACCTTTCTTTTTCCTTTCCTCTACTTCTTTTATTAAATTATCTATTTTCCCAACTTTTTTTATCAATAGTAAATCATCTTTACTAACCAGACAAATTCCAGTTGAATCATAACCGCGGTATTCTAAATGCCTTAAACCATTTAGAATAATTTCGGTAGCGTTTTCTTTCCCTTTATAAGCAATTATTCCACACATAAAAATATTTATTAACCATATTTTCCCCTTTGCTTTTTTTGATGACGATCGTCATCAAAAAAAGATTTCTAAAAACAGAAAAGAAAAAATAGAAAAATTAAGCATCTAAATGCCCTTTCTCTCTTAACCACTTTTCTGTCTCAATTGCGGCCATTGCTCCAAAGCCAGCAGCTGTTATTCCCTGTCTATATTTACAATCACAAACATCGCCGGAAGCGAAAACTCCTTCTCTCGAAGTTTTGACATTATCTATAGTTTTAATATACCCATTTTCATCTATTTCTATTTGATTTTTAAACAAATTGCTATTCGGCTCGTAGCCGATGTTTATAAATAAACCTTGAACTGGCAATTCTTTTTGTTTTAAAGTTTTATTATTAAAAATAACAATTTTTTCCAACCATTTTTCTCCAATAATTTCTTTCACTTCACAGTTAAGCATAAATTCGATTTTTTTATTTTTAAAAGATTCTTCTTGAAAAATTTTAGAAGCCCTTAATTGGTCCCGCCGATGCACCACGTAAACTTTGCTGGCGTATTTCGTTAAATAAAGTGCATTTTCTATTGCCACATCCCCTCCGCCAACCACTGCCACTTCTTTATTTTTAAAGAAGGCGCCATCACAAACTGCGCAAACAGAAACTCCCCTGCCAATTAATTTTTTCTCATTCTCTAAATTTAACCACCTGTTTTTTGCGCCGGTGGCAATAATTACTGATTTTGAATAATAGTCTTCATTTAAAAAAGAAGTGATCTTAAAAGGAGATAAAGAAAAATCAACCCTGATAATTTCTCCTTCTTTTATTTCCACTTTAAATTTTTTCACTTGTTCTTCCATTAAAGAAAGGAGCTCAAAACCAGTAATTCCCTTTGGAAAACCGGGAAAATCATCAACTTCCCCTGCCAAATTCATTTCTCCGCCCTTGCCTTTAAATAGCAAAGTTTTTAGCATTGCCCTGCCAGTGTAAATTCCGGCTGTCAGTCCGGCTGGACCCCCTCCAATAATTAAACAATCATAAATATTTTTTTCTTTCATAGCCTATTATATAATAAGGGAAAGCAAATCGTGGTAGAATTTTTTAAAAATAAAAACTATTCGTTTTGCTTCTAATTGAGTTACTTCTATTTTTGGATTTTCAATTAATTTGTCAGCAAAATTGACTGCTTCTTCAAAAATGTCTAAATTTTGAAAACCCTGGTCTTTTAGTTCGCTAATAATTTCTTTAAAATTTTCTCCTTTATAGCCCAAACTCTTTAATGCCTCTAAGACTATTTCTCTTGCTTGGATGATGGCTAATTTGAAAGAAGACGAAAATTCTTCTGAAAGTAATTTTTCTACATTCAACCATTTTTTATTTTTTGCCTTTGGCAAGGGCCCTATTCCAATTTTTTCTTTAAAACTTTCACGCCACTCTTGAAAAATTTTTAATTTCCTAAAGTAGGAAATTAAAATCACCAGAAGGATTAAACTTCCGATTAAAGAAAAATATTTTAAAAAAAAATAAATTTTTAAAAGCATTCTTTTTCGTAAAAATTTTTATTTTAAAATAGCTTCAATGATTTTGCTAAATTCTAAAAGTTGAAAATCGCTGTTTCGATTAGCAATAATTTGAAGACCAACGGGCAAATTGTTTTTAGAAAAACCACCTCTTAAATTTATAGCCGGCAAGCCACTAATATTGGCGCTGACAGTAAAAATATCTGATAAATACATCGAGATAGGGTCTTCAGTTTTTTCACCGAGAAAAAAAGGCAAAGTTGGAGTAGTGGGAGTTAAAACAAAATCAACTTTTTTAAAAGTTTCTTCCCATTCTTTAATAATCAATCTTCTTACTTTCTGGGCTTTTTTATAAAAAGCCTCGTAATAACCTCGTGATAAAACATAAGTTCCTAAAATTATTCTTTTTCTTACCTCTCTGCCAAATTTTTCTCCCCGAGTTTTAAAATATAAATCTCTTAAATTTAATGAATCTAAGTTTTGATTCTGAAAATCTAATCTCGGAGAATATCTAATCCCGTCATAACGCGCTAAATTAGCGCTTACTTCAGCCGGCATAATAATATAATAGCAGGCTAAAGAATATGGACTTAAAGGCAAACTTATTTCTTCGACTTTAAAATTATTTGCTTTTATTTTCTGAATAGCTTTACTGATGATTTCCTCTATTTCTTTATCTAAACCTTTGACAAAAAATTCTTTTGGCACTCCAATCACTGTTTCTTCCGGCTTTTTCTGAAACTTTTCTTTTTTTACTTCAAATGAAGTAGAATCGTTTATATCTTTTCCCGCAATTGCTTCAAAAACTATTTGAGCATCTTCAACTGTTAAGGTTAAAGGACCAATTACATCTAAAGAAGAAGCCATCGCAATTAAACCAAACCGAGAAACCGCCCCATAAGTCGGTTTAAAACCAACCACCCCGCAAAAGGCTGCTGGCTGTCTAATTGAACCGCCAGTATCAGACCCTAAAGCAAAAACCGCCATTTGGCTTTTAACAGTCGCGGCAGAGCCACCTGAAGAACCACCTGGCACTCTTTCTAAATCATTGGGATTTCTGGTGGTAAAATAACCGGAATTTTCTGTTGAAGAACCCATCGCGAATTCGTCTAAATTAGTTTTGCCTAAAATTATGGCTCCTTTTCTTTTTAATTTTTCAATGACCGTCGCGTCAAAAGGAGGAAAATAATTTTCTAACATTTTAGAACCAGCAGTTGTTTTTATTCCCTTTGTCAAAATATTATCTTTGACTGCATAAGGAATACCTTCTAAAATATCAATTGTTTCATTTTTGGCAATTTTTTTATCAACTTGTTCCGCTTCTTTTAAGGCTTTTTCTTTATTTAAAGTTAAAAAGGCTTTGATTTCATCGTCTTTTTTATCAATTTCTTTAAAATAATCACCAACTAATTGAGTGGCGGTAATTTCCTTATTTATTAACTTTTGATGAATTTCGAAAATCATACTATTTGGTCTACCCTAATACTTCTTCAACAGTATTAGGACAGACAGGCAAAAATGAATTTGTTGATTTATTTTCTATGTTATTAAAATATCGGCGGAATTTCAAAATAATCATCCTTTATTCTGAAAGCCATTCCTTTCAAAGTTTTGCTATTTTCTGGTGTTTCTTTCTTTGGTTTATCCTCTCTTACAATATTTGAAAGAAAAGAACCGCCAGTCATTGGTTCTATCTCCTCAGTCTGAATTTCATTTAACTTTGAAACATAACTTAAAATACTTTCTAAATCTTGCGAAAGTTTTTCTTTTTCTTCTTCCTTTATTTCCATTCTCGATAATTCTAATAAATGATTTATTTCTTCAAATTCCATATTCTAATGATTATTTTTATGGACGACATTAGATATCGTGCCTTATATCATTTTCAAGAATTCCTGCTCATTTAAAGTTTTTATTTTTAATTCTAATGCTTTCTTAAGTTTTGACCCAGGATTTTCTCCCACAACTACAAAATCGGTCTTTCTTGAAACTGTTTCAGAAACTTCACCTCCCTCTTCTTTAATTCTTTTTTTTGCCTCATCGCGACTCATTGAAATCAAAGTTCCAGTTAAAACCAAAGTTAATCCTTTTAATTTTCCCTTTTCTTTGCGGCTTACCACGGGAATGATATTAATCCCCTTTGCTTCAAGTTTCTTAAGAAATTCTATATTCTTTTTTTCTTTAAACCAATTTACAATTGAAGAAGCAATTTTGGGACCAATAGTTTTGACTTTATTAAGTTCTTCTTCTTTTAAACTTGCGCCTATTTTAATCAAATCTGAAATTCTTATTTCTTTGTTATTATTTTTCTCCTCGAAATATTCTGCCAAAAGGATAGCATTTTCTTCTCCAATATGAGGAATTCCCAAAGCGTAAATAAAACGGTTTAAGGTAATATTTTTTGAAGATTGAATTGCTTTGATAATATTTTGACTTGATTTTTCGCCATATCTTTCAAGGGGGGCAATATCACCTTCTTTTAAATCAAATAAATCAGAAATATCCTGAATTAAACCTTCATCTATAAATCTATTAATTATTTTTGGTCCCACTCCTTTAATGTCAAAGGCTCCTTTGGAGACAAAGTGGTAAAAATGTTCTAATTGGCGAGCCGGACAATTTTTATTTAAACAACGCAGAATAATACCTCCTTCGTCCTCTACCACTTTCCTTCCGCAGACTGGACAAACCTCAGGCATCCTAAATTCTTTCTCCTCACCAGTTCTTAAATTTTTTAAAACTTTTTCTATTTTTGGAATAACATCACCGGCCCTTGAAATTATTACTGTATCTTTAATTTTTAAGCCTAATCTTTTTATTTCTTCTTTGTTGTGAAGAGTGGCTCTTGAAATTGTGACCCCACCAACTTCCACTGGTCTTAAAATTGCCACCGGTGTTAAAACCCCTGTCCTTCCGACTTGAATTTTAATGTCTTCAACAATAGTCGTTGTTTCTTTAGGAGAAAATTTATAGGCAATGGCTCCGCGCGGCGCCTTGCCAACTACCCCTAATTTTTCAAATAACTGAATGTCATTTACAATTACCACTATTCCATCTATTTCAAAAGGTAGTCTTTCTCTTTCTTTTGAAACTTTCTCGTGAAAAGCAAAAATTTCTTCTAAATTTTCTGCTCTCCTATTGCCAGAATGAACTTTTAAACCCATCTCTCTTAAAAACTGATGTTTTTCTTCGTGAGTTTTGAGATTAAAATCTCCAATTAAATCATAAGCATAAAAATCCAATTTTCTGGAAGCGGTCACTTTTGGGTCTAACTGCCTAATCGAACCGGCAGCCACATTTCTTGGATTAGCATAAGCTGACAGACCTTTTTTAATTTGCTCTTTATTAATTCTTTTAAATTCTTCTTTTGTCAAAAGCACTTCTCCCCTGACTTCAATATTAATATCTTTTTTAAGGCGCAAAGGAATTGCTTCAATTGTTTTTAAATTTTGAGTTACATCTTCACCGATTTTTCCATCTCCTCTGGTTGAACCAACTTTAAGAATTCCCTTCTCGTATTCCAAACTAATTGCCAAACCATCAAATTTGTATTCGCAATAAAAATCTAATTTTTTCTCCGTTGGGATTAATTTTTTAATTCTCTCGTACCAATCTTTTATGTCCTCTTTTAAAAAAGCATCGTTTAAAGAAATCATCGGGGTTTTATGGACAACCTTTTTAAAAAATTTTAAGGGCTTGCCACTAACTCTCTGAGTTGGGGAATCGGGAGTAATGAGTTGGGGGAACTTTTGCTCCAAATCGTAAAGTTCTTTTTTTAAAGAATCCAAAGCCTCATCAGGAATAAGTGACTGGTTTAAAACGTGGTAAGCGTAGCGGTATTTTTCTATCTCCCTTTTTAAAACCTCTATTCTTTTTTTTGCTTTCTTTAAATCCATAATCTATTCAAATCTTATTTCTATTCCACGTTTTATCTTTTTTGAAATTCCAACTGTTTTAATCATTCCATTCGTCTCAAAAGTATTTTGATATTCACAATCAGTATTGTTTTTCATGGTTGGTTTCTCCTCAATATCTGGACTGTTAAAAGTATTGTAAAGTTGCCATTCCATACAGGCGTCAGCCGCATAAAATGCCTTAATTGATTCTGGAGTTTCAATTGCTTGTCTTAAATCCCTTGTAAAGGTTGATAAAAGAATTAAGGCCAAAATTAAAACTGCGCTTAAAAGCAATAAGCTCATTAAAAAAATCTGCCCTTTATTTCTTTTGTTCAATAAAAATCTCATTTTTTTATTTTTTATCCGCCAAAATTTTACAGAGCAAAACTTAGGCGGGTAAATTTACTCTGCTGTAAAAATTCGAGGGGTAACCGCAGTCTGCAAATGAAAAGTATAAACCTGATTTTTAATTGGTGGAGTTTCTACTTCCAGAGGGATAACAATTGTTATTTGCGAAGGTTTTTGCGGAGAATCTCTTTGGATTCTTTGGATATAAAAATTCGCTTTTATTATTTTAAGATTCGGGTCAAAAAGTGGTTCATAACTATTATCCTTTCCAATTTGTTGCTCAATGTTGGTACCATTATACTCGTAACATACTCGTTTCCATTGATTATCTAAAAAATAATCAAAACAGATACCATTACCATCATCCTCCAATTTAAAATTTTTTCCCATTCTTAGGGAGCGGGCAATAATCTCTAAATTATTCCGGAGATTATTTTCAGCGCTAAGCAAGCCGTAAGCCACTCTCTCTGAACGAATAACTGCAAGATAAACCTGCGACAAAACTACCATCACGCTGACAAAAATCCCGGTAGCAACCAAAATCTCAATCAAAGTAAAACCCTTAAATTTTTTAGTAGTCATAGAGATTAATCAAATTTGAACCAATTGTAAAGATGGTCTTCAACTTCTAAATCAAAATCAGTATTTTTAGTTTTCCATTTTAAATGAGAAATTACCCGGATCTCATCATTAGAAATTTCCTCTATTTTTATTTCACGATAAAAAGGGGTATCATCTCCAGTTTGATAATTATAAATATTTCGGTTTTTATCATATTTTAAAGGTCGGCTCGAATTGCAACTAACTGATTCTAACGTTATTCCTTTTGGCGAGAAAGCGTCAATCGTATAGCACGTATCACTCGCTCCTCCTTTTCCTAAACCATCTCGCCAGGAAATTCCGGGGGAAGTTAAACTTTTAATAAAATTCGTATCCCTGATATTTCTCACCAGTTCTATTCCTTCCTGAGCCAAAAAAGAAGCAGTTAATCTATCCTGAATGACCGTCGCATTATACAGGGCTTTTGTTACTAAAATAAAACTACTTAAAATTCCAATAATTAAAATGGAAATTGCTACCAAACATTCAACCAGCGTAAAACCATTTTTTTTATTTTTCCTCATCATTTACTGTTAAAATTTGTTTTTTATAAATCTGACCGCTTTTTGAAATAATAATTTCATAGTAAGGATACTTTGATAGTTGATTCTCTAACTTTAATTTAATAATTGCTTTGTTTATATTTTGAGGGTTGAAATAAATCCGTGGTTCTGGCGGCACAAAAACGACTGATTCAATATTAGAATCAAAAATTTCAGTTTGTTTAACCAAAGGAATTTCCTCTTTAGTTTCTCCTTCAGAATAAACAGTGTCTCCTTTAGTTTTATTATTTTCAGTGCATAAATCCGCAAAAGAAATTATTTCTTTTTGAGGAAAATCAGGAGGAATATAAATTCCCCAACCACAAATTTTTTCTTTTTCTTCGCCTGTTTGATAAACCAGCATTGCTTCATTTTGAATCCTTTGCAATTCAAAAACTAATTTATTAGCTGAACGGGTTAAAGCAGTAATAGTTTCTGCCCGGCGATTATAAGACAAAATCATAATGCTTAAAAGAGTAATAATTCCAATTGAAACCATCATTTCTACGAGAGTAAACCCCCTTAAATTCCGCTTGGCGGAATTTGTAATTTTATAATTTTTAAACATTAAAAATTAGAAAATTATTTAAAAAATTAAAAATTGGAAATTAAAAATTGTTATTTATCTATAATAGTAAAGCCAAATACTTTACTATTATTATATCACCAAATAGCATTACTAACAATGCCCCTAAACTCAAAAATGGAGCAA
>ERZ795052.1334-NODE-1334-length-34024-cov-5.593365_pt1 | contig 34024 bp, 26 predicted proteins | sample MGYA00375136_ERZ795052 | MGnify/ENA primary metagenome ERZ795052 (study PRJEB30181, sample SAMN05720156) | activated sludge metagenome | isolation source: Anaerobic digester | place: Japan | collected 2015-05-26 ... | reverse complement strand
TGATCCGTGTTGTGTGAGTTGACGCTTTCAAGTCCATAAGGTCTCGCGCGTCGATTCGTTTTGCGACAACAAGGCAGGTCTTGACTAATGCTTCAGGGAACCAGCTTGCGTTGGTATCCCTAGCAATAATCTCGATCTGGAACAGTTTCAATAGAAGATATTGAATTGGAGTAGCATAGTCGCGGTTAAGCCAGGTTTCTGGTACCACGACAGCCAGATAGCCATTCTTCCTTACGAGTGCTGCGCAAAGAATCCATGCCGGAACCGCCATGTCAGCAAGGCCAGAGTAGTTTTCTGATATGCGTTGAAACAACGCTTTTTCCGTATCGGAGAGATAAGGTATAGCGCGAATCTGATTCATCAGGTTTGTCCGGATCTCCTGCGATGATGGCATCGTTTCGTCGTCACCATCCTGAAGCTGATACCGGACGTAGGGAGGATTTGTAATTACTAGGTCCCAACCATCTGACGTTATAAGCTCAGGAGTTCTAAATGCATCTCCTGTTATGATTGTCGCATCTGAGAGTCGGGATGCGCATGCTTTAGCGACTATTTCATCGATTTCGACTCCAAGCATAAACGATGTTGCAGAAGCATGCTTTCGAACGGAAACGAGCATATCTCCTATACCCGCCATAGGGTCAATGACCGTTTGCCAGTTTTGATTCTTTGGCAAGAGGGAAAGGAGCATGTCTGCCACTTTTTCTCCAGAAAAGTACTGTCCGAATCTTTTCTTATGCAGGGCGTTTGATTGAGTATTTAACATATCATTCCGCCCCCATTAGTTTTTTGAATACGATCATAAAACTCAGCCGCATCCAGCGTAACTCTAATCCCGTTCTCCATACATTTTCCAATATACACAGAATAACAATGTCGGCACTCAATCTCTGATTCGTGCGGATTTTCAATAATAACCGTTTGCAGTATTTGTTCTTCGGTCATCGTTCTGTTTTTTTCTGATGTGGTTTTTTTCAACAGAAACAGGGGATCTCCCTGAACGGATGATTTCGACACGACTTGCTTAAAACTAGCTTGTGTCTTATCAAGAAAGCTAGACTGCCGGATTTCTAACCCTGACATCTGAATTGCTTCCGAGAAAGCCCTCCATACTGCTGCTTTTGCAGCATGAAAAACCACTGCAATAGGGCAATCATCTTTTGTAACTCTCCCGATTTCCCGAAAAACTTTTGCAAGCATATCTCGATAAGTATTGATCCCCTTGTTCTGAGCAGCGCTAATAATGACCTCTCCGCTACGTTTAGTAACCGAAGGAAGCCAAAGTTCATTGATCTGGTTCACCTCAGCATAAGGGATAAAATCACCAAACGGAGGATCTGTAAACACAAAGTCGATGCTATTGTCTTTTTCAGACATGGACTCGCTTGAGATATTTCTAACTTCAACTGTTCCGTGGCAGTCTTCTAACATCTCATACACTTCTTTGAATGGCTTTGCTTTTCGCCTAAGTCCAAGTAGGATGTTTTTTTCTACCGGTAGTTTGCTTATATACAATACGCCACTCTGTGATCCGGTCAGCACAAAGTCCCGAGAATCATGTTTGGCAACGATTCTGGTCATGAGCGTGCAATGCGTGCTATTATAACTCAGGAGCAAGAGCTTTAAAGCATCAGCCTTCTGCTCAGGATAACATTCCGTCAGTTTCCAGAGTGTTGACATTACCTGGTAGTTTCGGTTTGTGTAGAAGTGATGAAGGTGCGAGATACCAAAATGGTATCCAGCCCGGTGTAGATCACCCCATTCGATTTTTCTCGGGCTGTCACTCGGAGCGAATTCTTCTTCGAGCTTTTTTATGCAATAAGAATCATCCTCCGTTGCAGCCCGATCCCAGTTTTCTTTTCCAGATGTTCCGTAAACCCAAGCAATTATTCGCTTTTTTCGAAGAATGGTTTTTGCAAGCAGTTTATCATAGTATTCTTCAGTCGCAAAATCCATTTCCTCAACAAAGGAAGTCTTATGGCAATGTGGGCATTCGATTTTATTATAGAATGTCGCGGGATTCCTTGAAGTCCCGTATTTGAAATAATCTATTTCAGACTGGCATTTGGGACAAATCAACACTTCCGTCCAAATTACATAGCGAATAAAGCCGTCCTTTCCATCCGGCGATTTGGCAGCATATATCTTAGAGGTTAGTTTCTCAGCTCTATTAATAAAGTCGTCAACTGTGTCAGAGTATTCTTTCGCTTTAAGCCTATTAGTTAATGTTTTCGTCGCAAAAGTAGCATATGTTCCAATCTCGTAGAGAATTGCATTCCGCTTACCCCATACTGGCTCAACTCCCAACTCATGTGCTGTTTCGATCATTTTATTTGTTGGGTGCTCAGCAAGTAGTGCCGCAATTCCAGTACTACCACTTCCCGCGAACGCATCAAGTACTGTGTCTTCAGGATTAGTTGCTGATGCAATATAGACAGCAATTGCTTCAGGAGAAATTTTTGTAGGATAAGGAAAGGTATTATAGAATGCTCCTCCACGTGTTGAAGGAAGCGGCTTAGAAAACAGTTTTTCTATAGTTTGCATGGTTTCACTCATTTCATTGCGGACTTTCTTGTTTTTCGTCATCGATAATTTCGACCACATCTTCAATACCACAGTCAAGCACATGGCAGACTTTCGCCAGTACTTCCATGTTGACCGGCTGATTCTTGCCCATTTTAGCCATAGCATTGGAAGTAATGCCAGCTTGTTTTCGCAGCGTCGTTCTGTTGATGTTTTTGTCAATCATAAGCTTCCATAGCTTGTTGTATGAATACGCCATATGGCACCTCCGTTAACCGGAAATAATATTTATAACAATACAAGTTATATTATATCACAAAAAGCGCATTATTTCAACCCGGTTTCGACTTTTTTCAAAATAATATGTAGATTTTCAATTCCATATTTGACGATCAAGTAACCGGTAGGATTCGAACCTGCCGTTCTTCAACTTTCCCGAATGTTTGCGCTTTTGCCTGTTTTCGAAAAACGGCTTAATTACGGGCTTTTTCAGGTTCAAATCCACCCACCACGTATCTTTTTGTTGTTCTTTGCAGAGCAAAGAAACGCAAAAAGTACACCAGCATTTTCGACCGTTTTTGCGCCCTGAAATGAAAAAATCGGGCTTCCGGACGGCTGATCTACCGTCTGAAAGCCCGATTTTACCTCTATTTGCCCGATTTTTGCCCAAAATGCAAGAAAAAACCCCTTTTGTCGTGGTAGACAAAAGAGGTTTCTTTGTTGGTGGGAAGAGGTGGATTCGAACCACCGAAGTCACTGACAACAGATTTACAGTCTGCTCCCTTTGGCCACTCGGGAATCTTCCCAAGCCTGTTTACTGTGGTGGAGCTGGTGAACGGAGTCGAACCATCAACCTGCTGATTACAAATCAGCTGCTCTGCCGGTTGAGCTACACCAGCGGGTTTTTGTTTGGTGGGCCTTCACGGACTCGAACCGCGGACCAATCGGTTATGAGCCGACCGCTCTAACCAACTGAGCTAAAGGCCCAAACATGGTGCCTCGGGGCGGACTTGAACCACCGACACGGGGATTTTCAGTCCCCTGCTCTACCAACTGAGCTACCGAGGCTTATTCAAATGTGAGGCGGTTTTTTAAGACCTGCGGGGCTGTCGCAAGACGCTCAGCCCCGTAGGTTTTCTGGCGATTCGGAAGGGGCTCGAACCCTCGACCTCTAGCGTGACAGGCTAGCGTTCTAACCAACTGAACTACCGAACCATATCCATAGCTGTTTTGTAGGCTGGTCGGGGTGAAGAGACTCGAACTCCCGACCTCATGGTCCCAAACCACGCGCGCTACCAACTGCGCCACACCCCGATATGAAAATTCAGGATTTATCCTAAGTTTATCAAAACTTCCTATCGGCGACTTATAAAAATATACAATATAATCGGCATATTGTCAACTAGTTTTCAACGCTCAAAGCCGCCAAAATTTAGGCTTTTCGTTTATTTCACGATTGACATTTTTAAGTAATTACCGACCTCATTTTACAGGATACGCAGTTTTTCGCAACCGCTTTTATTTTAACATAAAGGTGGTGCATTTTATGAATATTTCATTTGAACTATCAGGCAAAATTCTGACCGCTTTCATCTTCGGCGAACTGGACGAATGTTCGGCGGGCGCCGCTAAAGCCGCGCTGGACGAGGTAATTTCTAAGCGCGGCTTCAACGGCTTCATTTTCAACCTTTCGGGGCTGACCTTCATGGACAGCACCGGAATAGGCGTGCTGCTCGGCCGCTATAAAAAGCTCCTCGCCCAAAACGCCGCCGTCTATATCGACCCGCCGCCGCCCGCCATCGACAAGGTGCTTCGAACCAGCGGCATCTACAACGTAATCAAAAAGCTTTAAAGGTGATTTTATGAAAAACTACATCAAACTCCGCCTGCCCGCAATATCCGAAAACGAATCTTACGCGAGGAGCGCGGTTTCGGCGCTCGCGCTGCCGCTCTCCCCAACCGTCGAGGAATTGAACGACATTAAAACCTCGGTATCGGAGGCGGTCACCAACTGCGTCGTCCACGCCTATCCCGGGCGGGGCGAACTGACTTCGCGCGAAATACTTATCGAGGCCGAGCTTTCGGAGAACGAAATCAGCATAACCGTCACCGACTTCGGCGTGGGAATCAACGACGTAGAAAAGGCAATGGAGCCCTTCTTCACGACACGGCCGGCCGATGAGCGCAGCGGAATGGGCTTCACCATCATGAAATCATTTATGGACATAGTCGAAGTCAAAAGCAAGAAAGATGAGGGCACGACTATAAAAATGATTAAGCGTATCGGGGCGAGAAATGCTTGAGCACGAGGAGACGATATCCTTAATCGAACGCGCCCAAAAAGGCGACGAGGATGCGCGGACCAAGCTCATCGAGCACAATATGCCGCTTATTAAGTCGATTATTAAGCGGTATTCCGGCCGTCCCGTCGAATATGACGACCTGATGCAGCTCGGCGCCATGGGGCTGGTCAAAGCCATCAATAATTTTGACGTAAGCTTCGGCGTTCGTTTTTCGACCTATGCCGTGCCCATGATAACGGGCGAGATCAAGCGGTTTTTGCGTGACGACGGCTCGATTAAGGTTTCACGCGCGCTGAAAATGCTGTCGCAGCGGATTCGCGAATACGTCGACGACTATAAAAATAAAAACGGCGGCGAGCCTACTGTGGAAATGATTGCCGAGGCGCTTTCCGTCGAGCCGACCGAGGCGGTGTTCGCTATGGACAGCGCGCGCTTTCCGCTGTCGCTGACGCCCGCCGACAACGACGAGCCCTCACTTATTGATAAAATTATCTATACCGATGACGACTTTATCGATAAAATGCAACTGATGGAAATCATAAACGAGCTTCCCGACCGCGAAAAAAAGATAATCATGCTCCGCTATTTCCGCGACAAAACTCAAGGCGAGGTCGCCGAAGCGCTGGGCGTTTCACAAGTGCAGATTTCGCGCCTTGAGGCTAAAATCCTCGATAAAATCCGCAGCAGTTTTTAAATCTTCTCACTTAAAAGAATAATAAAAAAGCGTTTCAATCCGGAATATGTCTTAGATACGCTTTTACAACAATTTTGCATTCAGTCCAAAGCTATTGCTAAGTTAAAAAATCTATTATTACATCAGTTTTGCGATGCAGATTAGGAGTTTGGCGGTTGCCAAAGCGTCGTGCGAGGCGCGGTGGGCGTTTTCAAGCGAGATTTTGAGATATTCGCAAAGACCCTCGAGGCGGTTGTTGCTCTGCCCTTTTATGTATTGCTTGGACAGCGAAAGCGTGTCAATGAGGTCGTTGTCAAAGTCGTAGTCGGAGCGTTCGGCCGCATTGTTTAAATAGTGGTAGTCGAACATCACGTTATGGCCTGCCAAAATCGCGCCGCGCGTGAATTTGAAGAAATCACCGATAACCTTTTCAATCTTGGGCGCGTCGGCGACGTCGGCATCGACTATTCCGTGAACGGCTGTCGCCTCTTCGGGAATATGGCGGCCGGGATTTATGAGCGTCGTGAAGGTTTCGGTGATGGTGCCGTCTACCATTTTAACGGCGCCGATTTCAATTATTTCGTCGTCGGGGGCGGTGCCCGTAGTCTCGAAGTCAAAAACGACAATCGTTTTATTTTTTAAATAGGCGGGCACGGTGTCGTCAAATTCATCAAAAAGGCTCTGTTGGCGCTCCTCATAATACTTGACGGGCTGCACCGTGAAATATCTCGCCTCGGCGGCTCTCCTTTTTTTCAGGCCAACTATGCTCGAATAGTCAATCTCGGCGAAATACGCCGCTTTGGGCTTGAAGTTGGGCGCGGCCGTTCGTTTGTTTATCGACATATTGCCGAAAAGGACGATTTCGGCGCCGTCGCTCATCTGTTTTATGTCGAGGTTTTCTTCGTCGGAATAAAAAACGCATTCGATATTGCCGGTGGTGTCGTCGAGATACCAGCGGTAAACATATGTATAGGGAGTAATCTTTTTTTCATATTTCCCCACCATCTTGGTCTTTTCGGGGAAAGCGGGATCGTAGTCGCTGTTTTGGAAACGATTTTCGATAAAACCTCTGACCTTGCCGCAAATCGCGGTGTTTTCGGCCTCCGTCTTCTTTTTAATAACGGCAATCTGAACGGGGTCAAAGCCGATGGCCTTGGCGCGCTTGGCGCTTCCGAATATCATGGCGCCCACACTTTTGAGCTTTACAAGCGTGCTTCCCACCGTGGTAATAGGATTATTGACAATTAAAGTTTCCGTTCCCGGCGGCACAACGCGCTCGGAAAGCGCCACCGTCACATTTTGGCAGAAATTTTTCTCCAGCGTATGTTTGAGCTTTTCGCAAAAATCTGCGGCGTTGAGCACGGCGTAGGCGCCTGTCGGCGCCACGACTTCGACGGTAATTTCTGCCGGCGTCACCGTCGCCGAAATATCGGAGGCGCCGAGGGTGTCCAAAATTACCCTGTGGTTAGAGTTGAAATATTCGGCAATCATGTTAAGCACCACGCCCTTATCGGCGTAGGCCTTCACAAACTTTACGTTGAGCTCGGCGCCCTCGTATCGGCTTTCGATAAACTTGGTTATAATTTCCTTGTCTTCGGCGGTAAAGCTTTTATCAAGCTCGAAGGGATAGATAAGGACGAGCTCAAGGACGCCCTTTTCGCTGCCGTCGTCGTCGACAAACTTAGTATATTGCGCCTTGTTGAGCCTCAAAAATGAATATCGCCCCGAGGTCGCCGTGTTGAGTTTTTCAAAAAAACCTAACATATAATCTTGCCTTTTTTATCTTTTGCATGCTAGGAGCTAATTTTCACCCCATTGAATGCGAGCATTTAACTGGGACTCCGATTTTTATGGTTAACCTACGTCGCATTAAATGGTAGCCCCATAATTTCTCGGTTACTAACCTATTTAATTTTTAATATTATATCAAATCCCTCGTCCCGAAAGCGCCTCTTGAGGATTATTTAATTAATAAAATGCTCCTCAACTAGTGCCAAAATGTCGGAAGCGGCGTCGGCGTTGCTTGTCGTTTTATACCTCTCGCCCTTAAGATAGATCACGGGGTTTTCGCCCGCGCCGAACACTCCGAGGTCGGCGTCCTCTGCTTCGCCCACACCGTTGACGACGCAGCCCATCACCGCGATTTTTAGCGGTAAATTAAATCCGGCAGTTTTTTCAGTAAGTTCGGAGGCTATGCGTTCGACGTCAATCGAAGTCCTTGCGCAAGTGGGGCAAGCAACAATTTCAACGGCGTCATTTCGCAAATTCAGGGCTTTAAGCAGTGTTTTCGCAGCAATAATCTCCCGATTCGGCTCGCCGGCTATCGAAACACGAATTGTGTCGCCTATTCCGTTGAGAAGCAGCGCGCCGATACCCGCGCTCGATTTTATCAAGCTTGCGTGCTCGACGCCCGCTTCGGTCACTCCCAAATGAATGGGATAGGAGCAAAGCTTAGATAGCTTTAAGTTCGCTTCATAGACAGTCCGCACCGAGGAGGATTTAACGGAAATCACGATGTCAAAAAAGCCGTATTTTTCTAAAAGCGCCGCTTCGGCAAGCGCGCTCTCGACTAGGGCGTCGGCGGGCGGCAAGTGCTTGAATTCCTTTTTTATCGAGCCGCTGTTGGCGCCTACTCTTATGGGAACTCCCCGCTCCTTCATGGCTTTGGCGAGAATTTCAATGTTTTTTTCGCCGCCGATGTTGCCGGGGTTTATCCTGACTTTGTCGGCGCCCTCGGCCAACAGGGCAAGCCTGTAGTCAAAATGTATGTCGACGGCAAGCGGGATATTGATTTTGGCTTTAATCTCTTTAAACGCCAGCGCGGCGGCTTTGTCGGGAATGGAGACGCGCACCAAATCTGCGCCAAGCGCGGCAAGCTCGTCAATTTGCCGTGCGGTGGCCTCAACGTCGCGGGTGTCGGTGTTGGTCATCGACTGGATGCTAACCGGCGCTCCCCCGCCTATCTGTAATTTTCCCGAAAAGACTGCTTTTGTCATTATTTTACTAGCAAAATGTTTTCAAAGTATCAAAGGATTATTTGTTCGGTTAACGCGCTTTTTACCTAATTTTTAATTAAATTGAATATGTCTAAAAACACCGTGAGCCCTATTAAAATGATAAATCCCACCAAATGAATGACGGCCTCGACTTTGCGCGGCACCGGTTTTTTGAATATCATTTCAATCAGCGTAAACACCATTCTCGAGCCATCGAGAGCGGGAAAAGGCAGAAGGTTCATGACGGCAAGGTTGGCGGAAAGGATGCATAGCACATACATAAAGCTTGAAAATCCCGCTTTGGACACTTCGGAAATCGTCCGAATCGCCGTTATCGTGCCGCCCGCGCTGGAAAGCGCCATTTTGCCGGTAATCAGCGCGCCCAAGGACGCCAAAATCTTAAAGACGACGAAAAAGCAGAAAGGAATGGCGCGGCCGGCGGCGCGGAAAAAGGGCAGCTTGACCTGCTCGGCGCCCCGCTGAATGCCGAAACCGTAGCTCGTCTTGGTTTCGGTGGCGCCTGTGTCGTTGCCTTCCTCGTCGTAAATTTTAGCCTCGTAGCTGTAATCGCCCTTTGTCGCCGTGAATTTGACGACCTCAAACTTGGTTTTGCCGCGTTCGTTGACCGTCCGCCTCAGCACGCGGATTTTGGCGGAATCGCCGGCGTCTTTTAAAAAATTAGCCAAATCCTCTTCCAACAGTATGTTTACGGGATTGCCGTTAACCGAAATGATGATATCGCCTTTTTGAAAGGTGCCCTCGGCATATGCCCTGCCCGTCTCGTAGACGTCGGTGACGGTGGGCAAAATCTGTCCGTAAACGCTGAAGAAAATCGTTATAATTAAAATCGCCGACAAAAAGTTAAAAAATGCGCCCGAAAACAGCACAATGAGGCGCTTCCACGGCTTTTGATTGTTGAAGGCGAGCGGGTCGTTGCCGCCCTCCTCGTCCTCGCCGTGAAAGCCGCAGAATCCGCCGACGGGAAGACAGCGGATGGAAAACAACTCGCCTGTTTCCTTGTTTGTGTGCTTGAAGATTTTGGGCCCCATGCCTATCGCGAACTCGTCTATTTTAAAGCCCAAAAGCTTGCCGGCGAGATAATGCCCGCATTCATGGATGATTATCATCAGCATGAGAGCGAACAGCGCCAGCAACACATATCCTATATTCGTAAAAACCGTCTTGGCGGTGACGGCAAGTAACAGATTAAACATCTTGCTCCTATAGCCTACTTGAAATATATTGCTCTATCTTAAGGTATATGCCTTTATAATCGGTGGGGGCAAAATCATATCCAAGCGCCAAAGCCTCACAAATCAAATCGGAAACGCCGAAATAATCCAGCCTCCCTGCCGCATAAAGCTTGACGGCAAGGTCGTCGGCGGCGGCGTAGACGGTGGGATAAACCCCGCCCGCCGCGGCGGCCTGATAGGCAAGCTTTAGGCACGGCCAGCGCTTTTCGTCCCAGCCGCTAATTGAAAGCCCGCCGATTTTATCAAAATCCAAGGGCTCGGCTGCCCCGTTTTGACGCTTGGGATATGAAAGGGCGTAGTTTATCGGAAGCTTCATATCGGGGCGCCCCAACTGCGCCAGCACCGCACCGTCGAAAAACTCGACCATGGAATGAATTATGCTTTCGCGATGGATTAAAACGCTGACGGCTTCGGGGCTCGCTCCGAACAGCCGCACCGCTTCGATGACTTCAAGTCCTTTGTTCGCCATCGTCGCGCTGTCGATCGTCACCTTTTTCCCCATATTCCAGACGGGATGCTTGAGCGCATCGGCCGCCGAAGCTCTCTTCAGCTGCTCCGGCGGTAAATCGCGGAAAGCTCCCCCGCTCGCCGTCAAATATATCCGCTTTATTTGGTTTCCGCCCGCGGCTTCGAGGCATTGAAAGATTGCCGAATGTTCGCTGTCGACGGGGATGATTTTACCGCCGCCCCTCTTTTCGGCCGTCTTTAGCTCATCTCCCGCCGCCACAATCAGCTCTTTTGAAGCAAGCGCCGCTGTTTTGCCGGATTCCAGCGTGTATTTTGCCGCGGCAAGCATATCGCCAAAATTATCTTTGTCGACGGTTGCGGCAAAAAGCGCGACGTCGAAGTCGACGCTTTTCAGAAGCTTCGTCATGGAATCATGAAGCTTGAAATATTTGCCGAGATTACTTATGTGCGATTTGTCGGCTATATAGAGATTCTCGACATAAAGCTCACGCGCGGCTTCGGCTAGCCCAGCGGCATCGAAGCGGCAAGCGAGCGCGACCGCCGAAAGCTCTTTCGCCCCTCTTATCACCTCGAGCGCCTGACGGCCGATGGAGCCCGTCGCGCCTAAAATCGCAATTCGCTTTATATCCATTTAAATTTCTAACTTATATTTACTCGTCTTTAATTATTCCAAGAGAGACGGTCTTTGTTCCTGCTCCGGCACTACAATTATTATAACCGTTAATAACTGATATTTATTATATTGTATTAGTAGTAAGTTTCGAGCAAAACTTATTATGCTCTGTTTTAGGCGTAAATGAGCGGCAGTGCGGCATAGAGAAGCACCAAGGTAAACATGATGCTGTCCACGCGGTCCAGCGCGCCGCCGTGGCCGGGGAAAATATTGCCGAAATCCTTTATGCCGAGCTGGCGTTTTATCTTGCTCTCGGCAAGGTCGCCGATGAGGCCGACGACGGTTGATAACAAGCCGAGCAACAGATATAAAGTCACTCCCACGCCGATTTTATCGGAAAAGTGGCGGTAGCCGTAGGCGTCGATTAGACCGTAATACTCGAAAGCCAAAAATAGCACGGCGGCGCAGATAAGCCCGCCGACAAGCGCGCCCACCGCGCCCGCTATCGTTTTCTTGGGGCTGATTTTAGGGCAAAGCTTCTTGCCACCGATTGTCGAGCCCACAAAATAGGCGAAGGTGTCGGCGGCAATCGGCAGAAATGCCGCCATAATGGTGACGAATAGCGTCGAGTAGTTTCTCGTCAGCTCAAACGTGGACGCGAGAAACATAAAGGGATAAATCATTATAAAGACGGTCGCCGTCAGGTCGTTTATCGTCTTTTTGTTTTTTTTGCGCTCATGCTCGTCGAAAGGATTGTAACTTTCACTGTTTTTGGGCTCCAGCGTGTCCGAGAAAGTAAACATCGTAATCGCCACCGCCGCCGAAGCAAGCAGCGTAATAAACAGTCCGAGCAGTCCGAAGAAGCGGTAGGCGGGATAAGCCGCGACCATCATTATGAGCACGGGAATAAAGAAGGGATAGACTTTGGCGCGCTTGAAAGATGTGAACAATTCGCAGGCGGCGAGAATGGAAAACAGCAAAATTAAAAGGTCGATTGCAATCGACGCGCCTTTAACTATGCTTCCCAAAACGATAATCCCGACCACTACCGCGGCAAGCACGATGCCGGTCAAGGTTCTTTTTAACATCAATCTCCTCCGAATTTTCTTTGGCGGCTCAAATATTTTTCATATACCGAAAGAATATCCTTTTCGGTGATATCGGGCCAAAGCGTGTCGATAAAAAAAAGCTCGGCATATGCCGCCGAATAGAGCATAAAGTTGCTGAGCCGCATCTCGCCTCCCGTCCTAACGACGGCGTCAAGCGGCGGCAAAGGGTAGGTGTCGAGATATTTCTCCAGCGTTTTTTCGCCTACGCGGCTTAGCTTTTTGTCTAAAATTTTGTTTACGGCGTTCACTATCTCGTCGCGGCCGCCGTAGTTTAGGCAGATGTTGAGGAGCAGTCCGCCGTTATTTTTTGTCTTTTCTTCGGCAAAGCGGACGGCGTCTACGATTTTTTGGGGAAGTTTATCGATGCTTCCCGAAAACTTGAGTCTGATTTCTTCGGGCGGCGTCTTGGAAAACTTTTCGACCAGCTCGAATATGGCGTCGACTTCGCGTTTAGTCCGCTTCCAGTTTTCGGTGGAAAAAGCGAAAACGCTGACATATTCGACTTTCAATTCGGAACATGCGCGGACAACCCGCTTGAGCGCTTCGACACCCTCATAGTGTCCGGCTTCGTGCGAAAGGCCGCGCGCCTTCGCCCATCTGCGGTTGCCGTCCATAATAAAACCGATATGTCTTAATTTTTCCATTTTACTCCGCGCGCACTAGTAATTTATGTAGAATTTTTCAACGCCAACACCATTCAGAGCCTCGGGCGCGGAACCGAAAGGGCACTTTAGACGCTCATTATTTCCTTTTCTTTGGCGTCGGTGATTTTGTCGGTCTCTTCTATGGACTTTTGAAGCTTTTTCTCGACGTCGGCTACGAACTTATCATAGTCGTCCTCGGTGATTTCGGAGCTTTTTTCCATCTTTTTCAGCTTGTCGATGATATCTCTGCGCTGATTTCTCAAAGCGACTTTACTGTTTTCGCCCAACCTTTTCAAATCCTTGACGAGCGCGCGGCGCCTTTCCTCGGTGACTTCGGGGAAAACCAAACGAATTACGTTGCCGTCGTTGTTGGGAGTAATCCCGATGTTGGCCTGCAAAATGGCCTTTTCAATCGCTTTTAGTATGGATTTGTCCCATGCATTTATCATCAAAATCCGCGCCTCGGGAATGCTTATCGTTGCAACTTGGTTGAGCGGCGTGTCGGCTCCGTAATAAGGCACGGTGATTTTATTAAGCAGATGGGGGTTGGCGCGGCCAATTCGGAAGCTCATAAGCTCGGCGCTGAAATTCTGTATTGTCTTCGCCATATTCTCTTCGAATTCCATAAATAACAAGTCGACTTCTTCAATGTCGTAAGCCATAATTCTACCTCCGCAGCGTATTTAGTTTTATTTATTATACCAAATGGCAACCGAATAATCAAATTAAATATCAAAGTTAATAAGTTAGTAAATTAATTATGTAATAAGCATGCTCATTTTTAATTTGCGGTAATACTGAAAGCCTTTAATCAAAAACAAAAAACTGATTGTGAAAAGAATAAGCTAGCTTGATATAAAATTGAAGAATTTACAAACCCATTGAGCTGCCTAATGGCTGCTCGTTGAATGCAAGCATTCAACGGGGAATAAAAATAAAGCCGCTCTAAGCGGCCTTAAGTTTATAACAAAATAATAGCTCGGCGTCAGTCTATCAAGGTGCCGATGGGCATTCCGCAGACGGCTTTTTCGAGGCATTTTTCCTCGGCGAGCGCAAAGACGATGATGGGAATATTGTTTTCATAGCACATGGTTATCGCCGTAGCGTCCATAGCCTTGAGCCCGCCCGAAATGACGTCGAAGTAACTCAAATGCTCTAATTTGACGGCATCGCCGCATTTTCTGGGGTCCTTAGTGTAGACGCCGTCGATATTTTTGGCGAGAAGCAGCGCGTTTGCGCCGATTTCGCAGGCGCGGAGCGCGGCGCCGGTATCGGTCGTGAAGTAGGGATTGCCCGTGCCGCAGGCGAACACAACTACTCTGCCCTTCTCAAAGTGGCGGAGGGCGCGGCGCAGAATGTATGGCTCGGCGACGCGCATTATCTCGAGCGCCGTTTGGACACGCACGGGAACGTTGTGCTTTTCAAGCGCGTCCTGAAGCGCCAGCGCGTTTATGACGGTGGCCAGCATTCCCATGTGGTCGGCTGTCGTGCGGTCCATCGACTTTTCGGCTTGGCGTCCCCGCCAAAAGTTTCCGCCGCCTATGATTATGCCGATTTCCACGCCCATTTCGTGAATGGATTTGATTTCATTCACAACTTTGGTGACGACGTCCCAGTCGATGCCGAAACCACCGGGGCCGGCGAGCGCCTCGCCGCTCAATTTAATGACTACTCTCTTATATTTAATATCCATTCTCCGCTCCTTAAAAAACTTACTATTACGCGGAACTCTTCTTATATTTATTTCCCCCGATTTATCCCGCAAAATACTTGAATATTTATGGTGATATCTCACCCATTGAATTCTCGAATTCAATAGGGTAATTATTGGGGTCCAGATTAAATGCTCGCATTTAATGGAGCTTAAAAAATCGGACAATCAATTGATTGTCCGATCTCATTATTTGATTTTATTGAGCTGTTCGGCTATTTCGTCGGCGAAAGTATCGGCTTTCTTCTGAAGCCCTTCGCCCATCTCGAAGCGGGCAAAGCGTCTGATGGAAATCTTCTCGCCGATCAACGCTATCGTCTCCGACACAAGCTGGGAGATTGTCTTGGAGCTGTCGCGGACATAGACCTGCTCGAGCAAGCAAACGTCCTTATAGAACTTCTTAATCTTGCCTTCGACTATCTTTTCGATGACGGCGGCGGGCTTGGGCTTTTCTTCCTTGAGCTCCTGCGCCCTCGCTATCTCGCGCTCGCTTTCGATGACGGAAGCGGGAACGTCCTCGATTGCAAGGTAAAGAGGCTTGGCGGCAGCAATCTGCATGGCGATGTTGTGGACAAGCTCTTTGAATTTATCGCTCTTGGCAACGAAGTCGGTCTCGCAGTTGACTTCGACCAAGACACCGATTTTTCCGCCCATGTGGATATAGCTGTCAACTATGCCTTCGGCGGCGATTCTCGTTGCCTTTTTGTCGGCCTTCAGTATGCCCTGCTCTCTAAGGTATTTGACGGCAGCGTCCATATTGCCGTCGGTTTCGATGAGCGCGCGCTTGCAGTCCATGACGCCGGCGTCGGTCTTTGCGCGAAGTTCCATTACGTCTTTATTAGTAAATGCCATATATCCACCTCTCAGTTATTCTCTTCGTGTTCTTTGATAGCCTTCTCAAGGGCTTCGGCGGGCGTCAGGTTGACGACCTCTTCCATGACGACGACTTCGGCTGCGGGCTCTTCGGGAGCGGCTTCGACAACTTCTTCCTCTACTTCGGGAGCGGCTTCGGCATCAACCGAAACGCCCTCGCGCGCCTCGATGACGGCATCGGCCATAAGCGAGGCAAACAGCTTGATGGCGCGGATAGCGTCGTCGTTGCCGGGAATCACGTAGTCGGCAAGATCGGGGTCACGGTTGGTGTCGACGACGGCGACGATGGGGATATTCAGGTTGCGCGCCTCTTTGACGGCAATCTCTTCCTTCTTAAGGTCGACAACGAACAGCGCGCCGGGAAGCGTGCGCATATTGACGATACCGCCCAGATTGTGCTTGAGCTTGTCGCGTTCGGCCTTCAGTTTTATGACTTCTTTCTTGGGTAAAAGCTCGAATTCGCCGATGATTTCCATCTGGTTGAGCTTGTTAAGACGCTCAATTCTCGTTCTGATGGTTTTAAAGTTGGTCAGCGTGCCGCCCAGCCAGCGCTGATTGATGTAGAACATATTGCATCTTTCGGCTTCCTGCTGAATGGCGTCCTGCGCCTGCTTTTTGGTGCCAACAAAGAGAATCGACTTGCCCGCGGCCGCCACGTTTTTGACGAACTGATAGGCCTGTTCAACCATATCCACCGAAATTTGAAGGTCGATGATGTGAATATCGTTCCTTGCGGCATAGATATACTTTTTCATTTTGGGGTTCCAGCGCTTAGTCTGGTGCCCGAAGTGCACTCCCGCTTCGAGGAGTTGTTTCATTGATGTTACAGCCATTATTTGGCCCTCCTTGTTTTTTATTACCTCCCATGGCTTCTTCGTAGACTGCGACCTAAGTGATAGGCAACCGCGTCAAACTCCGCCAAGGTGTGAAGTATCGTGTGGTATTATAGCAGAAGGTTCACTTTGAGGCAAATAAATTTAAGCCCTCAAAGCAATTTTTTCCATAGAAAATAAAAGAAAAATTAATATTTTCATTAATACTTAAGCAATTTAATTAGCATATATCAGTTATTATGACTAAACCCCCGTAAGCTCTCATCATTGTGTTAAATTAATCCGCAAAACTTTGATATAAGTTAGTTCGGAATTTTTTGACAATTGAAAGATATTCAACGTTGATAACTATATGGAATTGTAGGAAACTCATTAAAGGCTAACGATACACTCGCTAACGGTTTCTTTATTCCTTTTCCAGCTTCCTCATTTCTTCGAGATAGACTTCGTAGACGCCGTCGAGTATTTTTTCGTCCGTCACGGGCAAAATGATGTCTTCGCCGTTTTCGTCGGTCGCAAGCTCGAAAATTAAGCATTCATCGGCGCCGATATCGTCGGTAGGATTGACGGGAATTAGGAAAACATACCACTTTTCTTCATAGTCAAGAGTGGCGATGACGTAAAAATCCTCGTCAATTCCCAGTTTTTCATTGTGAAGCGTGATAATATCGCTTTCCTCTTCGGGGGTTACTTCCTCGATGTCGGGCGCTATATCTTTTAAGTTTTGGTTGCCGCTTTCATTGTTTTTGGAAGGCATAAATAACTCCTAAATTTTTCTAATTATTTGTTTTGCTTGATAATCTTTCTGCACAATTTGTGTCTTTTTTTTTGGCGAATATTCGAATTAATGTTATTAGTTATCGAAAATTAGCTAAAATTTGTTTTGCGAGTTGTCGAGGAAGGCTTGAAGTATCAGACAAGCAGCCACTTTGTCAACGACTTGCTTTCTTTTATCGCGCCTTACGTCGGCGCCGATTAGCATTCTTTCCGCCTGCGCCGTAGTCAAGCGTTCGTCCTGATAAAAGACCTTAAGCCCCGAGTGTTCGGCGAGTTTGTCGCCGAATTCTTTGGTTATTTCGGCGCGGCGTCCCAAGGTTCCGTCCATGTTGACGGGAAGCCCCAAGACAAAGGCGTCGGCCGAATTTTGCCGCGCGTATTCGGTAAAATATCCGGCATCCTCCTCGACGCTAGGCTTTCTGATATAGGTTTCCCTTGCGTTTGCGACAATATTCATAGGGTCGCTGATTGCAACTCCAATTCTCACGTCGCCGATGTCAAGCCCGATTTTTCTCATTATTTTTAGCCTAAAAGTATTCTTAAATATGGCGAAATTTATAGAAGTATTCTAAATATCGCCCATTTTATAGAATAGTTGTTCTCCTTTTGTGTTAATTTGCAGATTAAATGCTATCAGCATGGCAATGGCCAGCGCAAACGACGCCGCCCAATAGACGGCATACTGCCCGATTTCGCCTAAAACTCCTCCGAACATCATCACCATGATGGAAATAATTAAAAGAACAAAGCCGACGCCGATGGCCAAAAACATGGGAACGGCCACGTAGTAGTTGCGCTTAATCGCCTCGGTGGCGTTTTGCCAATTGAAGTTGGGGCGCTTCATATCGCGGTAAATTCCCCATGCATTAAAGGCCTTGGCGAATATCAGCATGTTGACAAACATAATGAGCGTGTTAATAATATGGATTTTTGCAACTACGACCGCCACAATCGCTACCAAGACCAGACCGATGACGGAGTCGAGGTCGGCAAACAGTTTTTTGCTCTTTATGACCGTTTTATAATCGAGCGGAAGGCATCGGTTGAAGTAATAACTCTTTCCCTCGCGGGTAAAGGAGAGAAAGGCGATATAGTTCATGCCGCACGACAGCACCACCACATACATAGAGACCATGCCGAGTGACATCATTTCACCGTTCGCTTCTATGCTCTCGGTGCCCAGCGTCATCGTCAATCCCCCGCCGGAAGCCAGCGTCAGCACCAGCAGTAAAAGCGGCGCCATAAAGATATTGAGAAATGAATTGATTGCAAAGCCGGGATTTCTCAAAAGGCACTTAAAGTCCTTGACGAGAAGCGAAATAACGAGCGGACGCTCGGCAGCCTTATATTCGGTGTTTTTGGAGCCCCCTGACGATTCCAACTGCGCCGCCACGCTCTTTCGATAGGTAAGCTTGGCTATTATCGCCGAAACAATAAAAGCGGCGGCGACTATAGCGATAAAAATACCGAAATTAGCGGCGGGGCGGATGTTCAGCATAAAGAATGAAACCGCTTTATAAGGATAGACGATGTCGGCAAGCGTCCGCATAAACGCCGCCACCTGCCCGCTGACGACCGCGCCCTCGCCATTGCCCGATAAAAAGCCTTGGGCGCCTATGACGATTGCGAAATAAATGCCGAGCGAAATCAGCGTCAAAAAGAGAATGATTAAGGTAGCAAAACCGGAACGGCGCTTAAGATAGGCGACTATGCGCATGAGCGGGAAGGAAAGCACCGTCAAAATCAAAAGCGGAAGCATAGGAGCCGTTAAAACGGCGAGCGGTATCGACAAGAAATATAAGGCGGCCGCAGCGGGAGAAAGCCTCAGTGCGACGCCGAAAGCGATAAGCGAGGGCATCAGGCAAAACGCGGCTACGGCAAGCTCGCTTAAATATACCACCGTCAGCTTGGCAAAGAAAATCGAATTGGATCTTAGGGGAAGCGCCAGCAAAAATTCGTTATCGGAGGAGATAAACATCACCGAAACGATTGCTGCGGCGCCGAAAAAGAAGGTGATGAGCTGGGACATCGCAATGAGCGAGGTCAGAAACTCACCTTGAAGATGGGATGACAGCGCGATGGAGCCCATCATATAGCCCACGAACGCCAAAAGGGCCAAAAGCGGAATGAAGGCAAGGGCAACGAGCGCGGTATAGTTCAACTGCCGCTTGGCGGCGGCGTCCAAGCCGCGAAAGCCTATGACTTTGCCGTATTTTTGGCGGTAGGCTTGAAACTTGCTCTTTATTAAAATTTTAAGGACGAGGACGTATTCTTTCATAGCCTTTCCTTGGGCTTTTCGGTAATTTTCAAAAACAGCGATTCCAGCGAGCTGTCGAGGCCTTTTTCCTTGAGTTCCGACAGCGTGCAGACGGTGACAAGACTGCCTTGATCGATTATGCCTATTCGGTCGCAAACCTTTTCGACGACGTCGAGGACGTGCGAGCTGAAAAAGACGGTATTGCCCTCTTTACAATGCTCGCGCATAAGCTCTTTAAGCTCGTAAGCCGAGCGCGGGTCGAGGCCGGTCAAAGGTTCGTCCAAAAGAAGGAGTTTTGGCTTATGGATAAACGCCGCAATGACGCTCACCTTTTGCTTCATGCCGTGGGAATAGCTTTTCAGAGGGTTGTTTATGGCGTCTTTCAGCGCGAACCGTTCAAGAAGCGCCTCCAGCCGCTCCTTGCAGTCGGCGGCGGGCACGCCGTAGACATCGGATATAAAATTGATGAACTCGGCGCCCGTCAAGCTCTCGTAGACGCCGTGCGAGTCGGGCACATACCCCAAAACTTTCTTAGCCTCGATGGGATTGGTGCCGAGGTCAATCCCCGCGATGCCGATGTGGCCCGAGTCGAAGTTAAGTATGCCCGTAATACATTTGATTGTGGTCGACTTGCCCGCGCCGTTGGGGCCGATAAACCCAAAAATTTCACCCTCCTTGACATGGAGAGAAAGGTTGCTGACGGCCGTCACCGCGCCGCCCGAATAAGTCTTAGTTAAGTTTTCGATTTTAAGCATTTTCTGTCCCAGCTCTATAAAATATTTGTATTTTCTTATTTTTTGCGGAGTTCCTGACGCGAGGCTATTTCGGCCTCAAAGCCGTTTTTTGTGGGGCGGTAAAAGACTTTGTCTTTTATCTCGTCGGGAAGATATTGCTGTTTGACGTAGCCGCCGTAGTCGTGGGGATATTTGTAGCCGCTGATTTTCTGCGTCTTGAAGTTGGGATCCATTAGGTAGGCGGGCACGTTTTCGCGCCGAATTTCGGACACTGCATCGTTCGCCTCGCCGAGAGCGACGACGACGCTGTTTGATTTGGGCGCCTCGGCGACGTAAATGATGGCCTCGGCAAGCGGAATTCTTCCTTCGGGCAACCCGATTTTCTCAAACGCCGTCATCGCCGACACCGCGACGACGAGAGCGCGGGGGTCGGCCATGCCGACGTCCTCGGCGGCGTGGATAATGATGCGGCGGCAGATTAGCAAGGGGTCGCAACCCGCCGAAAGCAGCCGCTCCGCCCAATAGAGCGCGGCATTTGAATCGCTCCCGCGCATGCTCTTGATGAATGCCGAAATCATGTCGTAATACATGCTTTCGTCGACCGAAAGCGCGCGCTTTTGAATGGATTCGCCCGCCACCTGTTTGTCTATTACGATAAAACCGTTCTCGCCCGCCTGCGTCGTCAAGGCGGCCAGCTCCAAGGCGTTGTAGGCGCTTCTGAGGTCGCCGTTAGACGCGAACGCCAAAAAGTCTAGTGCCTCGGGGGTTACGCGGACGTTCATCTTCCCCAAGCCGTTCTTTTCGTCGATTACCGCCCGCTTCAAAGCCGTCTTTATGTCGTCCTCTGTCAGCGGCTTGAACTCGAAGACGCGGCATCGCGAAATGATGGCGCGCGTCATCGAAACGTAAGGATTTTCGGTGGTTGAGCCTATAAAAACTATGACGCCCTGCTCGATTGAGGACAGCACGGAATCGGATTGCACCTTGTTCCAGCGGTGGCACTCATCCAGCAAGAAATAGGTGCGCTTGCCGAACATCTTAAGCCGGTCGCGCGCCTCTTCGATAATCCGCTTGGCGTCGGCGACGCCCGCCGTTACGGCGTTCAACTTTTCAAAATGAGAATCGGTGGATTCGGCGATGATATTGGCGAGCGTGGTTTTACCGGTGCCGGGAGGACCGTAGAATATGCAGCTCCCCAGCTTATCGCAGGCGATGGCGCGGCGCAGCAGCGAGTTTTTGCCCACAATGTGCGCCTGTCCAAAAAAATCGTCGATTGACTTGGGCCGCATCCGCTCGGCAAGCGGCTCCATCCCCTCGCCCATATTGTTTAAATCAAACAAATCCATACGTTTAATTGTATCATAATGACAGTTTTATATCAAATAAAAAACAAAAGCTCGGCATAATTTAAGACCGAATTTTTTATCGGTTTTTGGGACAGTCAAAAATTTTTTAGTTTAGTTTTAGAGTCCTTCCGATGGGTATAAAAAATAAATTTGTATTCGTCCGCCTATACAATAAAATAATCCATATTCCTAGATGAAAGTATTAATCGGCGGATAAATAAGCTTAAACAACGTGAATTTCTATTTTATGCCTTCCCGACTCCTTCAAAGGCACGCTCATGCCGCCGTCGATTCTAAGCCCGTCTAGATAAAAAGCGCTTTCGCTTTTGCGGACAAGTTTTATCAAATAGACGGCGTCCTTATAACGGTATTCAAGGTTCACTTTGTCGAGCTTTTTGGGAAGGCGAGGCTCGAATGTCAGTCGGCGGTTTTTTACCGATACGCCGAAAAGCGCTAAAGCGGCGCGGTAATACCACGCGGCCGAGCCCGTATACCAACTCCAGCCCATTCTGCCGTAATATTTGGGCGAGGTATAGATGTCGGCGGCGAGGACGTAAGGCTCGCCTTTGTATTTATAAACCATTTCTTTGTCATGGAGGCGCGCTATCGGGTTTAGAAGCATCAGGGCATCGAAAGCCTCTTCGTTTCTTCCCGAAGTAATCAGCGCCAAGGTATACCAGACCGCGGCGTGGGTATATTGCCCGCCGTTTTCCCTAACTCCTTCGTGATAGCTGCTGATATAGCCGAGCCTTGCGCCGGTAGCAGGTTTATCGGTAATTTTTATAAGCTTGTTCTCAACGTCGACAAGGCCGCGCGCGGTGTCCAGCGCGGTTTTAACCCGCTCCTTGTCGCAAATTCCCGAGAGCGCCGAAAACGCTTGTGTGATGAGGTCGAGCTCGATTCTTGCGCCTTTTCCGCCAATCCATTCGCCGTCTTTAGTGACGAGCCGCTTATAGCGGTCGCCGTCCCAGGTATTTTCGACGGCACGCTTGACGCTCTCGAGTCGGCGGACAAGCTCGAGTTTTGCCGCGCCGCCGAAGTAAGGAATAACCTCTTTCAGCACCATGCAGTAGAACATCGAAAGCCATACACTCTCGCCTCGGTCGCTGTCGCCGCACTCGTCGAGCGCGTCGTTCCAGTCGCCGCCGCCCATAAGAACAAGGCCGTTCTCGCCGATACGTTCGCTCATTAGCGCCCTCAAAATGTGCTCAAGAAGCGGCGCGTCCTCGCCCTCCTCCGGCTGTTCGTAGCGGCTCCTTTCGGCGGGAAAGAGCGGGTCGGAAATCAAAAAGGGGATTTTTTCATCCAAAATTTCGGCGTCACCCGTTGTTTCTATATATTTCGCGGCAACGTAGGCCAAAAACAGCCTGTCGTCGGTTATCCGCGTTCGGACGCCGCGGCGGTCGGAATGCCACCAATGCATGACGTCGCCCTCGGAATATTGATGGGAGGCGGCTTTAAGAATCATTTCCTTCACCCGCTCGGGCTCACCGAAAAGGAGCGCCAGCGAGTCCTGAAGTTGGTCGCGGAAGCCTATTGCTCCGCCCGTTTGATAAAACCCCGCCCGCGCGTCCAGCCGCGACGCCGTAATTTGATACATCAGCCGCTTGTTAAATAATATGTCTAATTCGGGAACGCCTGTATCCAGCGTAAAGGCTCCGAGGCTGTTGGCTTTTTCGACGATTTGGGCTCTTTCAAACAAAAGCTCCTCTTCGGCGGCGTCAACGGCTTTTAAATCACCGCCGAAGGAAAACAGAGCGCGCTTTCCCTGTGTGTTGATGACCGCGCAGACCTCGGGAAAATAGAAGCTGCCGCCGAACGCCGAAAGTCCGCCGGTCACTCGGGAAAGAAGCTCGTTTCCGTTTAAAACAAACCTGCCGCCGAAAACTTTGGCGAACATCTCTACATTTGTTCTTAGGTTTTTGACCGAAATGAGGTCGGGTCTTATCAGCTTGATCAGCCAATAATCCTTGGAATCGGCGGCGCCCAGCTCGCATTTGAGCCAAAAAATGAGCTTTCGCTTGGCTGCCTTTAAAAACTCGGCGAGGTAGACCTTGGCACCGCCCGAAAACGCCGTGTAAGCCGAAAGGGTTCCCATTTCGCGCTCACGTCTGAACGAAAACTCGGTCAAATAGTTGTCGTGCGTAACCGTGATATTCTCGCCGCCGTTCAGCCTCAGCACGCCCTCTTCGGAAGCGAGATAGACAAGCTCGGATGGCGGGTCGGTGACAAAGTCATAACTGTGCCTGGTCAGTTTGCCCTCTTGAGAACTTAAGAAATAGGTGAAGCCGCCCCCGTTTTCGGTGGTAACGAAGCCGCCCGCCCTGCCCGCTATTACGTTGGAGTAAGGAAGCAGCGTCCTTTTGCCGTAAGGACGGATGATATATTCCCCCGCCGTGCCGAAACCGCCCTCGCCCGCGCTCAACACTATGCCGCTCTGCTCGATTTTTTCGGCCTTAAGGTAGACAGGCGGCGAAAAGTTCTCGACGTATTCATTCATTTTTACGTCGTTTTCGGGGTCGGCTATTATGAATGCGAACTTGGATTTGTCGGTTTCGGTTAAAAAAATGTCTTTACCGATTGTTCCGTATTTGATTTCGGAGCCGATTTCGGCGTTTACAGGCCTAAAATAGCCGTCCTGCTCGCCGTATTCGATTATAAGCGCGGCGGGCAGGCAAAGCTCGCTCAAATATTGAAGCATTATCGTAAGCTCGGAGATAAAGGATGAACCCGGCGTTTTACGATAATAGATAAGCTTTTTTTTGAAGCCGTCGGTCATAAATCGCAGCTCCGAAAGCTCGCCTTCGCTCATTTTTGCCAGACTGTCGGAGGGAAAGGGAATATATAAAAGCTTGGCGACAAGCGAATTGAAATAGGCTGCGCTGCCGCTTTGAAGCTTGAGCGTATAGGCCATGGGCAACTTTTCCCTCGAATCGGTGACGAAGGCGTTTTGGAATTTTGCGCGGTTTAGCGAACTTTTCAGCTCTTCGAGGGTGTCGGCGGCGATTATGGTTAGCTCAAAGCCGGCGGGCTTGTCCTCTTCGATTTCGATTTCGGCGGTAAAGCCTATGCAGGGTGCAAGCAAATCGCCCGTGGTTTCCTTAACCGTCTTAAAAACCGCGTCGGGATGCTCAATTCCGCCCTCCCGTCCCAAAAACACCTCGCGGTCAAGGACGGGCAAGAGGTTTTTAACGCCCTCGACCATGGCGGCGACGTAAAACTTCGCCTCGCTGTTGGTGAATTTGCGCTCGAATATAATGAGATTTTCCTCGACGCGGGAGGTCACAAACATATCGCAGAAGTTGGCGTGCATTAAATCGCTTCCCCTGTCCATCATTGAGAGCTCGGAGAAGTAGGCGATTTTAAGCTTTCTACGGCCGCCGCCCGCCTTGGGCTGCGCCTTAAAGCGCCTGAGCTCCCCCCGAATGTGGCCGGGCGTGAAAATCTCTTGACTTATCCCCTTGCTTTCATTTTCAAAATACGCCGAGGTGTCGGTGAACGCCGCGCTGAATTTATGGTCGGGCGGCCTTAGCGGGGCGAAGGTCGGCGAAAAGACCGCGCCGTCCTCCGTTGCGTATAAAAAGCCGCCGTAAGGCGTAAGCATATCGCGCCTGAAGCGGTTGATATCCCGCCCTTTGGAGACCGAAACGCCCTGCCCAAAGTCATCCAAAAGCGTGATGTAGTCGCGCCCCTTGAGCACGGCACAGCGCGGGAAAAGCAGTTTTTTTGCTATAATCTCGGGCGGCGCGGCGGGCTCCTTGACGGAGTAAACAAAGCGGTTTTTGCGCTTTTTCTCGCCTTTGACCGTTATTTGCGGCTCGGTCAAAAGCATTTTCGCGCCCGAAATTTTTATGTCTTTCTCAAACGCCTTTCTGATGACGCCCGAGGCGAACGCGTTCGCTATTGCGGCGAGAATCATGCCTTGATGGTGCGCCATAAAGCTCTTTACGATATGCTCATTGCTCTCGTAGTCGATTGCCTCATAAAATCCGTATTTTCCGAACGCCCCCCGCGTCTCAATCTTGCTCAAGTTTTTCAAAACGGCGCGCGGTGACTTTTCAAGCATGAGGGCGCTTGCGTAAGGCGTGATGACGCACTTGTCGAGCGAAGAGCGGAGCGCGACTTCGGATAGCCCGAACGCTTTATATTGAAGCTTTAAATCGGGGTCGAAAGCAAAGTAGGCGCTTTCGGATATGCCGAACAAGCTCTTGCATTTTTTGATTTTTTGCCAAAGCGCGGCGTGCTTGGAAGATGCGGCAAGCAGTGAACCCTTGGGCGGGCTTAAAAAAATGTCGGGCATGAAATATTCAAAAGCGGTGCCGTTCCAAGAATACAGCGTGTTGCCCAAAAGCGGCGTATGCTCGCGCGAAAGCGCCTCAAAGTGGCGGGAATCCACGCCGTAGGCGGCGCCGATGTAGCTCAAAAGCCGGGCCTCGCTCGCGAGCAGGTCGTAGTGCCCCAAAAAGCCGCGCTCCTCGCTTCGGCCGATATAAAACAAGCGCTTTTTGTTGTCGTAGAGCGCCGAGAAGTCTATGGCATCCAAAAGCTCTTCGGCCTTTAGGGCAACATCGGGAAAGCTCTCTTTGTAATGCCCCTTTACCGCAATCAGCGCGGCGGCGAAGTTGCCGCTGTCGACGCTCGACACAAAGCGCGGCGGCATTACCTCTTTGGTTTTTATGTCATACCAATTATAGAGGTGGCCTTTCCATTTTTTGAGTGCGGCGGCCGCCGAAAGGATGTCGAGCGCCCTTTTCGCGCTCTCTTCGGGCGGAATAATGCCCAGCGCCTCCGCCGCTATTTCGGCTATCAGCGAATAGCCTATATTGGTCGGCGAGGTTTGCTTGGCAAGCCCCACCTCATGCTCGATTTGATAGTTGTCGGAAATGAGGTTGTCTATGGCGTTATCCTTGAAATATTCGTAGGTTTTTTCGCAGATTTTCAAAAGCTTTTGCTCGGCTTTTTTGAGTCTTGAATTTTTATTTTCGCGCTTGACTCCCGCCAGAAATACGATTAAAAAGCCGAGAGCCGCAGCGGCTATAACCAAAAGCGAAATAAAGAACCTGAGATTATCCAAAAAAAACGCCGCCGTAGATATAAGCGCAAGCGTAAAGAAGGTGGGCGCAATCAGGCTCAATGGCTCGAATTTTCCTTTGCATTGAAAGAAGGTGCGCCATTGCAGCAAATTTTTCTTTCTTGCCATTCTTGCCGCCGCTATCATAAATACCGCAAAATCCTTAACCGCGAAATACGGCAGCAAAAGTAAACCGGTTGCAAACTCAAAAACCGAGCGCGCCGCGCCTAAAAACGCATAAAGCGGCGTTTTTCCCGAAATCAGCGAAAGCAGATGGTGCCCGAGCGATAAAATCAGAGGAAGAACGGCTATCGCCGCAAATGTAATAGCCAACGGTAAATTCAAAAAGCCTGCCGCCATTATCCCGAGCGCAAACAGCGAAAATGCAGAGAGCGGTTTGAAGGCGTTTTGAAGCATGACGAATTTTGCCGCCGCGTTCAAATTTTTTCGGTATTTTTTGCTTAAAACAAACGGCAAGAGCTGGACATCGCCGCGCGTCCACCGCTCTCGCCGCTGCTCGTCCTCGAAAAAATCCTTGGGCGCGTCCTCGTATACCGCGACCGGACAAACAGCGGTCTTGAGCATTGCGCCCTCCAAAATGTCATGGCTAAGCACGCGGTTTTCGGGTATGGCTCCATGGAGCTTCTCACGAAAAGTGTCGAGGCGGTAGATGCCCTTTCCCGAAAACAGCGCGTCGCCCGACAGCTTGAAATAAAAATCCTCGGCGCGGTTATAAGTGTCACGACCGGCTGCACAGGCAAACTTGGTCGAATACGGCGTTTCAAGGGCGTAGAGGTTATATTTGTTGATAAAATTCAAAAGCTCGTAGCCGTTTGCGGGGTGCTCCATGACGGCCACCGCGCGCGCCGCCGCCGAGGGCTCTATAACGCTGTCGTCGTCAAGCAAAATTACGTATTTCGGCTTTTTTACATCCTCGCTTACACAGGAAAAAGCCGAAAAATCGCCGCTACATAGCGCCTCGTTGAGCGCTTCAATAGCGCCCCGCTTTCTCTCGTGCGCCGAAAAACGCTTGCCGTCGTAAATCCGTTTTCTGATTAACACGGCGGGAAGATAAGCGGCTTCTTTACCCAATTCGGACTTGAGAGTATCCAGCGCGTCCGAAATCTCGGCGTCCAAGGCGGTTTCTACGGTGTCGGCGGCGGGCAAATCGATCAAAAGAGAAAAATTAATGTTCTTTTCGGCATTCACCGAGCGCGCTTTAAGCGCTCTTAAGGCGGCGTCTTTAAACTGTTCGGCCGTAGCGATAAACAGCGATACCACGACGAGCGCGTCGGCATCGCCGAGGTGAGCTTTATCGATTTCGGGAAGCTCCAAACTGTTTAAAAAATGCAAAAAAATCCCGATAAGGACGTTTGAGACCAAAGGATATAAGGCGGCCGCCGTCAACAAAAACACAGGCGCAATCAAATATGCGGGCACGAAAATCGCGGGAACTGCGGCGAAAATCAATGTAAGCGCGACGTTGAGGGCGATAAAGAGCTTGGCGCGACGCTTGGGCGCGTAGTCCTCTTTCAAAGGATGTATTATTTCGCTTTCGGCATAGACCATAAGCTCCCGTTTGTGGAAGAACAGCAACGAATAGGGGTCGACGCCGTGAAGCTTGGAAAGCGAAAGCAGCCGCTTGGTGAAAACTTCCTCACCGATATTGATTTTATCGGACAACTTGGCTATCTGCTTTAAATAGATGTGCTTGCTTTGCTCGGTCAGCTTGTTGAAGGTTTTGTCCTCCGACATAAGGCTAAGCGGCTCAAAGCGAACAAACAAATCGGCCAACGATTCGTCAAGGGTGTGGAGGCTCGACACAGCCCTTTCGGTCACAATATTGGTTTCCCGAATCATTGCCGCGAAGGCGCCGTCAAAGCTGTCAAAGGCGCCTTTGTTGAAATAGCGATACATTCTGGCGGCTACGGAATGTTGGCGTTTATAGGTCAGCGATTTACAGAAGCTTGAGCGAAAGAATCTCCGAACAAGGTTTTTAAAGCTCATTCCAAGCCGATAAAGCCTGTTATAGTGCAAAACGCGTTTGGACGCGTCGGCAATTTTTTGCAATAAAATGTAGTGCAGCGCATCGGAAAGAGAGCAGAGCTCGTTGTAGTGCAGTCGGTTTTCAAAGGCCGAGAGCGCCATGTCAACGCGCTCCTTAGTCACCTTGCCGGCAGAGTAATCGACTATTAGATTTGCAAGCTTTAAAATTCTGGGCTCGCCCGCGATATGCGGCAGTGTCGAGAAGGTCTTGGGCGCGATTTTCTTTTGCGCGCGCATGATGACGAAATGGTTGTCATAGAGCCATTTTTCACACTCGAAGAGCTCGCCCATCTTCGCTTTCTTCGACAGCATGTGATAAGCGCGCTTTATTTCGGCGCCGAAATCGGCCGCAACACCCCTGCCGCCCTTTACGGGAAGCAATGAGCGCGCCGACAGCGCTTTCACTTCCCTGACAAATTCCTCATCGCCTATGTTGCAATTTATGTCGCCGTATAAAAGCCGCCTCTCCGCCCTGAAAATCAAATATCCGAAAGTGAGCGCGGCGAAAATTATGAAAAAGTAAACCATAATGCTCCTGTAAACAAAATTTTTGACTAAAAATTAAATATTATTCCAAAGAATTCAGTAACGCAGTTATGCGCCCATAGATTAATTACAAAAGCACTTGAAAAATTCAATAATTATAAAGCTAGACAAACCCGCCCGCCGATATTATAATTAAATCATACGGGAGAAAAACCATGAAGTGTATGTATTGCGGCTCATCGGAGAGCAAGGTTATCGACTCAAGAGGCAGTGAGAACGGCGAATCTATTCGCCGCCGCCGCGAGTGCGTCAAGTGCGGCAAGCGCTTCACAACCTATGAAACAATCGAATACACGCCTGTCATGGTGATTAAAAAATCGGGCATCCGCCAGCCCTTCAGCCTCGATAAGCTGAAGCGCGGCATCGTGCGCGCCTGCGAAAAGCGGCCCGTTTCGATGTATGACATCGACAAGCTGGTTGAGGACATCGGAAAGCAAGTTCAAAACTCACTAAAGCAGGAAATCTCCTCCACCGAACTGGGCGAGATGGTGATGAACGGACTCAAACAGATTGACGAAGTCGCCTATGTGCGTTTCGCCTCGGTCTACCGCCAGTTTAAGGATATAGGCACTTTCTTGGATGAGATTGAAAAGCTCATGAAATAGCGGCGGCGGCGCGAAGCGCCGAACGAAAAAACGCTCAACGAAAAACGAAAAACGGCGGGTGCGGCGCAAAGCGCCGAACGAATAAATAATAACGAATAACGAATAACTGCGGTAGGGCGCGATGCGCCAAATTATAAGGAACGAATAACGTATTAAGATAGGTTAAAACTAACAAAAAACGGTGGATAAATGAGAAGCTTCGACTATTCCGGCGAGGAAATAAGGCTTTCCCGCCTCATCGCAAAAACTTATCCCGACCTTTCCTACAACCGAATTCAAAAGCTTTTGCGTGAGCGCGGCGTCAAGGTCGACGGCGTCAGGACCTCCAAGGACGGCTTGATTCGCGGCAGCGTCCACATTGAAATTTATGTCGCCGAAACCGACTTCAACGCCGTCTACGAGGATGACAACATCATAATAATCGACAAGCCGCGCGGCGTCCCCAGCACGGGAAAGATCTCGGTCGAATCGCATTTTTCCAAGCAAGGCTATTTCCTCTGCCACCGCCTTGACACCAACACGCGCGGTCTTTTGGTTCTTGCCAAAAACACCAAAACCGAAAAACTGATTGAAAAGAGCCTGCGCGAGCGCAACATCGAGAAATATTACCGCGCCCTCGTCTACGGCACGCTGAACGGAGCCGAAAAGCTGACGGCATATGCCGTCAAGGACAGCGCGGGCGGCTATCTCAAAGTCTACGGTGAACCTGTCCCCGGCTCGGTTGAAATAAAAACAGCCTACAAAGTAATCGGATATGAGGGCGACAACACCCTTTTAGAGGTTCAGCTCATCACCGGCCGCACCCACCAAATCCGCGCACATCTCGCCTTTATCGGCCACTTCGTGCTCGGCGACAACAAATACGGCGACGAAGAAATCAACAAAAAGCTGGGCTTTTCCAAGCAGCAACTGACCGCCGACAGAATTGTCTTCCATTTCGATAAAAAGAGCCATCTGTTCTATTTAGACGGCAAAGAAATCAAGCTATAAAAATTATGTTATATGCATGAATTTGTTAAATTAATAAATCAATACTTTTTGTTAAGGCAACAAATCTGAATATATCATTAACACAGATTAAATTGCAAAACAGGCGGTTTATTTAATTAAACCGCCTGTTTTAACTCTGCTTTCTGCAAAAAACCTAAATATTGTTTTTGTTGTTTAAATTCAATTCATTAGCTATTATCTAATCGAAATAAAGGTCTTCCTTTTTTATAGCGGCGCGCAGTTTTTCGACGGCGCGCTTCTCGATTCTGGAGATGTAGGAGCGGGATATTTCATATTTTTCGGCGACTTCGCGCTGCGTCAATGCCGCCTTGCCGCCTAAGCCGTAGCGAAGAATGATAATGTCATATTCCCGGGCGTCGAGCGTCCGCTTGGTAAGCTCCAGCAAACGCTCCATTAAAATGTTGCTCTCCACGCCGTCGAAGACGCTGTCGCTGGCGCTCGTCAAAATGTCAATGAGGCTTATTTCGTTGCCGTCTTTGTCTATGCCTACCGGCTCCTCCAAAGATACGTTGCATTTGTGTTTTTTACCCGAGCGCAGAAGCATCAATATTTCGTTTTCAATGCACCGCGCGGCGTAAGTGGCGAGCTGTGTGCCCTTCCCTTCCTCAAAGGTGTTGATAGCCTTAATAAGGCCAATCGAACCCACGGAAATCAGCTCGTCGGTGTCGGGATAGTTTATATATTTTTTTGCGATGTGGGCGACCAGCCGCAAGTTGTGCTTGATTAAAAGTTCGCGCGCCGTCTCGTCGCCTTCTTTGGAGAGTCTTAAGTATTCCGTTTCCTTCTCCTTGCTCAGCGGTTTGGGAAAGGAGCTCTTGGTGTCTACATACGCCGAAAATATAAGCAAATCCTTAAAAATCGACAGCAAACCCGAAAAAAGCATAAAATCCCCCAAGACAAGCATTATAATATATGAGCTCAAAGCGGCCTAAGTGCCAAGTTCCTAAATATTGGACGAATCGCACGCTTGACTATGGGGGCGGTTTATGTTAGAATCCCGTTAGGTTAGCCGGATGGCCGCATCGAAAGATGAGGAAAGTCCGAGCACCATAGGGCATGGGCGCTGGTTAACTGCCAGTGGAGGCAACTTCAAGGAAAGTGCAACAGAAATAGACCGCATAACGCAAGGGTGGAAAGGCGAGGTAAGAGCTCACCGACGGTTTGGCGACAAACCGGTCCTGTAAACCCCGTCCGGTGCAAGAGAATAGGAGCGCTACGGCTGCCCGCCGGCTCCTATAAATCGCTTGAGGGCATAGGCAACTATGCTCCTAGATAGATGGTCATCCAAGACAGAACTCGGCTTACAGACTAACCTAAAAAAACCGTCCGCAAGGACGGTTTTTTTTTTATGCCCCGTTGAATTTAAGCATTTAATGGGGCCCCGAAATTCGAAGGAAAAAATTGAAATAATTATAATAATAAGCTAATAGTTTTTTTGTGGTTTTATGTTAATTTTGATGGGTATGGATTATGCCTTAAATTACACAAAAATAGGGAAATTGTTTGTAGATAATACCAGTTAATACGGTTTAAATTCAAGCTTGTCAAAATGTGAATTTTATTGCGGACAAAATGCTCATTTAGCTAAAATATTTTTGTAAAAAGCCTATTTTAAGTTGACTTTTTGCTTTGGGCTATTATATAATGTTCAAGGTCAAAGGAAGAGTTGTGTGTCCCGAAAACGACGCAGACTCTAGACCCCAAAATCAGTTTATATCACCCCTAATTTCCCCTCTAGGTGAGCCAGAGCCTTCAAAAGCTTTGGCTCATCTTCTTTATTTAAAACGCTATTTTTTATAAAACCTAAAATAAATTTATTTTAGAGGGTTAAACGTTTGTTTTTTAATTTTGGTTGATTTATAATGTATACATCCTAACAACTAAAATGATAAGGAGAGTTTTATGGAAAAATACAACCCGTACGACAACTTTTTGAAAGTTATGGAAAAGGCCGCCGATATTATCGGATTGACCAAGCAAGAATACATCACGCTCTGCTATCCCGAGCGTGAGCTTAAAGTTTCGCTGCCCGTCAAAATGGACGACGGCTCAATCAGAGTGTTCGAGGGCTACCGCGTCCAGCACTCCACACTGCGCGGCCCGGCAAAGGGCGGCATACGCTTTCATAAAGACGTCGACATCGACGATGTCAAGGCTCTCGCCGGCATGATGTCGTTCAAGTGCGCGGTCGTCAATATACCCTACGGCGGAGCCAAGGGCGGCATCACGCTCGACCCCTCCACGCTGTCCAAAGGCGAGCTTGAAAGAGTCACCCGCCGCTATACCTCGGCCATTCTTCCCATCATAGGGCCGGAAAAGGACATCCCCGCTCCAGACGTCGGCTCCAACCCCCAGGTCATGGACTGGATTATGGACACTTACAGCGTCAATAAGGGCTACGTTGTGCCCGGCGTCGTCACCGGCAAGAGCATCGAGGTCGGAGGCTCGCTCGGCAGAAACGAGGCGACCGGCCGCGGCATAATGATTATCACGCTTGAAATGCTAAAGACTTTGGGAAAAGACCCCAAAGGCGTCAGAATCGCCGTTCAGGGCATGGGCAACGTCGGCAGCATCGCGGCGACTCAGCTTTACGCTCAAGGCTGCATAATCACCGCCGTTTCCGACGTTTCGGGCGGCGTCTATAAGAAAGACGGCCTCAATATTCCCGAAATCGTGGCTTTCCTCGACAAAGGCAAGCGACTGCTTAAGGACTATAACGCTCAAGGAATCGAGCGCATTTCCAACACCGACCTCATCGTATCGGAATGCGATGTGCTGATTCCCGCCGCGCTCGAAAATCAAATTACCGCCGCCAACGCCGCCAACATCAAAGCGTCGGTCATCGTCGAGGGCGCCAACGGCCCGACCACCAAAGAAGCCGACGAAATCCTTGCCAAGAAGGGCGTCTTGGTCGTGCCCGACATCCTTGCTAACGCGGGCGGCGTCACTGTCTCCTACTTTGAGTGGGTGCAGAACCTGCAGTCGCTGATTTGGGACGAGGCCGAAGTCAACAACATGATGGCGAAAATCATGAGGAAGGCATTCGGCGACGTCTATCAACAGGCGAAGGAGCACAATTGCTCGCTCAGAAACGGCGCCTACATTCTTGCGCTTAAGAGGATGGCTACCGCCTTTAAGCTCCGCGGAATCTTCCCGGGTTAACAAATTCATATATTAGCGCGTAAGCAGAATAAGCTTTAGGCGATTGGCTTTGTTTACTGCCATTGTCGCGAGGCTGTCACTTATTTCAATAAGCTCCTGCTCCTCTCCTCGCCGAACCTCGCCACTCATCCCAAATCTTATCCTGCTTGACAGGTTTTATGAAAAAGTAAAAGCCGCCAAATTTGTGGCGGCTTTTTTATTGTCATAAATTTATATAAAGCTTAGGAATATTGTCTAGATTAGCATAAGTCGTCTTCGAATTTTTGTTGTTGGGCGAGTTTTAGAAGGTCGGCTTTTTTGCGGGCGCGCTTGATGCCGAGGGAGGCAAAGATTATGGAAAGGATAATGACGCCGGCGCCGCCGCCGATGAAGACATACCACATCGTTTTGGACATGAAGATGTCCTTTGCGATAAAGATGTAAGTCCCGCTTTCCGACGCTTTGAAGTAGGCGTAGCCGTCGCGGTAAAC
>ERZ795052.1333-NODE-1333-length-34033-cov-11.465448_pt1 | contig 34033 bp, 14 predicted proteins | sample MGYA00375136_ERZ795052 | MGnify/ENA primary metagenome ERZ795052 (study PRJEB30181, sample SAMN05720156) | activated sludge metagenome | isolation source: Anaerobic digester | place: Japan | collected 2015-05-26 ... | reverse complement strand
TGGCTACGGGAGATTTTGGGCCCGGAAGGATGCCCCCGGACATGTTTTTAAACTGCAACGAAGAGATAAAACGCAAAAAAAGAACAAACAATCGTAAGCCTGAACATGCAACTTGGCAGGATCTGTAGTTGGGCAGGGCCAGGATCAGGCCCAGGATCAGGGCCAGAGCCGGGGCCAGGCAAACGGGGACAAGAACAGGGGGCTTTTGAGGGCTGGCTTGAGCTTGAGACTGTTGATTCAGCGAGTTCAGAGTTGACATCGCGGCGGCAGAACAGGATAATCCCATGGATCTGTACTCCCACATTTGGAGGAACGTCAGGATGCTGAAACGTTTATGGTTTTTCCTGCCAGTAATGGCTTTTGTTGCTTTTGGTATTGGCTGCAAGGAATCTGGTGGTGGCCTCAAGCAATTCTCGACTATCGAGATTGATCCAGCCAGAACCACTGTTGAAGTCGATAACTCCTATTCATCGGAATATAGGATAACCGTCAGAAATACAGGGAATATCGATTTAAATATCACCGACCTTGTATTGGACTATACCCCCGTTACTGACGAAGAGACGCAAGCCGGCCCGGCCTTTTACATGAGACGCGTCGACCTGCCTGTCGCTGTCAAGCCAGTTGGCGTAGGGGACATCTCTGAACAGTACTTTACCTTCACTGTTTCATTCAAACGTTATGAAGACTTCAAAGGCAGGTCTGCCACTCTAACGATTGTGAATGACAACACCGAATATGCCGACAAGCGAAATCTGGCCGTGAAGTTCAACACCCGCCAGTGCGCCCCCAACCTGAATCTGCCGGCCCAGGTTGACTTTGATCATGTCGGCTTTGAAGATTCAGGCGAAGAGATGATTGCCTTGAACAACACCGGTTCTTGTCGTTTGGACATAGATTGGGTCCGCCTTGATGGCAAACCAACTTTTGAAATTGAAATTGATGGCCAAGTAATCCCAGCTAGCGAGGACTTCCAGGAAATCAGATTTGACCCACCCCTTTCTGTTGAGCCGAACTCTGGTACGGTCTGGACGGCCAGGTTTACCCCTGTTGATGGCGAGCCTGACAAGGCCAACTTGGTTATCCACTCTAACAACACCGCGGCCGTTGCTGGTTTGAATCAAGTCGAATTGATTGCAAACTCGACGGGCCCAAAACTGACAATTGACCCGAATCCTGTTGATTTTGGGGCTAAATTGATTGGCAAGGTCGCCATGATGGATGTCAAACTGGTCTCCTCAGGGACTGCCGATCTGGTTATGACCGACATCAAGGTGGAAACTATCGAAGCTGTCGGTTCTTTTACAATCGACCTTTCAACAATTCCGGATGGCCCCCCGACCGCCGAAAAGCCGTTGACTCTCTCTCCTGGTGCGTCTGTGACCATTCAGGCCACGTACGAGCCTCCAGTTGAGCCAAGCGCCCTTGATGAAAATGACGTCCCAATCAAGGACAGGGCTGAGTTGATTGTCAAGGACAACACATTCAGCGGTGAAACTGTCGCGCCAATGAGTGGTTTTGGTGTCTCTGCCGAGTGCCCCACTCCTGTCATCTTGATTGAAGAGGGTGAAGAAGTTGGTCCCGTAACGATTTTGCACCTGCATGGTGAGCAAAGTGTTGGGGCCAATGGCGAAATCGACAGGTATAACTGGAGTGTTACTCAACCTGAAGATAACAAGTTTAACTTCGTACCAAACGTCACCTTCGAAAATCCGACTCACCAAGCAAACGTTGCTGGCGAATACATTTATTGCCTCGATGTGTGTGACCAGGAGAAGTGTTCATGGGACAACGATTGTAAATCCACTGCCTGCAAGAAAGTGGTTGTTGTTCCAGACGAGGCTATTTTGGTCGAGCTGACTTGGCGTACTCCTGGCGACCCTGATGAGTTTGATGAAGGGCCTGACGCTGGATCCGACCTTGACTTGCACTTTGCCCATCCATTTGCTCACTCTCAGGACGTGGATGGTGATGGACAGCCTGATCCATGGTTTGACGAAACCTATGATGTTTTCTGGTTTAACGTGAACCCAGAATGGGAAACCAGCAACCCTAATGCCCGTGACAATCCAAAGTTAGACCGTGACGATACGGATGGTGCTGGTCCTGAAACAATCACCCTAGGCGTTCCAATGAGTGGGCGTGTGTACAGAGTTGGCGTTCATTACTGGGATGACCACGGTTATGGAATCGCATATCCACGTGTAAAAATCTGGATTCGTGGAATTCAGGTTTATGACCGCGACCTTGAGGACTTGGGCTTAAGCTTAAGCCGCTGCGACATGTGGGAAGTGGCAACCATCACTTGGCCTCATGGTACTGTAGTTGAGATCAAGGACAGTCAGGGTAACCCCAAGATTATTCCAAAGTACCAAAACGACAAATTCGTTGGTTTGACCGGCGGAAACTGCCGTTAAAATCTAATCTGCCCCTGTCCCGGTCCCTGCCTCAGCCTCCTGTCCCAGCCCCTGCCTCCTGTCCCAGCCTCCTGCCCCCGTCCCCGCCCCCAATCCAGCCCCAGTTCCATCCAATTACAACTTTTCTCCAATTCACTAGTTACATATGTGTTAGATAGCGTATAAACTACTCGGGCGTTCGTTTGACTGCGCGTTTTTGGAGGCACAGATGCTTCGTTTCCTGAAACTGAATTTCCTCTTGGTTATGTTGCTGGCGGTAAACTCTGGGTGCTCATGTTCTGACAGTAGCCGTGCCGCGGATGACATGATTCTTGGCGTTAATCCATCGATAATTAGCTTTGGTTCCGTGGCTATTCACAGCTCTAAATCAGTTACCCTCACCCTGACACACTTGGGGTCTTCAGGTGAAATACTGCTTAACGACATCTCAATCAGCAGTCGCTCCACCGAATTTACCTTTGATGAACCTACTGTTAACAAACTTGGCGTCGGTGAATCCACCACCTTGACCGTTTGGTACAAGCCAGTGGACTCTGTAAGTGACTCTGGTGAATTGATAATCAGCCATAACGTTGCGCAACAGGGTTTTAAAACGTCTGTAAAGATTACTGCAGGGGGATTTGTCGCTGAATTGATTAGTGAACCCAGCCCAATTGATTTTGGCAGTGTAAAACAAGGCACACATAAAGACCTTGATGTGGTTTTAAAGAACATTGGCTCTGACCAAGTGGAAATCACCCAATTGTATTTGGACGCTAATGGAAGCACTGATTTTGCGATTCTGGCCATCGTTCATGAGGATGGCGATTCTTTACCAATAACGATTTTACCTGGAGGTTCGCTGGGGTTGGTGCTTCGTTACACCCCAAAATCCGATGAACAAAACCCAATTTCTGACGAGTCGTTTCTGTTAGTGGATGGCAAAAGTAACGGTGATAAATCCTGGCGTTTTGATGTCTCCGGTATGGAGCTTGGCCCGAAACTGATTTTGACCCCAGGTGAGGTTGATTTTGGATGGGTGCCTTTAAACCAGACGGAAAAACGCCTGATAATGATGGAAAATATTGGTAATGACGACCTGGTGATTGACGACATCGACTTTTTGCCAGATGCCAACCAGGATTTGTCTTTAGAGGGCGTCTCAGGCCTGCCGTTGACCTTAAAGCCGAATGAAAGCCATGATATTAAGGTGGTTTGGGCTCCAAAGACGGCGTTTTCAGATGCGAACGCTCCCATTGGGATTGTCGGCTTCCACTCGAACGACGCTGTAAATCCGTTGATAGCTCGCGTGTTTGGACGCATCGAGTCTCCTTTGATATTTGTTATTCCTGATGAACTCGAATTTGGTTTTGGCGCTCAAAACGTGCCAGTCGAGCGTATGCTGACCATCAGGAATGACGGCTATGGCATCCTGCGTATCAAGGACCTTGCGATTGTTGATGCAAATCCAACGACTTACGGTGACGAGTTTTCGTTCACTGTCCCATCCACCCATCAAAAAAATGCAGATGGTGAGTATGAGATCCCATCTAACACCGCGATGGCTTTAACTATGATCTTTACTAACAAAGGGCCAGGGCAGGGCAGCGCTAGGGCAAAGCTGGAGATCGTGTCAAATTCGCCTGATTCTGATAGGCTTTTTGTGCCTTTATCCGCCCAAAGAGCGACTTCCCCCGAATGTAAACTGGTTTTGGAGCCGGCGAGCCTGACTTTTGGTACCGTCCCAGCCGGTTACTCCAAGGATCTGCCCATCAATCTGAAGAATGTTGGTTCTGGGAACTGTGGGTTTAAAAGCGCCAGAATCGAGGACTGCATTTCCTTTCCTGGGGCACCCCTAGTGTGTCAGACCCCAGGCGCGAAGCCTCCCTCCCAGAAGTTTTTCTTTTTAGGCATTCCGGTTCCCAGTGATGAAGGAATTAAGCCTGGTATGTCAATTCCATTGAGAGTCATGTTTGCTCCCAAAAGTGCCAGTACCTTGTGGGGCGACCTGACTCAGTACGCGGCACTGTTGTCGGTTGTCGGCTGGGACCCCATCAAACAACAGGAGTTTCTGGTCCCAGCAAATGCTGCCACTGAGCAACCTAACCCCAACATTTCAGGGGCAACTGGAACGGTCAATCTGTCGGTCCTGCCTTCAAGCATTGACTTTGGCTTGGTGACTGTTGGCTGTCACAGCCAGACCCATCGCGTGTGCGTTTATAACACTGGAACGGCTGCGCTTAGCATTACTGAAATAAAAATGCAGGGTTGTAGCCCTGAATTTAAGCGCAAAAACGTGCCGCCTCTACCCAAGGACCTGACCTCGTTGGCGCCGGTTTGTTTCGAGCTGGTTTATGCCCCACAGGATCTGACGGCTGACGAGTGCGTTGTGCAGATCTCCAGCAATGACCAGACTTCTCCATTTATGAGCATTGGTATCAAGGGCAAGGGAACTTATGAGACCGAACAGACAGACGTCTTCCAACAGGTGTCAGGTCAAACTGTGGATGTCTTGTTTGTTATCGACGACTCGGGTTCCATGTGTGATGAGCAGGAAAAAATGGCCGAAAATTTCCAGTCCTTCATCCAGCACTCGGAGGTTTGGAACAACGACTATCACATTGGTGTGGTTAGTACTAACGTTGTTGACGAGCACATCAGAGGGAAGCTGAATTTGGGGGATGCCAGAAGGACTCCTAGGTTTATTACCAAGGGACCAAACGCTCAGTCTCAGTTTGAGCGCCTTGTGAATCTTGGTTGTGACAGCTCAGGCTCAGGCCAGCAGGAGGCCGGCTTCCAAGCTGCACAGGCTGCCCTGACTGCGCCGTTGATTACTGAAACAGGTGTTGCTTGTTCCTCTGACAATGACTGTAAGAACAACACTTCCCTTTGTGGTAAGCCCACCAATTGCCCTTACTCCTGTCTCGATGGCACTTGTGGTGGCTGGAACAAGGGCTTCATGAGGCCCGATGCACAGCTTGAAATAGTGGTTATGTCGGACGAAGAGGACCAAAGCAACGGTACGCCTGACTTCTATATTGACTTTTTCAAGAGTTTAAAGGGCTATTACAATAGCAATATGATGCATTTTAATGCTATCGTTGGGGAAGATACGACGGGCCAAGGCACTTGCACGTCTCCAGACGGTCAAACCCTAGCCGGAGATGGTAAGCGTTATAAATACGTGGTTGAGGAAACTGATGGGAAGTTTGGATCGATATGCGACCCTGACTTTGACGTGGTTATGAACGAAATTGGTGCTGTGGCATTTGGCTTGAAGGTGCAGTTTTATCTGAGCCGTTTGGCTGACCCTTCGGCTATCGATGTCAAGGTCAAGGGTGTGGAATGTAAGACTGGTTGGCGGTACGATGTTGCCTCCAACAGCGTGATCTTCGATGAAGAAGGTCCGTGTATGCCCCAGCCAGGCGATGAGATCAGGATTCATTATGAAACCTTGTGCTTAAAGAATTAGGTGGAAGTTACGGCGACTTGCCGTTTGATAATAGCAGGTTATCAGGAGAGTCATATGCGAATCTGGCGTTTTTTAATCCTTGCATTGCTGGTAGCTTTTGCAGGATGCACTAAGGCGGGTAAGGTTGCTACGCCTGAGCTTTATCTGGAAGCTTACGGTGATATCAGTGGGAAGGATGGGCGAGTAAACAACGGGGACACCGTTTACTTCCTAAACAAGAGGGGCGCCATCAGGATTATCATTGGCAACGCAGGTGACCTTGAAATGAACCTTTATGAGCCTCAGGTCACCAGCACCAATCCCCAGATGAAGGAAAATCTTGGGTTTACAACTTGGCCCAAAGTGATCCCAGCTGGAGATGTTGGTCCAAATAGTCCTGGTCACTTCAAGTTTGTTATCAACTTTAATCCAGATGGAAGTCAGGACGATACTCCTATGACCATCGAGATAGAAACGGACGATTTCCTTCACCTGCCAGAAGGCAAGTTTGTGTTTCACCTGGCTCCAGAAAAGGCCAAGCCCGAGCTGAAGGTGACTCCAGCAAGTCATACTTATCTGGATGCTACTATTACTCAACCGTCGACCCAAACGTTCGAATTGACCAATGTTGGCAACGCAAAGCTGATCCTGGGTGGTGCACGAATCGACCCTGCGGACGGCGCTTTTAAAATTGGTGGCGATCCATTACGAACTGGAACCATTCTGGAGCCAGTTTCAAAGGGGCTGGGTAACAATTTGGTCAAGATTGATGTCAAGTACTCGCCGATTGAGCCACCCGAAGAGGCCGACTTGGTCGTGCTTTGGGGTGCGGAAGTTGAAACGGGAGTTTCTTGTAGTTCTCCTGATGTCTGCTCGAAAAACGAGGATTTGTGCCCCAATGGAGCAGCTGACTGCCCCTATACGTGCATTGAATCTAAATGTGCCTGTCTGAGTGACTTGCAGTGTAAGACCGCTTTTTGCCAGGACCCAAATAACTGCAACATTATGTGCCTTTCCGGCGTTTGTAGGGCCCCAGAGGAAAAAAGGGTTTCACTAAAGGGCGAAAGCGAGCCTGGGCAGCTCAAGGTTGATTATGCAGATATTTTGGTTGGTTGCTTGGACTTTACGGAAGTTACTGTTGAGGGGCAGTCTTGCACGAAGATCGTGCAGCTTTGGAACGAAAGTGATGGTGCTGTAAAGGTATTTAAACCAAAGGCCGAAGTGGCTGAAATGCCAGAGGGGCTGCCGTCTCCATACACCGTCAGATGGTTCCAAAGGAATGCTTCGCAGGATGAGGTCCCGTGTGGTGAAGTCACTGGTACCGAAATTTTGCAGGAGCAGCAGACCATCGTTACCGGAAACCAGCCGATCAATGTCGCTGTAACATACAGGGCGCCTTCAACAAGAGGCGTCAATGGCGAGTTGGTAATTGACTATGCAGCGCCATTCCCTGGTAAGGCCAGTGTGCAGCTTTGTGGTGGCATTAAAAAGGGCGAAATTGGTGTGGCGCCGAATCCTACTATAGAGACGATCGTTCTTTTTGCAAAACCCGATGAAAAAGCTCAAAAAACAGTTGTTGTGATGAACAAGGGTAACGATGTCCTGGATCTGACTGGCATTACCATCGGGGTTGAAGAAGGGTATCCGAAAAAGTTCTCACTTAAAAATGAGCCAACTGCTGGCCAACTCAAGATTCAACCTGGGCAGATGCTCCCACTTACAGTTGAATATGATGGGACCCATGACCTAGGCATCATAACTGGGTCCTTGGAGATTAATTATCAGGACCCGACAAATGCCGGAAATACTATGTCGATTATCGTACCCATTCGTGGCCAAAATTCCTTTGAGGGGGTTGACCTGCCTGTTGCCGATCCTGGTAAAACCAGCGATTATGCAGGCGCCAAGGTTGGTCAGAATCTCATCCTCGATGGTAGCAACAGCGTTGATGGGACTTTTTTGATAGTTGACAACGGTGGTTACAGTTGGTTTGTATCTGCTAAGCCCGCGGCCAGTAAGCTGTTTTTCTATCCTGGTCCGGGTGGGGCAATGGTAAACGTTATTCCTGATGTCGCAGGTGAATACGAATTCAGACTGGTAGTGTTTTCCTATGATGCGCAAAATAACATGCCCTACTACAGTCATGAAGGCGTAGTAAAGATTAATGTGCAACCGTGATGCAGGGTAAAGGACGGGTTGATTTTTCACGCTTGTAGCTTGCCCACGCCCTGTTGATCTGGTATATCCGAAAGGTGGCTTGCTAGGCTTCGCTAAAGGAGAGACCGATGGACTTCAACGAACTGCTTTCCGAACTTGAAAGTAATCCTCAAGATGGTAGTGGCTTGGAAAAAACCTTGTTGCAATTGATAGACGAGGGGAATCTGAGCGAGCTTGAATCTTTGCTGGGTAATTTGGTGCCTTCCTTACAGGCGGGCCAAGCGGGCGATACCGCATTGAAGGTCCTAGAACAGATCTTCAGACGCAACCGAGAAAGTGATGCAGGTCAGATACTTGCTTGGTGGGGTGGATGGCTGGCATGGAAGGTGATTGACGACCCCATGAGGGCTGAGTCGTTTTTCAAGCATTTGACATCTGCTGGCGACAACCAGATCGAGCTCGATGAGTTCTATCGTGTCTTTTATGCCTCCAGAGGTAACTGGCTGCGCTTGGAGCAGTACGTTGGCGAAGCCTGTGACCGTCGGGGCGTCGATGCCACTGAGGCGAAGCGGATTTTGGCCAAAACAGCCCAGGAGTTTGACAATCCTTCCAAGGAGTTGTCCTACTGGCAGGCCGTTGTTGGGGCAGAGCCCAACGATGAAGAGGCAGACGCGCAGTTGGAGCGGTTGTACACGCAGATGGGGCGCTGGCCGTCTCTGGCTGATTTGTTGAAAGGGCGCTTGGGCCGCCTTGGGGACGATGAAGTTCAACTTAAGGTCAGTATCTTGCGTGGGATGCTGACGATCTATGAAGACAAGATGAAGGCTGAGCCAAGGGTTTTGGCGACCTACCAGCAGATTCTTGATATTGACCCCACCAATATCGACGCTATTGACGCGCTTTTGGAGCGCTATGAAAAGTCCGCTAGATGGCCTGATTACGTCAAGACTTTGGCCAAGAAAATTGACGCCGTTTCTGATAAAGCCGAAAAGATAGCGCTGTTGGAACACCGGGCAAACATGATGGAAACTCGGTTTTCCAATGTTGCTGAGGCGTTGAAGATTTATGAGCGAATTCTGGAGCTGGCCCCTGATCGTCGTGACGTTGTTGAAAAACTGAAAGACCTGTACGAAAGACGCCGTGATTTCGAAAGTTTGATTCGTTTGCGTCGTGTTGAGGCCGAGCAGACCACCGATTTGGATGAGCGCGTCAAAGTGTTCGCGGAATTGGCGAAAACTGCCAGTGACAGCCTTCGGAAGCCTCCGTTGGCGATTGAGCTGTGGGAAAAGGTTCTTGAGATTGACCCGGTTCATATGGAGGGTTTGAGGGAACTGGATGGCCTTTATGAAAGGGAGAAGGACTACGATCAGCAGTGTGGTGTGTTGTCTCGGCTGATTGACCTGTCCCACGATGAAGACGAGCAGGTTACGCTGCTTGAAAAATTGGCTGGGATTCAGGGAAGCCGCCTGAATGATGCGTCTTCGGCTTTGGAGTCTTGGCGCAGAATTTTGGACGTTCGCGAAAATCACGACAGGGCAAAGCGAGAGCTGCGGTCGCGCTATTTGGCTGAAGAGCGTTTTGAGGACCTCGAAGTTTTCATGCGCAGGTTCGCCACTGTTGAAGAGCTGGGGCGTACGCTGGAATCTCAGATCTCTGGAATTGAAGACGAAGAAAAGAAGCTGTGGCTGCTGTTTAAGGTTGCCGAGATTTGGCGTGACGAGACCAATCAGCCTCAAAAGGCGGTCAGGCACCTGGAAACCGTCTTGGGTGTAGACCCCAGAAACCTTCGAGCTGCTACTGAACTGATTGAGCTTAATCGCCAGCTCGGTGATTGGCGCAAGCTTCCTGCGGTTTATGAAGTTGCGATTGCCGAAACGGCTGATCCTGGCGAGCGCACACGTTTGATGCTGCAGGCAGCACAGGTGTACGAGGTTAATCTGGCCAATCTGGAGCGGGCATTCTTCTGGTATTTGCAGGCGTTCAAGGAGAATCTGCTTGATGACTCGCTGCGAGCCCAAGCTGAGCGCCTTGCAGGGCCTTCTGATAACTGGGACATCTTTGTAATCGTTCTTGAAGGGGCTGCACGGCAGATTCCCGATGAAAATCGGCAGGTTGCGACTTGGTTACGAGTAGGCCAGATTTATTCGGAGGAGCTGAACGAAGGTGACGCTGCCCAGGCGGCATTCCAAGAAGCGCTGACGCTGGATCCTGAAAACCGTTTGGCAGTTAATGCCCTTGATGACCTGTATCGCAAGATGGAACGCTGGCCAGAGCTGGTGACCGTTCTTGAGCGGCGTTTGTCGATTGAACGCAGGGCCAAGGAGCGCCAGATTCTGCGCTTTGATATCGCTCAAATCCTTTACCACTCTTTGAATCGTGCCGATGACGCGATTTCGGTTTATGAAGACATTTTGGCTGAGGACCCGCAGGAGGTTAGAGCTTTTGCGGCCCTTGGTGACCTTTTGTTGGCCGAAGAGAAGTTTGCCGCTCTGAAGGAGCTTTTAGAGCGACAAATCAACGTGTTTACGGCCCTGGAAAGGCCGCATCCGGCGATTTTGGCTGACTTGCATTGCCGTGTGGCGACCTTGTCTTGTGTGCTTGAAGGGGCGACGGCAAGTGCGACTGAGTCTTGTGCCATGGCACTGGAGTATGACCCGCAGCACGCAGAGGCCATCAGCCTTCTTGAAAGTCTGCTAGGTGAAAAGGACCTGCGAATTGATATCGTGAATCTGCTGCGCAAGCCATACGAGTTGGCGAAGCGCTGGCAGGACTTGGCAGATTTGCTGGAAATCGAGTTGGCGGAGATTGGTGATACCGCTACTTCGGCTGAAACCCTTTGGCGCTTGGAAGGCCTTTATCGCGACAACGCCGTCGATGCAGACAAGCGCTTTAGGACGTTGTCCCGCATTCTTAAGGTGACTCCTGAAGATAGCCGCTCTTGGGATGCTATTGAACGTGTCGCGGGCGAAGTGGATGGCTGGCGTGAGGTAGCTTCGTTGTACGAAGCCGCCGCGTACGACATTCAGGATTCTGAGGCTCAGGTCCAGATAAATCTGCGCCTCGCCAGGATTGAATGGCAGGAACTGAACAACATCGACCACGCACGTCGGGCTTATCACGATGTGTTGGCAAATGACGAAACTAACGTTGATGCCTTGGACGCCTTGGAAACCATCTACGAAGAGATTGGTGACCACCCAGAGCTGCTCAAGATCTACCAGCGGCGTTTCGATGTCTCTCCATATCCAGGTGAGCAGATTGCCTATGCCTTCAAAATTGCTGATGAACAGGCCCAGCACCTGGAAAACATCGAGGGGGCAATTGAGGCTGTAAAGAAGGTCTTGGATATTGAACCAGATTCTGAAATGGCATACCGACGCTTGGATGGTCTGTACTTCAAGGCCGAGCGTTGGTATGACTTGGCCTCTGTCCTAGAACAGCGAATTGTCCTTGCGCAGGAGCTGTCGGATCGCAGTTATCTGCGCCTGCGTCTGGCTGAAGTCTATGAATACCGCCTGGAAGATGTTCCTGGTGCGGTTGAAGTTTTCAGCCTGATTTTAGGTGAGGATTCGGCAAATGAAGACGCGCTTCGCGAGTTGGAGCGTTTGTTTGCGAATGAAGACGTTCGCGTCAGCGTGGCCAAGATCCTGCTGCCAGCCTACAAGGTCCAGGAAAACTTTGTGAAGCTGGTTGAGGTTTATGACGTTCTGGCTGGGGCTGAAGGTGACACTGAAGTCAGGCTGTCCTATTTCGCGACTATCGCCGAGATTTATGAAAACAAAATCCAAGACTTGGATAAGGCCTTCGAGTACAGGGCTAAGGCTTTCCGCGAAATGCCCGACCGAGAAGAGCTGCTTAATCAAGTGCTTAGAGTTGGCGAGGCCAAGGGCGCTCTTGATGATGCGATCTTTGTTCTTATCGAATTGGTCTTTGACATCAGTGATCCTGAGCGTAGAAAGGAAACTCACAGAGTTATCGCCAGCGTGTGTCGGGACAAGGGGATTGATCGCGAGCTATCCAAGCGACATTACACCGAAATTCTTGGGCTCGACCCCGAGGATATGGACGCTATCGACTCCTTGATTAGCCTGCGCGATGAGGATGGCGAAGTTGACATCTTGGTCTCGTTGCTTGTCAGAAAGGCCGAGATAGTGATGGAGCCGGAACGCAGAGCTGGATTGCTGCTGTGGGCTGGTGATCTGTACTCTCAGAAGCTGGAAAAACCGGAAGATGCTATCGCCAGCTACACCGAAGTGCTGGACATGGATCCTGCGAACGGTCATGCCATTCTTGCCTTGGAGGCTTTGTATGAGCAAAGCGAAGAATGGATGGAGTTGGTCGAAGTTTTGGGCAGAAAGGCCGATGTTGCAAACACGCCGCAGGAACGCGTTGCAGCCCTGAAAAAACAAGGACTTATTCAGCACGAGCGCTTGGATGCTTCTATTGATGCTATCGAGACCTTCTTGGTAGTGCTCAGCGTTGATGGCGAAGATGTGGACGCCATGCGCACTTTGGACCGCTTCTATGGGTCGGTTGAGGATTGGACCAGTCAGTACGACATCCTTGCCAAAATCTATGAGCGTGTTGAAGGCGAAGACAGGCTTACGATGCGCTTTAGAATGGGGCGCTTGCTTGAGCAAAACCTTGGCGATCCCTACAAAGCCATTGAAATCTATCGTGATTTGTTGGCTGGGTTCCCCGATAACGTGGAAGCTGTCGACGCCTTGGAAGGCATGGTTCGTGCTGGGGATGCGGCTGAGCCTGCATTTGCGGTCCTCAAGCCCATTTTGGCCAATAGAGCCGAATGGCAGCGGCTGTATGTGAACTACGAGGTCCTGACCGAGCGCGAACACGACCCAGTTAGAAAGGTTGCAAACTTGGTGACCATGGGTGAAATCGCCCAAAACCAGATGAATCAACCTATCAGTGGCTTTGAGTGCTTTGGCAAGGCGTTTACGACCGACCCACTGAATCGCGATGTACTGGGAAGGGTGTACAGCTTGGCCGAAAGCTTCGATATGTGGCATGACGTGCCAGCTTTACTGCAAGAGGCCGCCGCCGAGATAGAGGGCATGCCTCAGGCGTTGGAGCTCTTGCTCCAGGCTGGAGCCGTCTTGCGTGACAGGCTTGAGAACCGTGAAGCCGCTATTGAAGTGTTTGAAAGTATCCTTAAGGACTTCTCGGACAACATGACCGCCTTGGACGCTTTGGATGAGCTGTACAGCGGACTTGAGAAGTGGGAAGACCAGATTCGTATCTTGCGCTTCAAGTACGACGTCAAGTTCGATCCAGAAGCGAAAATCCAAGTGTTGCTGCGACTGGCGGATGTTTGTGAATTCAAGGTCAATCGCACTCAGGACGCTCTTGAGGCCAGACAGGAGGCCTTGTATCTGCATCCTGGTCAACCTCAGGCAGTGCTTGAACTTCGCCGCATGTTTGATGAAGGCAAACACCTGGATCAAATACTGGAAATCCTGGAGCCAATCTACCAGGAATCCGGGGCATACTCAGATTTGGCAACCATTTACGAAGCGTCCTTAGTGGCGATCGAGGATCCTGACCATCGCAAGGAAACTCTGCTTAAGCTTGCTGAAGTCTGGGCCCAGAACCTTGGTGAAGGGGTGACTGCTCTTGGCTGGTTTGGCAAGGCTTTGGAGCTTGATCCTGGTGACGAAGTTCTGGAAATGCAGATTGATGAGCTGGCTGCTTCAGTTTCGGCTTGGGAAAGCCTGCTTTCCATTCAGCTGACGGCGGCACAGGCTTGTGACAACAACGAGCGCAAAATCGCTTTGTGGCATAAGGCCGTTCAATCTGCCCGTGATCGCATTGGCGACTATGAAAAGGCTGAGGCCATTTGTAAGTGGATACTGGAGCTTAACGATTCTGATGCCTTGGCGTTGGCAGACCTGGATCGTATGTATCTGTCTCAAGGTCGAGACGCCGATTTACTGGCAATTTTGAAACGGGAAGTCGAAGTTGCGGAGTATGACGACGACAAGATCAAGTTCTTGATGCGAGCTGGAACGCTGCAAAGGGATAAGCTTGATGATCTGGAAGGTGCGATTGAGTCGTTTGCCCATGTGGTCAGGATTGACGAGATGCAGCTTCAGGCCCTGACGGCTTTGGCTGACCTCTATGACATGCGCAATGATTTCGAGCCTTTATTCAGAACGTTGTCATTGCTTTCCGACATGGCTCAGACCGGAGAAGAGCGTGCAGCGCTGCAGCGAAGGCTGGCCATCATTGCTGAAGAAAAATTGGGGCGTAAGGATGATGCCCTTGCTCTTTGGGACGAGGTGGCCGCGGCTTCCCCAACAGATGCTGGCGCTTTGCAGCAATTGCAGCGTCTGTACAGGGATAAGGAAGATTGGGAGGCTTTGATTGAGGTATGTGAGCGGGAAATCAACGCCACTGCTCCTGAAGTAGACCGCATTGTTGTGCTGTTGCGTGAAATTGGTGTCGTTGGAGAGACCAAGCTTGATGACCCCAACACTGCACAGCATGCTTATGTCCGCCTGCTTGAATTTGCTCCCGGCGACCGCGAGTCTTTGGAAGCGCTCAGGCGTCTGTACCTGGAAACTGGCGATCTGGAGTCCCTGTCTGGCGTCTTGGAGCAGCTTTATAACAGCGAGATGCTGTCCCAGGACGAAAAGAATGAGATTTGCTTGGAGCATGCCAAGCTGCTGACTGATGAGTTGGCGAAGCCTGAAGAGGCCATCGTTTGGTGGAACCTGGTGCTAAATACCGACCCGCAGATGGACGAGGGGCTCACGGCTCTGGATCAGCTTTATGAGAACACCGGTCGATTTGCCGATTGTGTCAGGATTATTGAGCGTAGGGCTGAGAAGGTTGAGGGCGATGAGCGGGCCAGTCTGCTGATTAGGGCTGCTGAGCTGCAAAACGGTCCATTGAACGACCCGGCTGCGGCGGCTGACACCTTGGAGGTGGTTACTGGCTTGCAACCTGCCAACATGGATGTTTCCCATGAGCTTCAGTCCCTGTACATGAGGCTTGAGGATTGGGACAAGCTGGCCGCCGTGCTTTTGCGCCGCGATGAGCTCTTTGGTGATGACCTCGATGGCCGCATCAGCAACCTGGGCGAGCTGGCCAGAATTTACGAGACCAACAAGGGCGCCGCGGACCTGGCCTTCTATGTTTGGGTCAAGGCTGCCCAGCTTCATCCTGAAGATCACATGGCCGTTTCTGAGCTGTGGCGTCTTGCCCAGGAACTGGGGATGTGGACCGAGTATGTTGATTCGCTGAGCGAGGCTGTAAACAGAATGCCGGAAGAGTCGAAGCGCGAGCACTTGCTGCGCTTTGGCGAGGTCATGTGGCGCAACGCTGAAAGGGATGACCAGGCGATTGGCTGGTTCGAGAAGGTCAAGGCTGAATGGCCGGAAGACGAAACCGCGTTGGCAGCGCTGCATGAGCTTTATCTGGGTTCACATCGCTGGGAAGAGCTGGTTGGTGTTGTAAATGTTCAGATCGAACTGACTCCGGACTTCATGGAGAAGATTTCGCTGGGTCTGTTGGTCGGTGATGTGCTGGAAAACAAGATCAACGACCTTACAAGGGCGCTGGAGGCGTACAAGCTGGTCCTGAGCTTTGATGAAGGCTCGATCGCAGCTTTGGACGCGTTGATTCGAATCCATGAAAGCCGCAACGAGTGGGAGGACTTGTTAAAGGCCCTGGATCTGAAGGCGCCTTTGGTACCAGAGGAAGAAGTCCAGATCAGAATGCTGATGGGCGCGATTTTGGAGGCCAAGGTTGGGGATGCGAATAGGGCTATTGCGGCCTATGAAGCGGTCTTGGATGTTGAGCCTACCAATGAACCGGCGCTTGAGCATCTGAAGGACCTGTATGGTGGCATGCACAATTGGCTAGGCTTGGCGGATGTTTACGAGCGCAAGCTTGGCCAGCTGTACGAAGTTGCCGAAAGGATTCACTTTAGCCAGCTGTTGGCGATGCTTTATGAAACGGCGCTGGATGACAAGCAGCGGGCGCTTGATTATTGGATGCAGATCCTCGACATGGACCGCGTTGATGAGGAGGCGTTTGAGACAGCGGCACGTCTGTTGACCGAAATGGAAGACTGGAACGAGCTGATCAACCTGTTCGAGAACCGCATCGCCAGTGTTAAGGACGAGCGCGACAAAATGGCGGCCTTGGTCAGGTTGGCCAAGATTCACGAAGAGCGGGTTGAAGATATCAACAGCGCGATTGCCACGCATCAAAGGGTGTTGGATATCGACGACCGTAAGACGGATTCCTACGCTGAGTTGGAGCGCCTGTTTGGCTTGGTGGAATCCTGGGAAGACGTTGTTGATACGTTGCTTAAGTGGACCGAGCACTCTGATTCCACAGCTCAATTGCTTGAATTAAGCCATCGAGCTGTAGATGTGGTGCTTGAGAAGCTTGAAAATCCGGATCGTGCAGCTCAATTGCTGAAAGACCTGTTGCAAACTAATCCTAACGACGTTCCTGCTTATAACAAGCTGCGTGATATCTACGCCAGCCTTGAGGATTGGGAGCGCGTCGCAGACGTGTTCTTGGATCAAGAGGCTCAGGCCAGCACAGATGAGGAGCGAGCCAAACATCGGGCTGCGGCTGGTGACATCTATCTGAATCGCCTGAAGGATCGCAACAAGGCCATCTTGCACTTTGAGCGCTCCATGGAGCTAAATCCCAAGCAGGATAATGTGGCGCTTGGGCTTGCCAGAAGCTACGTGGCCGCAGAGAGATGGGAGAAGGCGCAACCGTTGCTGGAAAGCTTGCTGGAAAGCCCGGATGCCATTGCGGATTCAGCTTTGGCGGCCAAGATTCACTACAACATGGGTGTTTGCAGCGAGCGGCTGCTTGATTATGAAAAGGCTTTCCGTGAATATCAGGCGGCTGCCCAGTTAACGCCTGACGATCCTGAAACCCTGATGGGGCTTGGCCGGATGTATCAGCGCAAGCAATTCTGGCAGCTGTCCAAGGATCGCTATGTCAGGGCGTTATCCGTTGGTGGTGATGCCTTGGATCAAAAGGAAGTGGCCGCCGTCAACTTTGCGCTGGGCGAAGTATGTATCGAGTTGGGCGAATTTGAAGAAGCGGCGAAGTACCTTGACCAGTCGCTGGCAATTCAGCCTGATCAAGCCAGAGCTACCGACTTGCAGATCACCCTGGCGGAAAAACGGGGCGATTGGCCGGCCGTTATTCGGTACCGACAGGCCAGAGCCGAGAGCAGGGGCGATATCTTCGAGAAGTTCTCGGTCATGTTGGAAGTCGGCGATATCTATCGCTTAAAGATGAACAACGTTTATGGTGCTGCTGCCGCGTACAAGGAAGCGCTGGAAATGAACCCAGGGGCCAAGGTGCCGTTGATTAAGCTTTTTGAGCTTTATCTGCAGGCTGGGAACATTGAAGACGCGCTGTTCACCATGGAGGAGCTGGCAAGGGCAGAGAATAGTCCAAGCAAACGTGCCGGTCACTACATGACTATGGCCGCGATTTATCAGCAAAAACTTAATGATGACATCAAGGCTGTTGAGTACCTGAACGCGGCTTTGGATGAAGACCCAGACGAGCTGCAGGCCTTTAGGGCAATCGATGAAATCCTGACCAAGAACAGGGATTGGAAGCGCCAGGCCGATGCTTATCAGCGTATGCTTGAGAGATTGGTAGGCCGCAACAATCCTGAGCTTGAGTTCAAGCTTCTGTTTGCGCTTGGTGAGATTTTCCGGTCCAGGCTGAAACAAAACGAAGAGGCCATCGAGGTTTATGAAAGGGCGACCAAGCTGCAACCTTCAGACAGGCGGGCTCATGAGATTTTGGCGCAACTCTATGAAGTTATAGGTGATTACAACAAGGCTGTCGCTGAGCATGTGGCGACGGTGTCGGCGGATCCTCTAAGCGGGTCGTCGGTCGAGTCATATAGGGCGATGATGCGCCTCTATCGTACTTTGGCCGAGCTGGACAAGGCCTTCATGGTTGCATCGGTCATGGTGGCTCTTGGTATCGCTGGTCCTGAGGAAAAGGCGTTCTTTGAGAACAACTTGGAGCCAAATCTGCCTTGGTTTAAGGGCACTATCGATCCTCTGCGCTGGGAAAACCATCTGGTTCCAAGTGGCGGCAGTAACTTGCTGGGTAGGATCCTTCAGGTGTTGTTGGTTGGGCTGGGTGAGCATCTTGGCACCAAGGATCTGAAGGACCTGGGATTGAAGAAGAGGTCCGAGATGGATCTTGGCGCTAAGCTGCTGTTTGTTAATGTTTACAAGGCTGTAGCTAAGGTTCTGGGGCCGCTGCCACACAAGGTTTATCGCAATGATAATCCTGTTGGGTTGACCATTGAATTCCTGACTCCGCCGGCGTTGATTGTTGGCTCTGACATGCTGACCGGCCACGATGAGCGGGAAATCGGCTTCTTGATCGGACGCCAGCTGGCCTACATGAACCCGATGTATTTCTTGGCAGCAGTCAAGAACATCAGCGAATTGAAGGCCTTCTTGGGTGCGGCAATCAAGTTCTGCCGTCCGGACACTCAGCTTGGCGCAGGCGCAGATATCGTGCTGCACTATGTCCGCCAGATCGAGCGCCGTATGCCGCAGCAACAGAAAAACCAGCTGATGTCCTTGATTGACGAGCTGTTTACCACCTATCCAACGGGCGATTTTGGCACGATTTTCGAGGATTTCTTCCAGTTGATCGAGCTGACCTCGCTTAGGGCTGGTATGCTGATTTCCGGGTCAGTCCCGACTGTTTTGGGTATCTTGCAGGTTGAAGACCTGAGTTTCTCGGGAATGCCACAAAAGGAGCGCCTTGAGGAAGTTGTACGCTTCGCAGTTTCTGAAAACCACTTCGTACTGAGGCGGGCACTAGGGGTGGCAGTTGAGGCTACTTAATGTCAAATTCCATGGTCGAATGTCGGCTTTGCCCCAAGCAGTGCCGAATCGCGCCAGGCCAGGCCGGGGATTGCCGCGTCAGGATGAACCTTGACGGCAAGCTCACGGCTGTAACCTATGGAATAGCTGCAGCAGCTCACGTTGATCCAGTCGAAAAAAAGCCTTTTTATCATTACTATCCAGGGGCAAAAATCCTTTCGATTGCGACTGTAGGGTGTAATCTTCATTGCAAGGGATGCCAAAACTGGCAGATTTCGCAGGCAAATCCTGAAGAAGCTGGTGGGTTTCATCTGCCGCCAAAGGATGTCGCCAAAGTGGCCAAAAGGGAAAAGATCCCTTTGGTTGCATGCACTTACACCGAGCCGTTTGTGTATTATGAATACACGATGGATACGGCGATAGCCTGCAAGGAACATGGGGTTAAAACGGCAATTGTTTCAGCTGGTTATGCGAATAAAGAACCGGTTGCGGCGCTTTTTAAGGTCATTGATGCGGCCACCATTGATTTGAAGTCGTTTGACGACGCCTACTATCGCAAGTGGTGTGATGGCAGTTTAAAGCCAGTGCTAAACACGTTGGTGGCTGCGAAGGAGGCAGGCATTTGGCTGGAGGTGTCTAATTTGCTGGTCCCTGGGTTGACTGACAGCAAGGATGGGCTGTCGGATTTGGTCCGTTGGATGGTCCAAAACTTGGGGGCGGACACTCCGATCCATTTTTTGCGGTTCATGCCCCATTACCAGATGAAGAATTTGCCTCCAACTCCGGTTTCGTCTTTGGAATTGGCATATAAAACAGCCAAGGATGCTGGGCTTAAGTATGTGTACATTGGCAATTTCAGAGGCCACGAAACTGAAAGTACCTTGTGCCATTCGTGTGGCCACATGGTAATTGAAAGGGTAGGGTATCAAATCCGGGGTGTGGATATGGTTTCGGGCCGTTGTCCCAAATGCGACACGTTGATCCCGGGGCGCTTTTAGTTGGTATGATTGATCGTCGAACATTTTTGGGCCTAGGCGTTGCAGGGGTGCTCGCTTTGGGTTTGTGGCCAGTTAGGGTTTTGGGCGGGGTTGGTGGGGTTGGTGGGGGTGAGTTTTTGGGCGGCGGCGGGGGCGCTGGGGTTGGTGATGGGGTTGGTGATGGCGAGTTTTTGGCTGAAGTGGGCGGTCCCGAGTTTCGGGAGTTTTTGCAGCGGTTGAAAGTTCGGCCTTTTGACAGGGATTATTTGTTTGTGAAACACAATTTAGCGGGGTGACAAATGAAGATTTACCAAGCACTCCCTTTGATTTTATTGATGGCAGTGTTTTCCTCTTGCCGAAGCCAGGAGGTGCAGGTCGTGAAACAGACTGAACAACCAGTAGTAGCCAGCCCAGAGGTACCAGCCAAGGTCATTTATTCACCAATAGCTGGTTCTTGGTACACCAATAAACCTGACGCGTTGCGCCGCGAACTGCGCGGTTATTTGGATGAAGGCAAAGGCGACACCAGTTGGGGTGGCAGAGTAGTTGGTCTAGTGGCCCCACACGCTGGATATCGTTTTTCGGGCCCCGTGGCTGGTCATGCATACGCTCAGCTTGAGGGCCAAGCGGTCAAAAGGGTGATTGTGATAGCCCCTTCCCACCATGTGCCTTTTAGCGGATTTGCCTTGCCTGATGCTGGGTTATGGGAAACTCCCCTTGGGCAGATGCAAATTGATGTGGCGACGGTCAAGAAGCTGCTGGAGGGGCCTGATTTCAAGCTGTTGGACCAGGCGTTCGCCAAAGAGCACGCGGTTGATATCCAGGTGCCATTTTTACAGCTGATCGCGCCTGATGCCCAGTTGGTGCCCATTGTTGCAGGTAGGGTTGACGATGCGGCGATTGCCAGGGCTGGGCAGGCCTTGGGTGCTTTACTGGATGATCAAACCGTTATTGTTGCAAGCTCCGACTTCACCCATTATGGGGCTAATTTTGGCTATATGCCCTTTAAGTTGGATAATCAAACAGGCGAAAATCTGGCTAAATTCGCGGATATAGCTGGATCAGCCGCGGCTGCCTTGGATAGTGAGGCCTTTAAAAAGCACTTGGCAGAGACAAATGACACCATCTGTGGGGCCATGCCCATCTTGGTGTTGATGGCGGCGTTGGATAAGGGGACTGAAGGCAAGGTGCTTAAATATGATAATTCCGGTCGTATGACTGGTGGCTATGAACACGCCGTTTCATATGTGTCCATTGCCTTCAGGGCTTCTGCCCAGGCCGGTCCAATGTCTGAGCAGGACCAAAAGTACCTGTTATCCTTGGCGCGACGCACCATCCAACACCATCTGGCTGGAAAAGGCAGGTTGAGCGTGGATGAAAGCGAGGTCCCGCCGGCAGTAGCCAAAAAATACGGTGTTTTCGTGACGTTGAACAAAAATGGAAACTTGCGCGGCTGCATAGGTTCAATACTGCCAGTGGAGGCGCTGTACACAGGCGTCATCAGGAATGCCATAAACGCGGCGGCCAACGACACAAGGTTTCGACCTGTGACCGCCCAAGAAGAGCCTGAACTTCATATAGAAATTTCAGTCCTGACCAACCCCAAACGCATTGAAAGATGGCAAGACATCGTGATTGGACGTGACGGGGTCATATTGACCAAGGGTTGGGCGAAATCTGTGTTTTTACCTCAGGTTGCGCCTGAGCAAGGCTGGAATCTCAAACAGATGCTTGAGCACCTTTCCATGAAGGCTGGGCTGCCGGCCAATGGATATCTGGAGGGGGCCACCTTTGAGGTGTTTCAGGCCCAAGTTTTTAGCGAGTAATCCCTTTTAGCCGGCGTCAAAGGTGCGTTGTTGACAAGATTTCTAGGTGGCAGACTTTTGGCATTTGCCTTGGGGGCCTTTACAGTTGGTGCCCAAGCCGCCCTTTTACGCGAATATCTAATTTCATTTAAAGGTTCGGAACTGGCCTTTGGGCTGATGTTTTTCTTTTGGTTCTTTTGGATAGCCTTGGGCGCCCATCTTGCTGGCAAAAGTGCGCGATTATCCGCGTTTACAAGCAGGCACACGGCCCTGTTGGCGGCTTTACAGCCAGTTGGGTCGCTTGTCGGATTGCTAAGTCTGGCCAGCTTGCGTTTGGTTTCAGGCACCCCTTCATTTGCGCCTGTTTCGATAACTTGGCTGGTTGCAGGGGCGGCTTGGGCCAGTTTTGCCCCAAGTTTCATCACTGGGCTTGTATTTCCGGCGATTAGCAGGGCGTGTGATGAAAGCCCAGAGGCGGGGGCCAAAACCGTTTATATCATTGAGTCTTTTGGCGCAATTTTTGGCGGCATAGCTGCGACCGTCGCCTTTGCGGTGGGCCTGTCGTCGATTGTGGTAGTCGCTGGCCTTGGGTTGGTCCAGGTTGTGGCGGCCTTTGTGTTTGTTTTGCAGTTTGGGCGGTTGGGTGGTGCTGGACGGGCAGGGGGTGATGGGCCGTCTGGTGCCGGGCCGTCTGGGGCTGCCGGGCAGGCAGGGCCTACTGGCTTGAAAGCTTTCGCCAAAGACTGTGCGGTGGTTGTGCTGGCCTTGATTACTTGCGTTGGGTTGTTGCTCCCGCCTTTTGGGCCGCTGTTTAAAGGCAAAATCCAGCAAGTATCTTTGAAGGCCAACCTTGATGGTGCCAAGCTGCAATCCCAGATTGAAACCGCCTACAACCAAGTGACTTTTGCGAAGTACGGCACGCAAAACGTGATTTTGGTAAATGGCGAGGTTCAAGCCAGTTTTCCAGCCGGCCCAGAGGTGTTGGGTGAGGCGGCATTGCTGGCTGCTCAGGCGGGCAAACACGACAAGGCGTTGATTCTGGGTGGGGACCGTCTGGAAACGAGCATCGCCTTGGCCGCATATTTCGATCTTGTCCAGATGGTGACGCTGGATGGCGAACTGTTTGATATTGCTGTGCGGGCCAGGAAGGACGCTGGTCTTGATCAGTTGCCATCTAATCTGGAAGTTATCATCGAGGATCCAAGGGGTTATGCTGTATCCAGCCATGAACCGGTCGACTTGATAGTAATAGCCTCCCCTGAACCTTCAACCAGGGCAGCCGGCCGGATGTTTTCGGTGGAATTTCTTGGACAATTGGCCCCCAAATTAGCCGGCGACGGGGCCTTGGCCGCCTTTGTGCAATCCGGTGAAAATGCTTTGATTGGCGAGACTTTGCGCTATGGTCAATCAATCTGGCAGACCTTTTCCCGCGTATTTACAAACGTGGCGGTCGTTCCAGGCGAAGAAGCGGTGATTTTGGCTGGGCACACGGATGCCAATCTGACCACGAATTCTGGCGAGCTCGCCCAAAGATACTTGGCCTTTACCGGGGGCAAAGGTCCATACGACCCCAGGCGCTTTTCCGAATTGGTTCAAGATGACCGCGCCACTTTTGTGAAAGACGCCTATCAAGCAAACACCCAGCAGATGATCCACAGTGATACTCGCCCCTTGTCATCGTTTTTGGCGATGCTGACTTCATTCCAAAGGGGTGGCAGCGGCAGTTCTGATGGGCTTTGGGCCTTGTTCTTGGCCGGACCAGTGGTCGCGGTCATAGTTTTGCTAGTCTTGGTTTTTTGGCTTTTCAAAGCCAGGGCCAGGCAAGGTGGCCAAGGCTACGAGTTTAGTTCCAAAGTGCTGATAACCACCGTCGGCGGTGCCTCCATCGCGGGGTCCATCGTGATGTTGGCCCAGTACCAGGCGGTTGTTGGGGCCTTTCACCGCGACATCGGCGCAGCTTCGGCGTTGACAATGGCTGGCTTGGCCATCGGCTCGTTCATAGGCAGCAGGTTAAAAAGTCGCCCCGAAAATTCGCTGTTTGTGTCACTGGTCAACGCCTGCTTCTTTTTTGTGCTCCCATGGCTTTTGCCTGAGGCATTTGTTGGAGCCTCAACTTTCGCCATCTTTGCAGGCCTCTTTGTTGCCCTTGGCATGATTACAGGCCTGGCCTGGCCAGTAGCCGCCAGTTTGATCTCTGGCCAAAATGTTGCCGCCACCTTGGAATCCTTCGATCACTTGGGAGCTGCTTTGCTAGCGGCTATCACCGGAGTGGGGCTGTTACCGCTTTATGGCACAAGAAACACCCTTTGGATCCTGGCCGGACTGGTGCTGCTGGCCGCGATTTCAGCGGCCACAGACCGATTGCTGGGCTCACAGAAAGGCAAACGCTTTTTACACGGCAGGATTGGCAGGGCCCTGACCCATGCGGTCTGGCCGAAAAGCATCCTTTGGCCTGGACTTCTGGCGTTGTTCGCCATCTTAGCGGTGATAGTCCCCAACTTGGGGGACCGCACCCCACCTGGATTAAGTCCCAGGATTCCCCATGAAGACATCCGCAGGATTGAACAGGCCAAAGGTATCGAGGATTTCGTTAATCCCTTTGTTTATTCAAGGTTTGAAGGGACTGAAAAAGGTGAAGGAATAATCATTGCGACGACCTCGGTGCTTCCAGAAGCAAAAGGGTGGGGCGGCCCCTTCAATTTGGCCATGGCCTTTGGTCGCGACGGCACAATCTGGCGCGTCCAAGCCTTGCATCACCAAGAGACGTCTTCTTATGTACCGGACTTGGCAAAGTTTCTTTCCTCGGTCGAGGGCCTGACCATAAAAGAGTTGCTCGACAAGGGCTTTATCGATGCAATGACTGGAGCCACAGTCACTTCCAAAGCCATGAGCGACGCGATCTTGCAAACCTCCAGGACCGTTGGTCAGGAATTGTTATCCCTTGATTTGCCTGGCACCCCGGAAACAAAACCATGGTGGACCGGACTTACAGACATCCGGTTTTTATACGTTTTTGCCACCTTGGTCGGCCTGCTGATCGTCCATCGTCGCGTTGGCAGGGTTGGTCGCCTGGTATTCATGGCCGGCGCCACTTTGGGTGCCGTCTTGCTTGACGTCCAGCTATCCTCACTGTGGCTACAGTCCTTGGTCAGGGCTGATTTTCCAGCCTGGTCGGTCACCCCAGCCTTTTGGCTTTTGACCTGGGGAGTCTTGGTCATAACCCTCTTCCAAGGCCCCGTTTACTGTGCACACGCCTGCCCTTTCGGGGCCTGCCAGGAATTCATTGGCCTACTAGGCCGCAAGATTGGGCTTGCCAAACCGGTCCCACCAAGCGCCTTGGTAAGGGCCAGATCGCTAAAATACATACTACTTGTGATGGTCATCATCGGGACCTGGTTATCAGCATCGGCGATTGCCTTTGACCCACTTACAGCATGGATGGCAAATGCCCCAACCAAGGCCGGCCTGGCGTTAGTCATCGTCACAGCCGTCGGAGCGCTTTTTTGGTACCGCCCCTGGTGCCGGTTCCTGTGTCCTGTAGGTGCATTTTTCAACCTATTCAACCGCGTTGTAAGCCTATTAAACCTAGCCCCAGCCCGAGCCTACAAGAACTGCGACCTAGGAATCACCCGCCCTGAAGATATCGACTGCCTCCAATGCAATCGCTGCGCCAGAGGCGGGGCCTGGATTGATGCAGACGAAGGCGAGGTTGCTGAGCATGATGGCTTCGATGATGCAGGGCCAGAGGCCACTTCCGATCCCAGTCCTACAGAAGGCATTGAAAAGACGGACATTAATAAAGATAGCCTTCAGGAAACAAGCCTTGAGCCAAGCGCCAAAAGCGGGTCTATTAAAGGCGAGTCTATTAAAAGCGAGTCTATGAAAAGCGGTTTCACCAAAAGAAGGCCCACCAAAAGAACTTGGGCCTTCTGGGCTCTAATAGCAATCTTTATCCTAACGATTTTACACAGTTTTTACACAAGCCCAGGCAACGTCATCACCAGTCTTGGCACCAGCCCAGGTGTCCGCAACATAGACACAGCTGAAGTACAAAGACAAATCGAATCCGGCACCCTCTCAGGCCACAAGGCCCTATACTGGGTACCAATCCTCCCAGGCAAAGAAGGCCAATAACAGCGCGTCGCCCCTTGAATTCAAGACGTCAAGAAAGGAAGCCCCCGACTTTCCCACCCCCGCAGGTATTACCCTTATTATTACCCTCTTTTAGAGGTAATACCCTTATTTGGGGTCAGGGACAGGGTCAGGGACAGGGTCAGGGCCAGGGACAGGGACGGGGCCAGGGCCAGGGGCGGGGACAGGGGCACTTCATACTGTAAATCACCATTAAGTCAGTCCTATTGTAGCAAGTGGGTGCTAGTCTTTTTCAAAGTGCCTCATAAAAAGCTCTTTAGTAAAGGAACCGAAAACACGGTGTTTGTGCAGTGGTTTCGGCGTGCTCATAGTAGCGCCTCCAGGTATGGTTCCATGACTCGTTTTACGCGGCAGACCCGAGCGTATTTTGTCAGGTCGTCAATTGGTCCTTTGCGTTGGCGCAGGTACTCCCGGAGCGCTTCGATGGCGACGTCCACACCGATCTTGTTGCGGTATTTGAAGCAGTCAGCAACGGTCTTGGCCGCGGAAAACACTCGGAGTTCGGCGCCATCCACATCGTGTGTTTCAAGGCCGGCTTTTAGCGACTTTGCTGAAAAGCGTGCAATGCGAAGCTTGACAAGGCTTAGCCTGGGAATCTCTTTTGATTCACCGATGGCCAGCCAAACTTCGAATGGGTTTTGCGTGGTCATGCCGTGAAACTGAAGCGCCGAAAGCAGGCAGATCACTCCGTGAGGAACTAGTTTGCAGACCTCCACTAGGCTGCGATGCTCGGTCTGGATGGCGCCTGGAAGCGCGTAGAGGCCCCGGTCCAGTCGTTCCAGCAGCCCGCGCTCGCGTGCGATGGATAGATACTGACGCGGGATGCCATGCTCGGCAAGGTCTCGGGCGCGGACCAGTCCATTAGTTTCGGCCACGCGCAGCAGGTTTTCTAGGTGCGTCGTCATAGTAGGTGGATTTTACTAAATCACTGGACTTATTGTCAAGTCCAGTGATTGTGTCCAAATTCCCAGCCTGACGATTTTAGGCAACGAATCTAGCCACAAAAGTTGTTTTATGGGGTAACCTAGCAACGGATCGTGCCCTTTGAACGATAAGTATTTGGCCCGTTGGCTGGAGGTAACCAGTGGTTGACCAGGATATTTTCGAGCTGCAACCTGAAGTTGTTGAAAATGCTAAAGAACCGGCTTTTGAAGAGCTGTTGCAGGAACTGACTGAGTTGGTGGAGCGCCTGGAGCCAGGTAATTTGCCCCTGGCAGAGGCATTGCAGGATTATGAAAAGGCTGTGGCCCTTTTAAATCAGGCCCGGGAAATCTTGAATGCTGCCCAGGCTAGGCTGCACGTTTTAATGGACAGCACCATTGGCCCGGCTGACCAACAGCTGGATCCCCTGTCGTTTTTGGACAATAAATGACCCGTTGTTCCTTAGGATATCTGCTAATTGTGTCCATATTAGCGGCCGTTGGATGCCAGGGCCCAGACGCCAGACGACAGGCCTTTACCAAGGACCTTGTCCAACTTGAAACTGACGCCGCGCTTGGGCGCTACGGCGAGGCAATAGCTCAGTCCTCCAAGCTTTTGGCAGTCGCCACCGGAGCTTGCGAAATATGCCCAGTCAAAGTGGCCTTGGCTAGGTCTCAGGCCGGCCTTGGCTTAAACGACCAGGCCCTTGAAACCTACCGTCAAATCGCCAAGGAATGTGCTGACAGCCCACTGGATTCATCAGTCGCGATGCTGCACTTGGCCCGCTGGGTTGCCGAAAACGATTCATTAAACGCCATACCGGTCTTCAAAGAGCTGGTGCGCACCTTCCCAGACGAACCAGCCGCCAGGCAGGCCGTCACCTGGATCAAAGACCTTATGCTTCCCAACAATGGCCAAGCCCAAACCGCAAAAGAACTAATGCGATTTGCCAACGAAATTCGTCAAGATGGCCAAGCCAAGGCGAACGTGCTTTACACCGCCGCCGAGCTACTAGTTGCGACTGACCCCGACTCGCAATTGGCCCTGGATCTATACGACCAAATAATCACAGATTTCCCTGCCCACGGCCTATCCAACGATGCCATGATGGCCAAGGCACACCTATTGATAAACCTCGACCGCCCAGCAGAAGCCGTCAAAGTCCTAGAAGCCCTCCTAGGTCGCCGTCAATGGTCATTTTTAATCGGTTCCTACGAAGTAGACCTATACAAAAAGGCCTCAGAAATGCTGCCAGAAGTAGCAGCCAAAGCCGGCGAAAGCCCCAAAGAAATAGAGCGCCGCCAAAGAGAACACCACCGCCGATATTCGCAGTAGTTGCCTGCGTCAGGCGCCAGCTTTGCTGTAGTTGGCCCTGACCGCAGCTTCCATGCGGGCGATTTCGTCGTCGGAGAGCGATGCGAAGTGTGATTTGCGCTTGGCGGATGATAGTTTGCCTTTGTTTTGCAGGCATAGGCGGATGAATAGATCTATTAGTCGGTCTGGGATGTCTGCTATTTGTGAGATGGCCTGTCTTGTTTCGTCGTAACTGGCCAAAAAATCTAGTTCTTCAATGAGTTCATGGTCGACCGTTTTCCAAATGAAGTCGTATAGGGCCTCGGCTTGGGCGGTCATGTCGATATACTGGTACATTGGTTCAGTGTCGCTTTTGACCGTCATCTGGCCAAGGTCGTCCAGTTCATAGTCCACGGCCTGCATCAGTGGAGCCGAAAAGGCCTCCAGCGACTTGTCGTAAAGTTCGCTATGCTTCAGCATAGACGCGGAAACTGGGAAAATCAGCCCCTTGGGGATTGCGGCCCTTATCGAAAGGATGTTGTGAATCAGAAAGCGGTGAATGCGACCGTTTCCATCTTCAAATGGATGCAGGAAGACGAAGCCGTAAGAAATCGCCGCCGCATGAATCACTGCTGGGACAAGACCTTGTTTCATCGCGTCATGTGCATCAATCAGTCCGGACATCAGCCTAGGCAGAGCATCCGGCTTGGGGGGCACGTAGTGCACCAGTTCGTGGCCAGGCGCGATGGTCTGGCCAACATAATTCTGGGTGGTACGGTAGCCGGTGGCTTTGAAACGTTCGTCGACAATGGCGTTTTGAACCGCCTGCAGGGAACTGCCGGTGACGAAGTCCTGAACGCCGGCATGCTGCAGAAGGGCAATGAATTTCTCGGTCCTGGTCGAGTCAGGCCGGACATGTTCAATCTGGAATGTTGATTTGGTTTCCCTGCTATACAGGTACCTAAGCGCCCTACGAAGCAGATCCGCGGAATATCTTGTGGCAATCTGGGTTAAGCGCCCCTGCAGATCAGAGCCCTTAGTTTCTTGCAGTCGATCCGTTCGACGAATGATCGGGCTAAAGGCAGGTACACCTAGCTGATTGTCGATAATTCTGTGGCGGCGACTGCGGCGGCCTGGGGAGATGGTGTAATAACTGTCCGGGTCCAGCAGTTCGACGTAGTTACCGGTATTCACGTCATCCAGCGGCAGTTTCCTGCCTGTGATGAACTCGTACAGGAACCAGACCCTGCGTGCGTTCTTGCCGGTCGGCCTGTTATTTACCCACGAGACGATGATGGTCGGGTCAATGACCTTAAAGAGAGCGGCCAGAATGCCAGGATTGATGCCGTCATATTTCAGGGCGAATTCCAGGTGGTCGCTGACCTCGTCGCCTGGCCAGTAAGATGGCGGATAGATTGAGGTAACCCGCCCGTCATCAATTTTTGTCGTCAAAGCACCGGTCTGGCCGATCTGCGATGAGTGCCAATGTGGAATCACTTTCAGATTGAACTCGTCGATCAGAAAGGAATAACCCGCCGCTTTGAGGTCCATAGTCTTAGAAAACATGTGTTCCCCCGAAAATTCGTTACGAACTCTGAAATTCTATTACAAATATGGGTGTGTGTGAAATTTTTATTACAAATCGGTTGGTGCAACTAAATTCAGTTATAAATAGGCGTGCGGTAGAAAATTCTATTACAAATTGGGGCTCACGAATAAATCCTGTTGCAAATCGCGGTGCGTCTGAAAATTTCGTTACTAGTAACTGGTGCTGGAGCCGGTTCTCATTATCTGGGCATCTACTTCTTTAGGGTCTGGTCCGTATTGGTTTTCTCCGAGTTCGCCGGCTGAGGCCATTAACACCAGCATCCAAATTACCCCGATTATTGGAATCAAGACTACTAAAATCATCCATCCGCTTTTTCCTATGTCATGTAGCCGCCTTACAGTGACGGCTAAAGATGGAATGAAAACCCCGATTAAATAGAGGGTCTCAAAAACTCCGTGCGAGTAACCCGTTATTTTTGTGTTAAAGACGTTATCAAACACTGCTGCAAGTGCTGTGAAAACCGCGTTGAATAAAACGAACATCCAGAATTCTTTTCGCCGCGCTCTGCCGTCAAACTCAGCGTACTTCTTCAAAACTTTGAGATACCAGCTCATGATTCCTCCAGCGTTTCAGATCCAAACTGATTTGACCCCTTGATTCCTTTCATTGGCTTTGACTTTAAGTGGCCTCCAGTCCTCAATCCATATTCTTTTCATTGCATTTACTATTGTCAAAGGGGTAACAACTTATGCCACAGAAATTATCCAATTGACACCATGCCTTGCCTCGGGGCACAATGGCCGCCGTGTGTCAGCCTAGGCGTTACCAGCTTTTGATTGCACGCTGTTTCTTTAGCTGAGGTGCCAGATTTATGCCTGAATACTGCCTTCATTGCTGCCTTGAGCATCGTGAATGCACTTGTGACGCCGGGACTCGTGGGCGTCCGGTTGAAAATCCTGTCTTTTGCCTTCCTGCCGGTACCTTGCTCGATGGAAAATATAGCATCGGGCGCGTTCTTGGCGCTGGTGGGTTTGGGATTACCTATCTCGCGGTTGATGAAAACCGTGGCCTTCGTGTGGCCATAAAGGAATACATGCCTCGTTCTGATGCTGTGCGAAGTAGCGATGGGGTTAGCATCCTGCCAGGCACGGTTGATGACCAAGATAGCTTTGAATTTGGGCTGCAGAAGTTTGTCGAAGAGGCCCGTGTTTTGGCCCGGATTTCTGAAAAGGATAATCCACGGATTGTCAGTATTCATGGTTTCTTTAAGGCTAATGGCACAGCCTACCTTGTGATGCGTTACCTTGAGGGGCAGACCTTAAGCGGCCTGTTGAAATCAAAGGGCGGCAGTTTGCCAGAGAACGAGGCTATCGTCATCTTGACCGCGATGCTTGATGGCTTGCGAGAGATTCATAGCGCAGGCTTGATTCATCGTGATATCAAGCCGCAGAACGTTTTTATCACCAATGATGGCGGCATCAAGTTGATCGACTTTGGCGCCGCCCGTTATGCCCAGGGCGCTCAAAGCCGTGGATTGACTCAGGTATTTACCCCTCCATACGCCCCATCTGAGCAGTATTCCTTAAGGGGTGACCAAGGTCCCTGGACTGACATTTATGCCGTGGGTGTGACTTTTTACCAGATGCTGACGGCTCGTCTTCCAGATGATGCGCTTAGTCGTCTTAGAGACCCTACGTTCGTCGGGCCTCATGCAGCCACTGGTGGAAAGGTTTCCAAGGCTTTGGATGGTGTAATTGCAAAGGCAATGAGTCCCGAAGTAGGGGATCGTTATCGCAGCGTAGATGAGTTTTTCGAGGCCCTTTCGTTGCCATCCTCGGTCAAGCTGAATTACCAAGAACCACCCAAGCAGCCGCATCAAACGATTGTTGAAGCCAGAAAACAAGGACAGGAACGCATTGACGCCGACAAGGCTGCGATGGTTGAACCCTATAGGGTCAAACGGGATGCCGAGGAAGATCACCAGCTAATCGTCAAAGGCCTTGGCGACATTCACCACACGCTCCGGTTTGTCCACATTCCGGCCGGGACGTTTATGATGGGTTCTTCAGAGGGCGAGAGACCGCGATTTAGTGATGAGGCTCAGCACAAAGTTACGCTGACTAGGCCGTTTGCAATGATGGTCACTCCTGTGACGCAGTCGCTTTGGCAGTTTGTCATGGGGAACAATCCGTCATATTTCATGGGTCCTGATCTTCCGGTTGAACGTGTCAGTTGGGAGGACGTACAGGACTTCATCCAAAAATTGAACAAGAAGCTTGGTATAGATAGTTTGCGGCTGCCAACGGAGGCTGAATGGGAGTACGCTTGTCGAGCAGGTACGACCGGTACTAGGTATGGTGAACTGCACAAAATTGCCTGGTACAACGGTAACAGCGATGGAAAGACGCATCCGGTTGGGACGAAAGCACCCAATGCTTGGGGATTGTACGACATGCTTGGTAACGTTTGGGAGTGGTGTCAGGATTGGTATGGGGATTATCCATCTGGTTCGGTTGCAGGTCCAACCGGACCGTCAACAGGCTCTGGCCGGGTTTTTCGTGGCGGCTCTTGGAGCAACGGCACCCGATACCAGCGGGCTGCGTACCGCGGCAGCGACTCGTCCGGCCACCGCTACCACGACTTGGGCTTCCGTCTCACAAGGTCGGTGCCATAGTTTCAATTGACACCATGCCTTGCATCGGGGCACAATCGCCTGCGTGTGTCAGCCTAGGTGTTGCCAGCTTTTGATTGCACGCTGTTCCTTTAGCTGAGGTGCCAGATTTATGCCTGATTACTGCCTTCATTGTTGCCTTGAGCATAGTCGTTGTACTTGTGATGCCTATACTAAGGCTCAGCCGGTTAATAATGATGCCTTTTGCCTTCCTGCTGGTACCTTGCTTGATGGCAAATATCGCATTGGCCGCGTGCTTGGTGCTGGTGGGTTTGGTATTACCTATCTGGCGGCTGATGAAAGACTTGGTTTTCGCGTGGCTATAAAGGAATACATGCCGCGTTCTGATGCGGTCAGGGATACCAATGGATACAGTGTTCGGGCTGGTACTTTCGATGACCAAAAACTCTTTCAGTTTGGATTATCCAAGTTTCTTGAAGAGGCCCGGGTCTTGGCTCGCATAACGGAAAAGGATAATCCTCGAATAGTTGGTGTCTATAATTTCTTCGAGGAAAACGGCACTGCCTATCTTGTGATGCGCTACCTTGAGGGTCAAACCCTAAGCGGCCTGTTGCAGTCCAGGGGCGGCAGATTGCCTGAGAATGAGGCCATCGTTATTTTGAGCGCGATGCTTGATGGTTTGCGCGAGGTCCACAATGAAGGGCTGATTCATCGCGATATCAAGCCGCAAAACGTTTTCATTACTAATGATGGTGGCATTAAGCTAATCGATTTTGGTGCCGCTCGTTATGCTCAGGGGGTAAAAAGCCGCGGTTTGACGCAGGTATTGACAGCCCCCTACGCGCCGTTTGAGCAGTATTCTCAAAAGGGCAACCAAGGTCCATGGACTGACATTTATGCTGTTGGCGTCACCTTTTACCAGATGCTAACCGGCCTTTTGCCAGATGATGCGCTAAGTCGTGTTACCGACCCATCTCCTTTGCTGGTGCATGCTGCCAGCAAAGGCACGGTTTCGAAGGCTTTGGATGATGTGGTTGCTAAGGCCACGTGTACAGATGTGTCAGGTCGTTTTCGCAACGTTGATGAGTTTCACAAGGCGCTTTCCTTGCCATCCTCGGTCAATTTGGGTTACCAAGAGCCATCCCCCAAGCAGGCGGCTAGGGTTTCGCCTCCGCGGGTGACAAAAAGTCCAGCAAGGGTTGTTCCTAAGAGTTCATCCAGGGATGCGTACCAAGGCTCACCCCCTGTTAGGCCGCCCAGGGAGCCGGTGGACATGAGTGCGGACATTCCTTCGCGTTCAAAGGGATCCAAAAATCCTGGTGTCTACATATTTGTTGCGTTGATAGTAGTTGTGTTAGGGGTTGTAGCGTATCAAGTTGTAATGCCTGAATTAGCTAGAGAATTTTGGCATGAGGATGAAGCTTGGCATGAACCCGCTTCAGGTTGGGAAGCTCCGGCTTCGGCTGGAGGAGGGAGTGACCTTGAATGGGTGCGTATTCCTGGTGGTAGTTTTAGTATGGGTTCTAATGATGGGGACCCTGACGATGATGAACAGCCAGTTCATCGAGTAACGGTACCAACGTTTGAAATGAGTAAAACTCAGGTTACAGTTGATCAGTATATGGCTTGTGTTGATGCAGGTGCCTGCACAGCTCCTGATACTGGGGATTATTGTAATTGGGGCCCATCTGGTCGTGGCAAGCATCCTATAAACTGCGTTGATTGGCACCAAGCTCAGGCATATGCTAAGTGGGCAGGTGGACGTTTACCTAGTGAGGCAGAATGGGAGTACGCAGCTCGCAGTGGCGGTCGCGATTGGAAGTATCCTTGGGGCAATG